>Ga0307377_10001906_pt1 | contig 25343 bp, 31 predicted proteins | sample TR3MG_FD_202535 | JGI IMG/M metagenome (GOLD analysis project Ga0307377, IMG submission 202535) | Soil microbial communities from Risofladan, Vaasa, Finland - TR-3 | ecosystem: Environmental > Terrestrial > Soil > Coastal area > Acid sulfate soil | place: Finland: Risofladan, Vaasa | collected... | reverse complement strand
TAATGTCCAGAAATTGACATTGATGGCGGAGAACGTGCTTGAGAAGAAGATGGTATTACCGGAACGGAAAATAAGCACTGTAGAAGCGTTTTTAGAGCTATTCCCTGGCGTTAAGGACTTATTCATCGACGGTACTGAGCGACCGATCCAGAGGCCTAAAGACCGCGAGAAGCAGAAGGAGAACTATTCGGGCAAGAAGAAGGCGCACACGCGCAAGAACATACTCATCGTCGATAAGAACAGGCGGATTGGGTATCTAAGCCCGCCAGCCGAGGGTAAAAAGCACGATTTCGGCATGTTTAAAGAACTGTTCCCTCCGGGGCTATTCCCCAAAAGCATAGCGTTGTGGCTGGATCTGGGCTTCACAGGTGTTGAGAGGGATTATCCGGCAGCAACGGTTATGATGCCGAAGAAGAAGCCAAAAGGAGGAGAATTGTCGGATGCCGAGAAGGCCAGTAATAAGGCCATCAGCGGCTTCAGAGTCCGAGTAGAGCACGAAATCGGCGGCTTGAAGCGATTCGGGATAGTCACCGAGAAGTGCCGTACGTAACAAAGACGATAAGTTTAATGACCAAGTTATGGCGATCTCCTGTGGATTATGGAATTATCACTTGAAGCGTTGTTGAATCCGCAGTTGGATTGAGGCGGTAATTCGTTCGTTCCTTATTATTTCGCAACAAGTCTATTGACGATGTCTGGGAAGAAACACGAGTTGGTGCTCGGCTTCTCTTTTACGAACTCAGAAGAAAAGAGGAGGATACAGGATACCGCACAACAAGATTCATCAGCATCTCAGAGAAAACGGGAGAACAACGCCCAATCCTAGGAAACAGAAGAAAAGGAAGCGGTGCAGATACGAACGAGAACATTTTTGAAATTTAATTTTATAATGAGAAGTTAAACACGAAGGTGTTTTAGTAATTGAGGTGGCAAAGAGGTGTTAGGATCATGAAACATTCGATAAAAACATCGGTTAAGGAGGTTATTGCAACAAAAGGCGCTCCCAATGCGATCGGGCCGTACAGCCAGGGCATCTTGGTAGAGAACATGCTGTTCTGTTCGGGCCAGATCCCCATCAATCCGAAGACAGGAGAGTTGGTGAGCGGTTCTATTGAAGAGCAGACGCGCCAGGTGCTTGAAAATCTCGGAGCAGTGCTCAAGGCGGCGGGTATGGAGTACCACGACGTGGTCAGTGTTACGGTATTCATGGATGACATGGATAACTTTGCCCGGATCAATCAGGTATACGCAGAGTATTTCAAGGTCGAGGATCAGCCTCCGGCTCGCTGCGCTGTGGAGGCGGCACGGTTGCCAAAGGATGCCGGTGTGGAAATCTCGCTAATCGCGATCAAAACGCGGTGACCGGAAATTTCTCAATGGCTTGCAGGTACGAGTTCACGAAGCAACAATCTTCTGGAGATGAAGTCATTTTAATTTCCTACCTTCTTGTATCGCGAGCAGAATGATTCCACCATAAATTATAATGCCGCCCGGCGTGTAGACGCTCAAGCTCGTATAAAAGAGTATCTGGATCAATTTTAAGCGGCTGAGGATAATGGCAAGTAGCGCACCCCACTAAATTCTTCATTATCAAGAGGCCATAACCTGTTTGAATCCGCTGTAATAACTTACTGAGGGCTTTATCTCCTGAGACAACAGCTTTCAATTTATCATTTGACGAATTTGCGTATTCAATATATTTATCAGCAATTTCTGCTCCTTTTACCAAAAAGTTCCTATCGTCGGAAAAATCCTTATAAGCTGTAACATTCTCGGCGGTAAATATGGCTTTTGTTTCTTTCAATGTTTGTTTACAACAATCTAAAATGAGTTTTTCAATTTCTGATTCAGTAGCTTCTTTTCCTTCAGATATTATAATCCTGGTAATTGGTCGTGGGTCAAGTAAATAATTCCTCAACGTCCCTATCCCTTCTATTAAACACTATTTCTATGGTGTCTCCCTTATAAAGAAAACATGTGCTAAAACTTTTTTCTAAAAAGTTTTAAATAGAAGTTCGTCATGTAATCGTATGATGAACTATGGAGTTCAGGCAGGTATTACAGATACGCAGGTCAAATTTTGGTAAACAATGGTTCAAAACCAGGGCTGTCCTCCCTTCTGTGATAAGGCGTTCCATCACAGAATCAGAGAAATTCAAAGAGGATCCAACGATGCTCTCAGAGGTCAGTACAAAATTAATCTCGAACTCACAGTTAGGATACAAGTCCTAAAATGTTACTTCACCTCACATAATTCCGCAACGTCCCAATCCCCTCTATTGTTATTTCTATAACGTCCCCACGCTTCATCGCGCCAATCCCGCTCGGCGTGCCCGTTGCTATTATGTCCCCTTTTTGCAGCGTCATCACCTTCGATGTGAAGGAAACCAGCTCCTCAACGTTGAATATAAAATTGGAAGTGTTCGAATCCTGCCGCAGCTCACCGTTCAAATAACTTTGTATTTTAACGTTGTTGGGCTCTATATCCTTTACTATTAGAGGCCCCACTGGACAGAACGTATCAAATGATTTAGCGCGTGTCCACTGCACGTCCTTCCGTTGTAAATCTCGCGCGGTCACATCGTTCAGGCAGGTAAAGCCCTCAACGAAGTCCATTACCTCATCAGGTTCAAGATCTTTGCATTTATCCTTTATAACTACTGCTAATTCAGCCTCGTAATCCACCCGTGTCGCCTGTGCAGGGTACATGATGTTCTCCTCAGGACCTACTACCGCAGTCGGCGGCTTCAAAAATAAGATTGGCTCCTCCGGGAGCCGCATCTTCAATTCCTTGGCATGGTCTCTGTAATTGAGGCCGACTAAGACGACCTTCGTTGGTTTGTGCTTCAAAAAAGAAAGGGACATTTGCGGAGATTACTGCTTCTTGAAGAGTTGCCGTATCTCCTCGCCAACCGTTTCAATCTTATGCTTTCCTATCTCTTCTCTACTCGCCTTCAAGAACGGTCTTCCTTTTTTGTATTCATCGACCCATTGCGCTGCGAATTCGCCGTTCTCCACGCGCTTCAGCGCTTTCTGCATCTTCTCCTTCACTTCCGGCCCGATTATCTCGTTGCCGACGGCCCACATGCCGTATTCCGCGGTGTTCGAGATGACCTCAGCCATGCGCTTGATACCGCCCTGCCATACAAGATCCACAATAAGCTTCATCTCGTGCACGCACTCGAAATACGCCATCTCCGGCGGATAACCTGCCTCTACCAGCACTTCAAACCCGTTCTTCATTAATTCCACCAGACCGCCGCAGAGCACACACTGCTCGCCAAACAGGTCTTCATAAGTCTCCTGCTCGAACGTGCATTCCAAAATACCTGCCTTCGTCCAGTGCATCGCCTTCGTCATGGCTAACGCAACTTCGCGTGCCTTGCCTGACGGATCCTGCTTCACGGCAACGAGCCCCGGAACACCGAAGCCTTCTAAGTACGCGACGCGCTCCTCCGTGCCCGGCGCCTTCGGCGCAACCATAATAACATCAACATCCTCAGGAGGAACGATTCGTTTAAAGCAGATGTTAAATCCATGAGAGAAACAGAGCGCCTTCCCAGCCTTCATGTGCTGCGCTATCTGCTGCTCGTAAATCTCTGGCTGTACCTCATCGGGCAGCAAAATATGGACAATATCTCCCTTTTCCGCCGCCTCATCTACGGGCATGACCTCAAAACCGTCTGCTTTTGCCTTATTCCAGCTCGGATTCGGCCCGCCGCCCAATATCTCCGTCTCGCCTATAATCACGTTAACGCCCGAATCCCTTAAACAGTTCGCCTGCGCATCTCCCTGCGCGCCATACCCTATCACCGCTACCGTCTTACCCTTTAAAATGCTGTCATCTACATCCTCGTCATGTAATACGTCCATGATTCCTTTCAACCTCCATTCATTGTTTACCAACAATGATATCCAAGTAGTAAGTATATTAGATATTTATAAAGTTGCTTTTTCCTAACGGCGAATTCATATTACGTAGAGTATTTATCTCTCCAAACCGGCATCTCTACCAATAGCTGTAACCCCTGTCCTGAACAACTGCTTTACACCGAACTGTTTCATCAAATCTACAAACCGGTCTATCCTTTTAGGCTCCTCCGTAAGTTCGATTATCACCGAATCCAGCGTAGCGTCGACTATTTCCGCCCCGTATGTTTCCGCAAGTTGCATGACCGTAGAACGGGCATTTGAATCCTTCACGTGAACCTTCATAAGGCATAAATCGCGGATAATCGCTCTGTTCTCCGCCAAATCAACCACTTTTACCACTTCTATCAGATTGCTGAGCTGCTTTCTCACCTGCTCCAGCACACTCTCTGAACCGTCTATTGCCACCGTCATCCTTGATAAACCCTCCTTCTCGCACGGTGAAACGGTGAGTGAGGTGATATTGATTCCTCGCATCGTGAACATGCCAGACATTCTCGTAAGTACTCCAGGAAGATCCTCCACCAATAATGAAATTATATGTGTTTGCATCTCTCCGCTCCTATCATTCCTGTTAAACCACCACCTGGCGGAATCATGGGCAATATATTGTCCTCATTACCCACGATCATATCAATAACTGCGGGCTTTCCAGACTCGAATGCGTTATGTAAAGCGTCTTTCAAATCATCCGGCTTTTCCACTCGCTCACCATAACAGCCAAATGCGTCGGCTAACTTAACAAAATCAGGTGTCGCTCCCAGACTGGTATGCGAGTATCTCTTATCAAAGAACAGTTCCTGCCACTGTCTTACCATTCCCAGATACCGATTGTGAAAGACACATACCACAACCGGTATATCGTTCTCCACGCAGGTCGCCAAATCCTGACATGTCATCAGGAAACTGCCGTCACCTGCTATATCCACGACTTTCTTATCCGGTGCCGCGACTTTTGCACCTATAGCTGCGGGAAATCCAAAACCCATCGTCCCGAGCCCGCCAGATGATATAAACGTGCGCGGTTTCTTCGTTATGTAATAATGTGCGGCAAACATCTGACACTGCCCCACTTCTGTGGTGACTATTGCATTGCCATCCAGAATCGAGTTTATCTCTTTTATGAACATATCCGAGATTGATGAACCCACTCTCCCTACATCTTTTATACATTCTTCACACGCCGAATGCATCTCTTTTATCCGCTGCACCCACACACTCTTGTTAGCTGTTTTTTTTTTCATCTCCAGCCATTTGATTATCTCTCCAAGTGCAAGCTTCGCATCGCCCACGATTGGTATATCCACCTGTATGTTCTTGTTTATCTCCGCGGCGTCTATATCCACGTGTATCAACGTTGCGTCCGGAGCGAACTGATCCAATTGCCATCCAGTTAACCGGTCGCTGAACCGTGTTCCCACGGCAAGCAGAGCATCGCATTCATTGATCGCTTTGTTCGCATAAATGCGTCCGTGCATTCCTGCCATGCCCAGGGAGAATGGATGATTCTCAGGAATAGCGCCTTTACCCATGAGCGTTGTTACTACAGGAGCACCGAGGAATTCAGCTAAGTGGCGTAACTCTTCCGTAGCACCAGTGCTGATAACGCCACCACCTGCTATTATAAGTGGTCTCTCAGCATTTACTAACGCCTCTGCCGCCTTCTTTATTTGCACCTTATTCGGTTTTATCTTTGGCTTATAGCCCGCGAAAGTCTCCTTTGGATGCAAATCCACTTCCGCCTTAGTTGCCAAGACATCCTTTGGGAGGTCAATCAAAACAACGCCTTTACGCCCGGTATTAGCGATATAAAATGCGTTATGCAGGACCTTGGGCAAGTCTTCCGTTCTCTTTACGAGGAAGTTATATTTCGTGACGGGCATGGTGATGGTGAAGGTGCTTGCTTCCTGAAATGCATTGCTTCCTATTGCTGCGGTTGGCACCTGTCCTGTCAATGCTACTACGGGCGTAGAATCCATGCTTGCATTTGCCAGTCCAGTAACGAGGTTCGTGGCGCCGGGGCCTGAAGTGGCGATACAAACGCCGGTTTTTCCTGAAACACGTGCATAGCCGTCAGCAGCATGTGCCGCACATTGCTCATGTCTCATTAAGATATGCCGCATCGCATCCTCAGTATAAAGCACTTCGTATAAATCTAACAAAACGCCTCCGGGTATTCCAAAGGCTACTTCCGCTCCTTCGTTCTTCAACTCCTCTACTACTATTTCCGCACCGCTCAACTTCTCTCTTGTCATTGCTCTTATCCCCTTGCAACCGTCCTAACAGTTGTATATGGGTGATTATAGTATAGGTTATCCATTTAAATAAAGTGATTTAAACTCGTAAAGATAAGAATGCTATGAATGAATGACACCACTACTCATTTTTTTTCTCGCTTTGGTACTTATTTTGGTAATGACCGCGAAATTCAGAGTCAATCCGTTTCTGAGCTTACTGACTGTCTCTTTGTTCGTTGCCATTGTAGCTGCAAAACCGTTTGACGGCCTGGAATCAATTTTGACCGGCATGAGTGGTGTGATTTACCAGCTGGGCATCATCATTGTCTGCGGTAGTATCATCGGCGTCGTGTTAGACCGCATTGGTGGGACATCGGTCATCGCGGACGATATTATCAGGGTATCGAAGAATCCGATTTTGGCATTGAATGTGCTCGGGTTCCTCGTGGCAATCCCTGTGATGTGCTGCATCTTAGCCTACGTGATCTTTATACCAATCGCACGGGAGATCGCCGCCAAGCAGAAGATTCCGATCGGTGTGGCGGCAACGTCGCTCAGTCTCGGCACACTCGCATCCTACGAGCTTATCTATCCCACACCGGGCGTTTATTCTGCGGCAAACGAGCTCGGAGTTGTAGGAACTGAGATCGTTCTGCTCGGTCTTTTTATTGCTATCCCCACATCATTGGTCGGCTATCTGTATGCGAAGCGGTTTTGCAGTCTCGGCGGGATTCCAACAACTGCTGCAGAAACGCAACAAGCGCGAACGAGCAGATTACGAGCATATCCGCCTATTGTCGTTCCGTTAGCATTGATATTCTCTAAGCTCGTTCTGCCTCTGTCACTGTTCAATTTCGTGGGCGAACCGGAAATCGCCTTGTTGATCGGCGTTTTACTTGTGTTTATCGCGGCTCATGGCTTTGAACGGAATAAGATCAGCATATGGACACGAGAAGCGGTACAACGAGGCGGTGGCATCCTCATGACCTTGTGCGCGGGTGGTGCGCTCGCTTCGACCTTAGCAATGACCGGCGTGGGTCACGAGATCGGTGCAGTAGTTATACGATCTGGATTACCCGCGATCTTCATTCCGTTCCTGGTCGCCGTCGCCATCCAGACCGTGCAGGGCTCACGGATCGTGACGTTTTTGATCGTGCCCAGTATCCTACAGCCTATACTGCCTGAGCTCGGCTTACCCCTGGAACTCGTACTGATGTCCGTAGCCTCAGGTACTTTTCTGGTATCGCATGCCAATGACGCCTATTTCTGGACCGTGACAGAGCTTGCCGATCTGACACCTTCAGCAGGCTATAGATGTTACACTATTGGTGGCATGGTGCTCGGGACGGTGTCGTTGCTTATGACTGTTTTGGTGTATTTGTCGGGCTACTTTTAGAGAATCTTCAACAATTACTTCGCATAAAACATATACGGCAGTGATAACAATATGAAGAGATATACGACTTCGTGGTCATATATCCCGAAGTTATGCCCTATGTATAAGACGAAAGGTGCTTGATCAGAATGTCGAACGGTAAGCCCGAGATAAGTAGAGTTAGAAGAACTAAAGCAGAAGCACAAGAGACATACGATAGGATCAGCGGATGGTACGATCTATTGGAGGGTATCTGGGAGAAGAAGTCGAGAGACGTTGGCTTGCAGAAACTTGGAGTAAAGGCCGGTGGGATAGTTCTTGAGGTCGGATTTGGCATGGGGCATGGCATACTGGCCCTTGCACAATCAGTCGGCGAATCGGGAATGGTTTATGGAATCGACCTCTCGCCCCGGATGCTTAACATTACCCAGGCCAGAGTGAATAAAATGAACCTTTCAGAAAGAGTAAAGCTGGTGCGCGGCGATGCCGTATATCTCCCTTTTGATGCAGAGTTCTTCGACGCTATCTTTATGAGTTTCACACTGGAACTCTTTGATACGCCAGAGATCCCAAAGGTTCTGGCCGAGTGCAAGAGAGTTCTTCGACACAGCGGGCGCATTTGCGCCGTTTCCATCTCCAAAACGGGCGGATCGAACTGGATGAGACACCTGTATGAGTGGGGTCATCGAAAGTTCCCCAAGTTCCTTGATTGCCGCCCTATATATGTCCAGAATGCGTTAGAAGACGCTGGCTTTCAAATCCTTGATTCAACCCTGATGTCCCTGTTAGGATTGCCGGTTGAGATCGTACTTGCACGCAAACTGAAGTGACACGACGTACCGCGGCACTATGCCTAATTTTGTGTTTCGGTTCTATTGTCGTGCGTACCTAAGTTTTCTACGGATTTTGCTGTTTTATCACCAGATTCCTTTTTCAAATCATCCAATTTTTTAATGGCTTTGAATAGCTCCTTTAACTCTCCAATAGTTTCTCTATCAAGTCTGAAAGTGTAATATACAAAGGCCAAGATACCTAGTACACCCGCCAATAAAAAAAATTCAGAGAAATAAGGATTAGGCAAATACTGCCGTACCTTCTCAAGATTAAACGCAATTGTCAAAGTGAATGCCAGCAAAAAAGCAAGATATGAAAATATAAAATTTCCTTAGGTTTTCTATCCGCAGTTCAAACATTAAGGTTAGAAGGTTGTTATCCAAATACTGGTATTCCTTCTCAACGATAGACATGTAATACTCTTTTGGGGTGATCATCCCCTTCGTAAGAAGTTGGAAATACAACACAGGGATAACAATTGTGATTAACATAATGTTCAGCAAAAGAAGAATTACAAAGATGTATTTTGTTAAAATAAAAGTTGCTAACAGTGCAAGCAGATCGATGATAGCAAAAATTAAAAGGTAGTTTTTCTTATTGGTGCCTCGCATTTTTTCTCTTCTCTCATATATAAATATGATTGCGAAATATAAATATAAAATAGATAAGAAACATAGTTCTATTAATCAGCAAATACATATCATGAAGTGAGATTCAAGATGATAATCGCCGGAATTACGGTAGTCCCTATAGGAACTGAAACGCCAAGCGTAAGTAAATACGTGGCAAAGGCAGTTGATGAGCTGAGGAAATTAGGCTTGAACCCTGAAGTAACAGCAATGGGCACGATATTTGAGGCAGAAGATATCTCGCTGATTTTAGAAGCGTTCGAAGCGGTGCATGAATCGGTTTTCGCGCAAGGCGCTGAAAGAGTCGTTACAACGTTAACGATAGACGAACGAAGGGATAAAGAAGGTTCTATAAGGCAAAAGGTGCGGTCAGTGGCTTCTGGTTAAAAAATATAGACAAAGCAGGGTAACATCGTACCGCTATGGAGTAATTGTGATTTTGGTGCCAAAAACAATTGTGAGGCAGCCTCGTCATTGATGCAGATTCCAGTCTTCATTCAATACCCTCAGCATCTCCACGACCGAGAATGCGGCGCGAGTTATACCCATGCTCCGACTATCAGTATCCGTACCTGCAAGATACAGGTTCTTGATAGGCGTGCGAATATCTGCGATTTTTCCGTCAATCGTAACTGCCGCTTTTTCCGGTATCGTAATCTGTTCATGCTGCAGCTCAACGTGCTTTTCGATATTCGGGATAGCGCGGTAGATCGTTTCGTATGCCTTCTTCGTCTCTGATTGTACGGATTTGTTCTCATCAATCACAAACGCAAATCCCACGAGCTGCTTATCCTTTGGCGCAAGTGATGAGTCGTAATTGCTGATTGGCATTGCCCAATACGGATTATCTCTAAACCATACTTCAGAACCAATATAGTTAAAGTCATCCAGTTTCTTCTCCAGACCCAACCAGATGGTAAGGCTCTTAGCCTGAGCGATTCCATTCAGGTCTTCTACATACGACTTTGGAAGGTCATCAGCGACAGAAGGCAGATTCTTTGCAAAGCCGGTGTAGATAACCATATCAGCGTAGTAGATTTCATCTGCCTCGACACCCACCACCCTGCCCTCCTCGACAAGAATTCGTTTTACCTCGCTTTCGGTCTTAATTCCAACCGTTTTGGGGAGCGAGTAGAGAACTGCATTGAGCACCGATTTGAGCCCCTTGCGTGGGTATCCATGCGAATGGGCAACCATGTTTGTTGCAAGCCTGCCAATGGATGTAAGCGGGCTGGAAACATTTTTAAGCGGGATTGAGGGTGCAAATGAGCTGTTTAATCTTGCCCTGAGGGATGCATGACGGTTGGAAGGTAATATGGATTGAAGTATGGATTCAGTCTGCGGTGGCTTTTCGATTTTCGCAATTATGGTTTCAAACTGCTCCTGCGTGACGCTGTCCCTGATAAAGTTGCTGCCTGTCAGGATCCTGTGGGTAGACATCTCTTTCATCGACTTGCCCGACAAAAAGTATGAGATTGCATTGACAAAATCATACGTATCTTTTGAGAGTGTGCGCGGCAGCAAGTCGTACACCGACTGTTTTGAGAGGTCTATGCCAAAAGTAGAGAGCGTAAGCACTTTGGTGATAGCCGGTGTCAGAACGAGTCTATCCTTCTTCGGAAGTACCTCGAACGTCACAAATTCCTTTAGATTCGATGGTATCTTGACAAAATCGGTCTCTGTTCTTGCATAGTAATACCCGTGATCTTCAAACACAGGTATATAATCAAAATAAGTAGCCATAAGCCGCTTTAAAGGACCTTCCGCAAGACTCGTAATTGAGTGTGGTCCTGTATCAACCTGAAAACCGTCTACCGTATAACTGTTGCAATTCCCGCCAACGTACTGCATCTTTTCAAGTACCAGGACGCTCTTACCGTGCTTTGACAGTGTCAGCGCTGCCAGGACCCCACTTATCCCTGCGCCGACAACGATGACATCGTACTTTTTCATTTTTTACTCTCACTTCGTTAGAGGTTATAAAGAGGTAGTATCTAAATATATCCTCATCTTCCAGTTACATGAACTTAAGCCAAAGGAAGATAAGCGTAAGGGAAAATTAGCCATTGTTCCTTTCTTCTGGCTAAAGGTCTTATCCGTGGCAGAAGCGACTCCGCAAGGCTGCATGTCGAAACTGGTAGCCGTTTTCATTTAAGACCGGTGATAGGGTTTACAAAACCCGCATAGTATAAATGGCTTGCTTCGTTCATAACTTATAAATTTTGGCCAAGACAGCACCTTCTCTGACGTTCATTTCAAATTTATCTTTCGATTTGATAGGATTATCCTCATATTTTCCATTTTTGTGTGCTCTTATCACCCTGATTCCAGTAAACCCCTGATGGCCCTGTTAGGATTGCCGGTTGAGATCGTACTTGCATGCAAACTGAAGTGAAATACCATTGAGGGTATTTATACCATCCACATAGATCGGAAATTGATAGAGAAAATGATAATCGCAGAAATCACAGTTGTGCCCATAGGAACACAAACGCCAAGTGTGAGCAGGTACGTGGCAAAGGCAGTTGATGAGCTGAGGAAATTAGGATTAAAACCGGAACTTACAGCCATGGGCACGATATTTGAGGCAGAAGACATCTCGTTAATTTTAAAAGCGTTCGAAGCGGTGCATGAATCGGTTTTCGCGCAAGGCGCTGAAAGAGTCGTTACAACGTTAACGATAGACGAACGAAGGGATAAAAAAGGTTCTATAAAGCAAAAGGTACGGTCAGTTACGTCTGCTTCAGATTAATGTGCTATACACTGCATGATATGAATTATAATAATCGCAACGAGGGGAAGCACCTATCACGTGACAACCTCTTTTATAGACGTTAATCACCGTTCTTTAAAAGCAGCTCGGGATCTTTTGTATTTACCACTTCTTCTTTAAAATCTTCTTCAACCTCTTTCCCAGCACCTGCTTCCTCAGCTTCTTTTCTTTCTTTTTCCTCTGGCTCCTTTTTACCCGCTATGGCGGTAATTGTAGTGCTGAATAGTACTGATAAGAGTACCACTATGAACACGATATTGATAATTAAGTCGTTACCAATAACACTCGCGACGAGTGGCGCCATAGCTGCTGCTGCGATTCCGCGCGGAGCAACAGAGCTTACGATTACTTGACTACGATCATCCAAAGTAGAGCGCAGCTGCCCCAGTAGAGGCATCACGAATATCGGTCGAGAAGCGAGTACTATCAGGGCGAATATGATCTCAAGGAATAATAGTTTTGGCTCGAGTAGTAACAGTACCTGCGCACCGAGGAGCGTAAAAACAGATATCCTGAGCATTTCTGATAACGCGTCCCCGAATTGAGTGACTTCCTCTTTAAACGGGAAAATCCGGTTACCAATAACGAGCCCACAGATAGCGACGGCGAGCATGCCCGAACCACCTACATTCTCCGCAACAGCATACGTAACAAGTGCTAAAGAAAATATAAGTAAGGGGGAAAGTTCCTTAATCATTTTCCCTATCAGCTTACTCATCGCGATGCCAAGTAAGAGGCCAGTCCCGATTCCCGCAGCTACCAGTTGCCAGAACTGTGTTAAGTATTTGTAAGGCTCGATCACTGCGCCAGGAGCGAGATTGAATAAGTCGAGGAAGATTATTGGTAATAGTAAGCACAGGGGAGTGTTAAAAATTGATTCCACTTTCAGTATCGTTAGCACATCTTCCCGCTTTTTGAGCGTATCTTTTAAAGCGAAGACAACTTCTGACGAGGTCCCGCTTAAGACAGACCCTAAGAGGAAGGCGGGAACTAAGTCTAAGTTAAAAATAATTTTGGCTACAAGACCAAAAAGGATCGTGTTAAAAATAACGCCAATAAGAGCAAGATTAGTGGAGATTCCTGAGAACCGCTTGAAAACCTGGAAGTTCAAGTTGAACGAACCGGTGAACACCACCATTATTAGTGCCAGTGTCCTCAAGAAGTCCGGCACCACCCCCATTACCGAAACGTCGATTGGAGCAACATTAATATACGCTAATATGGTAGGGTGTGTCCAAATAGTTGGGCCCAGTACGAACCCAACAAGCAGCAAGAAAAAAATGTCGGGAAATCTGGCTTTTTTCAATACGTTAGCAACAATGACACCAATCCCTAAAAGAAACGCGAAGTACGTAAAAATTAAAACATGGTCAGACATTACTCATCAGAGAATAATTTGTTTCCCACTATTTAAACATACGCTTCGAGGGTGCCACGGCATCGCGCGACATGGCGAACTTCATACCCAAAATGGTACGCCGATAGCGCCACAAATAGAGCTTCTGGATACCACTGAGTTGAGTATCGGAGTTCGGATTCGAAACTCCTGCTTGGGCACCCGGTCTGCGAGGTGTGCGGCGGGTTGTGACAACACAAACGATAGACGTGCGGACGGTGCGATAGGGGGGAAAGTTTATAAATGTCCAGCGGCTTCAAGTATTGATATGGGAAAAGATAACGCCCCTAAAATTGATGAACTCATAAGTAAGATTCCCGAAAACCAAATTGAGATATTAAGAGAGATTTGGGAGCATTTTTTAAAAACCAAAGAGTGGCCTAAAGGAAGACCCTTCCGCAAAGATAGACGTTCAATTGTTGGGAAGCTTATCGCCGATCTGGATCCCATATTTGTCAGGCATTACAACAAGAACAACCCGGCGGAAGAATATTACAGACTCACGACTGAAGGGGTTTACGCCGGTGAGGGATTTGAGGGGGCAAGCATTAAATTGATTATTTCCTATCTTGATTACTTAAGAGAAAAGTTTGCTGAAAACCAAGATATTGAAGGAGTAACAGCGCAGGAACTCAGGGATAAATTGCAGATAGATTCTGAAGAGACCCGAATATTAGGAGAGTTTTTTGATATGGGCAATACAAAATTGTATGGTGTCCGTGCTGGTAATCTGGGAACTTCTGATTGGACGGCAGGAGTTTTGGATGATATTGAAATACTATACGAGGAAAAAAGCTCCCAAGAGTTTTTACTCAAACAATGGAATGATTATCTTGAAAGGATTATCACTCATAATACAGGTAAAACTTCGGGCATATTAGGGATACAGGAATCTCAAATAAGTGAGACGGATAAGAATAAAAACACGAAGATACCTACAAAAGTAAAAAAATCTGAAGCAGAGGTGGAGAGGAGGGAATCTGTATTGCTTGCAAGAAGATTGGGAACCCAGATCAGAAAAGAGATGTTAATTAGGCATGCGGATACTGCAAAACTCAACTTACCAACCGTAAAGAAAGCTCTTAGGGATATAGAGGAAGAAGAAATACGAGTAGGTATGGGATCAATAGGAGAAGTGATGTTCCCGATCATGAGAGAAAATGAGAGAAAACTTATGAAATGTAACGACTGTATAAGGACGTACAATAAGATCATAGAAGTTTTAAATAATGAAGGCATTTATTGTGTTAAAATGGAGGAATTGCCTGTTCGTGGCGAGATATTTTCAAATATAGGAATGCTCAAAACAGCAGGAGATAACTTAAAACAAATAGTAGAGTTTTATCAGATCCTTGAAAAATGTGGAGAAGAATAAGATATAAATGAGAAAAAAGAAGAGGGCATACTCCAACAAAGTAAAAGATCTAAGAAAGATGCCTGATATGGATATAGTAACTAAGAAATTGCTTTCGGAATCTAGAAAAAAGCTCACGTTGGAGGTTCCGAAGGCTGAGCATAAAGTAATAAGGGTATTTTAAAATGTGTTATTCATGTTGGGAAAGAAGCAAGAAGAGTACTTATATCAATAAGATACCACCTTCAGTCCAATAGTATAACTCAAAAATCAACGGTTAACTGTTTAATATTTACATTTATCTTTGAACTCTCAACTCTGTGGATAACTCCCTTTTATCCTCGACTTCCCCGGTGGCAAATATCGTAGCACTTTCTCATACTGCGCTATCCTTTTCATCTCTTCCTTTCGTTCCTCTTTCGCGTGCTCGACAAAGAATTTCACAATCTCTTTAGCCAGCTCGTTCTTCTCCAGATCACCCTCCGGCGCGAGCTCTACGTACATCTCCTGTTGTTTTTTTTGCGCTTCGGTCGGAGGACAGGCGACTAATTTATTCTGCTTGATCCCGATACACAGCCCTAACGCCGCTTTGAAATACTTCCGTTTACCACGAACCATGAACGCTCCTTTCTTGATGTACTCACCCGACGGCGGCGTCTTACTCACCTGCTCGCCTGTAACGCAATAACATTCACCCTCGTAGAACCCGTATTTCCAGAGATTGGAATACGAAGTGGCAAATTGTGCGATTTCCTTTAGGCTATCTTCGGAGATTTCTTTCCCAGCGGTCTTCGCAATCACAACGGGCGCACCCTCCGCCTGCGTATGGCAAAACAGATCCTTGGGATCCATATACTTCTTCACCAGTATCTCATTGGTCGTTGCGTCTTTGCCACCGATAACAAGAAAGCCATCTGAGGTCTCAAACCATCTGAACTTCTCATACCACTCCTCTTTTACTCGCCTGACCTCTTTCTTCTCCGGGATGAGTTCTTCCTTTATTTCTAATTCTCGCTCCTTCTCCGTTCTTATCCGCTCCTTCGTCTCCGCGATCGCACGCTCGACGCCTTCTCGTTTCTTCCTGAACACTTTTGCTTGCTCATAATACGCACTCGCATTCTTATGTAACGAAGCCGTGGTGTCAATCTCAAGAGGGAGATCAGAGTTGGGCAGTGTCACCGTAACCAATTTTCGTTTTTTGGGCATTTCCTTCAGTATTGCTTCTATCTCAACATACCGTGCGTAGATTAACTCGCCTTTTTTTATCCATTCCGCCTCTTTTCGTTCGAATTTCTGAAACGCCTCGAGCTGCTCGTTCAGAACTCGTTCGTACTTGCTGATTCCCTTCTCGTGTTCAGTCTTTGCCTGCTCTTCAACCGCTTCTGCTATTTGCGAGGTGAAGAACTCGTCAGCAGCGTCATTAAACGAGGCAAAAAACTCTTTTTCTTTGGCTTTGTATGCGTTCAGCTCAAACGGAAGCACATCCAGCTTCTCTTGAACTTCGAGGACGATGTGCGGTTTCAACTCGGATTTATCATGTGTAAGTATCGGCTCGAAAAGAGTTCGTAATGCTTCATGAAGGGCTTTTATTTCTGTTTCTGTGAGTTCGTTAGCCTGCTTATTCTTAGCAACCCCGGCTATTTCACATACTTCTTCCGCATACAATCCCCCTAAACTCAACTCAGACGCAAGAACCCTTACAATATCTTTATCCTGAGCAGCGGATTTGCATAGATTCTCGAATTCAAGCTCGTTTATTGCCAAAGGATTTTCTCGCGATGGAGGGCGCTCATATTTCTTCCGTACCTTTAGCTCCCGTGTCGCAAAGCTCTTTCTTCTCAAGGGCAGCATAATATCTCCATTTTCATCAATGAGCACGAGATTTCCACGCGGCAGCAACTCGGCGATCAACCTGAGTTGTTTGTCCCACCGTTCTACCGTTATCTCCACTATCCGGTCAAACTCAAGCTGCTGGATTTGCGCAATCCGACCGCCGCTGAGATGTTTTCTGATGTACATAGAGAAGTTAGAAGGCATTCGAGGTGACGGCCTCTTATATTTGGTGAGATGAATTCTTCTCCCTGCTTCGATAATCAAATCAAGCGAGCCTATCTCTTTTTGATGCAGTTTCAGCCGTATCTCTTCTTTACCCGGTTGATAGGCTTTTACGAGTCGTGCACCCACAAGCTCCTGTAGCTCAGTAACGATAGCTGCTACGTCCACACTGCTCATTGATTCCTTCATAAAACCGTCTCTTCAGAAGATAGGAGTATCCAATAAAAGAAAAAACTTTCTTCAGAAAATGGAACGACTTCCCACTCTCAAAAATACTCAGCTAAACACCCTCCATAGGAAATACACTAAAACCAGAACCAAAATCAAAATGCCCAGCGATATGATGATATACGGCAATAATTTGATTATCAGCCATACTATGCCTAAAAGAATGAGTATGCTCAGCAGTAGAAATACCAATGCCGGTATCCCGCTCAGAAACCATGCGTGTCGCATCCTTTCACCACGTGCACCATTTCATCCGCTACTTTTAACAATCGAAGCCATGTATTCGCCACTGCTCTCAGTCTTATTATATCGTCACCACTCATATACACACTTAATGTGTTCCCGTTAAGTGCAAGGTCAACAAAGGAGCGTTTCGTATCTATTACTTCCTCTCTCTCCTCTTTTATAGACTCGTATATCGTTTTTACTATCTCTTCATCATCTTTAAACTCAAATTCTGCTCTGATCATCATTTCAAACGAGTTTCTGTTAGAAAAGTTTAATCACAAAACGTTTAAACGGGGCTAACCCAGAAATGCTTGTTTTCAAATAGCTTTTACTTTCTTCAATACTACGGTTGGTCTCTCCTTTTCCAACGCTCTATATCCGCAGTAGGGACATCGGACTCCATGGTATCCGTTTTCGTGTATTTCCACCGGCCTTTTGCACCGCAAGCAATAGTACCCCATACGTGCTTATTCTCCTCCTACCTTGACCGCACCTTCCGCTTCCGTCTTTTTCTCGTTTCCCATGCCCACATCAACACCTCGTTCTATAATCCTATTAATTGTCCTCTGTGCGGTTATTCCCAGCGGTGTATGAGGGACATAGGTTCCACCGGTGAACGTGTAGCCGCATTTTGCGCATTTCCATATCCCCGTACCTATTCTCTTCACTGACTCTCGTTCACATTTTGGGCACGTATGCGCTGCTTGCGTCCGCTCTTCTATTGCAGTAATTGCTTTTCTTATTCTTCTCCCGTATCTCGCGCCGAACCTGCCTGCGGATTTCGTCTTTTTCCCCTTCTTTCTCTTCTGCTTCCTTGCCATCTTTCGTCCTTTTTGCGAGAAACCTTATCTCTTTGAAAAGAAATGTTTAGAGTAATATATAGTTTATCGTTCAGAAACTTCAGGCTAAGCGCACGAGATAGAAAAGGATGTGTTTGTTAGTATTGGAGAGGAAATGAAAATATCGGACTTGAACTTAGAAAGAGAAATGGGGGCTATTTTCGGCAATAGTGCGGTAAAAGAGTTATATCCTCCGCAGGAAGAGGCGATAAAGGCAGGCTTGCTCGATACGAACAAAAATTTCGTTATAGCCACTCCCACGGCAAGTGGGAAAACGCTTTTAGCAGAGTTGACAATGTTAAAATCAATTTTAAACGCTTCGGGAAAATGCCTTTATGTCGTGCCCCTGAATGCATTAGCATACGAGAAATATCAGAATTTTAAGGAGAAATATGGCGCTGTTGCGAAAGTGGGGATATCAACCGGCGATTATGAAAGCTCTTCACGATACCTCGAACGATACGACATAACAATTCTCACGTTGGAAAAGCTGGATTCGCTCACACGGTTGAAGCCGTCCTGGTTAAGAAAGATTTCAGTTGTGATTGTTGATGAGGTGCATGTGCTGGGCGAGGCGAAGAGAGGTCCTCGATTAGAAGGCGCAATGGCACGGTTCATGAGTTCCAATCCTTCGGCACGGGTCATCGCGTTATCTGCAACTATAGCAAACGTTGATGAGTTTGGAAATTGGCTGCATGCATGCGTAATACAGTCGGATTGGCGACCGGTGCCTTTAAAAGAGGAGGTATTTCTGGCAAAGGACGATCGTGAAATAATCGAGCGCGTGATCGCGGAGATAAAAAGAGGTTCACAAGTTCTTGTCTTTGTCAATACGAAACGAGGTGCGGCATCCTTTGCACGTAAAATCGCAGCACAGTTAAGGATGGAGCGCGAAGGGTTGAATGCGCTCGCAGAGAAGGTGGACATTGGTGTGGACGATCTTGCGGAGATAGTTCGATGCGGGGTTGCTTATCATAATTCGTGGCTGCACCCGGAGCAGAGAAGAGCTATCGAAGACAGCTTTCGGAACCGAATATTGAAAGTGATATGTTGCACACCCACATTAGCAATGGGAGTCTCTTTACCTGCAAAAGTGGTTTTAATCAGGAACTATAAGTTCTTCACATTTGGTAGAGGAATCGAGCCGATGCCGTTATTCTGGGTAAAGCAGGTGTTTGGGCGTGCCGGTCGGCCTGAGCACGATGATTATGGAACGGGAATAATAGTAGCAAGAAATGAAGACTCGTTCGAGGAAATACAGAGCATTTATATCCAGGGCGAATTAGAGCGTATCGAATCGCGGTTTTCGGCAGAAACGATGACAGAACAGATTCTTGCAACTATTGTCGGTGGTGCACATCGTATGGAGCAGATCCACGATTTTCTTAACAGCACCTTTTATGCGTACCAAAATACTGACAACATGGAATTTGTGAGAGAGGAACTGGATGAGATACTGGTAGACCTTGAGAAAAAAGGCTTTATCGAACTGGATGGGGGCATAATACGAGCTACACCATTCGGAACGCTATCCTCACGGCTATATTTATCCACGAGTTCTGCACTGGAACTGAGAGATGGCATACGGGTTTTACGCGAGATGGAGAATACAGGACGCGTAACCATATCGGATTTCGACCTATTGCTCCTCTTATGCAAATGCGAAGAAATTGTTTCTCTGAATGTGAAGGACGCATTTGAAATAGCAACGAGTCTGAGTGAGAATCTTGAATGGGTTTATAGCGGTGCACATGCGCTGGGTAGTGCTATCGTCACACAAGCGTGGATAGATGAACTCACGTACTTCGAGATGAAGGACAGGTTTGGCGCATATCCAGGCGAGATTCACAACAATATTTATACTCAGGGCTGGATGGCTTATGCCAGCTCGAGAATAGCGGAGTATCTTCAGGATGAGAAAATGTATGTGCGACTACGTGCGTTACATGACCGGATTAAGCACGGTGTGAGACCGGAATTGCTTAGCCTGATAACCATAAAGGGTGTTGGCCGGGTGATCGCACGAGGGTTGTACTCGGCAGGGTTCAAGAATCCACGAGAAGTGGCTGAGGCCAACCTGGCACGGTTGGAAAAGGTTCCGGGCGTTGGCAGGAAGCGCGCGGAGAAGCTGAAGGAGGAGGCGGTGCACCAATTGAAATTGTAGGATTCGATTGCTTCATAATTTCTCTGCCTGCCCATTATTTTCAAGGTTTACCCTGTTTTTTGATTTTCTTGGATTGTTTGCTAATTGCTTTCCAACGCGCTTTTTCAATTTTAAGAAGCTTGTTAAACGTTCCGGATCAAGAGAACCATCGCGTATAGCATCTTGCACGGCACACCCCGGTTCGCTTTGATGACTGCAATCCCGGAAGCGGCACTTTATTGCCAATTCGTCGATATCATCAAAGACCTGTTTCAGCCCTTCTTCATCGCCCCAGACCTGTAATTCCCGCATGCCAGGAGTATCGATCACCATCCCACCGCCCGGAAGCACTATCAGTTCACGAAACGTAGTGGTATGCCGGCCACGGCTTCCCCATTCTCGCACTTCGTTCACCTTGAGACGTTCGGTGCCTACAAGTGAATTAATTATCGTCGATTTACCTATCGACGCCCGACGACCCTAAAAAAGCGGCCGTCTTCCCTCTTGGGATAGAGTCATTCAAAATATCTAGGCCAACGTTCTGCGATGCACTTAGAGTATATACAGCAATCTCGGAAGCGATCGCTTCAACCTCATTTTTCCGTGTCTCCGCCTCAGGGCAGAGATCAGCCTTATTCAAAAGGATAACCGGTACAGCCCCGCTTTCCCAGGCCAGGGACAAGTATCGTTCAATGCGCCTCAGATTGAACTCCAAATCCAAACCGCAAACAATAAATACTGTGTCAATATTGGCTGCGATTACCTGTTCCTCGGTCATCGGGCCTGCGACTTTACGAATGAAGGCACTTTTCCTGGGAAGAAGTGCAAGTATGGTTGCCTTTCCTTCATGGGGACGAGCTGATGCGGCAACCCAGTCACCCACCGTGGGGATTTTACCGTTACTACTGGCTGCAAAGCGAAACGTGCCTGATAGTTTGCATATAAACTCGCCTTGCTCGCCACAGGCCATATAATTGCCCCGATTCTCGCGGATTACCCGCATCGCGGAAAGACCCTGCTTTCGATACGGTTCGAAATGCTGCTCGAAAAACGAATCCCAGCCTAAATTGATCAAGTGCATGATTTCCTCTCAATTCAATTAAAGCCGTAGAAGCACTAGTCACATAAATGTATCCTCTTTCTCGTTTCTTGGCTTTGTGAACGGTCGCGTATAACGTCTGGCGGATAAAATAAGTTGCCTAAATGGCAAATTTGGGCCGAGCGAGTGCAACGAAGCGAGTCAGATACCCGCCTGTTATATGAAGTTGTGTCATTCAATTTCTCTCATAATGCTACTGGGCAGGATACCCCTGAATTCATTCAGGGGATGAATGCCATGTTCACTCATCTTTTACCACATCCTTAGCGCTTACATCTCTCATCGTTCAGAAGCCCCCGGATTCATCCGGTGGGAGCGTGTCACTTTGTAAGTTCGTTTTCAGTATTTCGATGAAGATATTGAAGACCTTCAATGTAGGTCTCATAAATAGCGGATGGCTTTTTACCGACCCAAAATAGATCGTACCCAGGACAATTTGGTGCGGCTACATTCCATATATAAGGACTGACGTGTATCTTTCCACCGGGACGTTCCCAGTCGATAAATGAAGCCCCGAAGTAGGGTGGTTCCTTGAATAGTCCGAGTTTAAAATCCGCATTCGGGAATTGCGTCTTCAATGTAGCGAACATATTCTGCCATTTGTGAACACAGTCCTTAACCAGTTGAGGTGTGGCTTGGGGTTCGGTTAAGTGTAGGTTCGCATAAATCTCAGGAGCGGGCATGAAAACCCAAAAACGTTTTAATTGTTTTGAGAACTTAATTTTTCCATCGCTGAAATTTGTTATAAATCTATCACCAGTAAGTTGGATAAGGGCGATATGTGTTGCTTGTTGAATCCGCTCACTGAACGAACCGATAACCTCTTTGGGCAAAGGGGTTAAGGTTACCAGCATTAAATGCTTCGCAATTGGGTCATCATTCGACCAGTAAGGCTGTGGTGGCTCAATGGCCAGTTTGTAAACGAGTATTTGAAGACCATGCTTTGCGTATACCTCTATAGGCCCGTGAAATTCAGCTCGCAATTCTTCAGAGAAGGGAGGAGTAATGCAAACAGGAGATTCAGTTCCAACATATTCTCTGAATGCTGCATCCGAAAAGAGCGTTTGGCGTGGGTTAGCTGCATCCATCACCCGTTGCGCATAATTGACTGTATCACCGCATACGTTAACTTTACCATTGATATCCGTGACGAGTTCGACTGCGCCAACATGTACCCCAACTCTAAGACTCACTAAACTTTGTGGTGAAGATTGATTGTGGGCCCATTGATGCATTCTATGAATAACCTGCAATATAGTGGTGCGATCCCAACGTTGGTTAGATTGATGAAGAAATGCCAACGCGAGACCATCACCAGTGGGTAAGGCAATAATACTTGGGGTATCCAACGGAGGCATCAATAATGTGCGCAATTCATGTATGACCTCAGAGGTAAGCGTCTCAACAAGTCGCCGCTGTTCCGCTGTTGGCTTCTTGGAAAAGCCGACTATGTCTATGAATAAAATGGTCGCTGCGGACACGATTATCATCTCTTTATGCACTAGGATCTAGGTCTAACCATTTATCGAGAGCCTCAGGATCCCATGCTAAACATTTTGTAGACTGATCAATGAGTGCTTTAGGTATCGTTGCGTTATCGGAACCTTTTAGTGTCATTCCTCGAATTCTTTTCCAAGTGTTCTCCCCCGAAAGGGGGTGTTTCATTCCAAAGAATGTATTAATCTCCCAAGTGACCCACGCACTTTTAGACGTATCATCTCCTATAAGAACAACAAGTTTCGAACACTTCTCGAACTTCGCCCTAATTTCATCACGCACTGGTTTTGACCGAGAATCACTCGGTGGGTATTTTATTGGTTTCCCACTTGGACCTGTGACAGGTTCCTTTAGGGAATGATCATGAAAATCCAATGGATGGTTTGGATTGTTCTTTAGCGCTTTGAAACCTCCAACCTAGTTTGCATCGTCATGATCATAGCTTACAAATACGTTTGCTGGCATATATTACACTCCTTTTTGTTTATTCATAGATTGTTTTATTGACATATACACTTATCGGTCACAATTTCATATAACTCGTTTATATCAGAACCGGTTCGTATATCATTCCATTTCGGTGTTATCTCAGAAATACTTCGCATATAAAACCCTATGGAGGAAATCTCCATCCCCCTATTTCTCCTACCCCTTCTTTCCTTTCACCCTTCATTCATTCGCATTTTTGTCTTCGAACAACCTGTCCAAAGGATTTGTAAGGTAATCCTGCATAAATCTTTATTACTTACTTGCGTATATATCTATCTCTGTTGTCTTTGAACTCTTATGCATCCCTTTACAAAACTGCGCTTTTGGCCCTTTCTTTACTTTATTTCCCAACGGTTAGTTAACTATTAAGAGTGATAACATCCTTTGTTTTTTTATAAATCGTGAAAATGCGCGTAACCAACCAAAAGAGCGTAAGAGTAACGAAGCTGGAGAACTACGGCTCTGATCTTCATCCACTGTACACCATCGGGGTGGAGATCGAGTTGCACGTCGAAGAGAGCCCTGATGCCATACATAAACTGCTAACCGAAACGGGGCTATAGGACGCGAAACGATACCGTTCGACATCGTCTCGAACTTCAGAGGCTCGGCAGACGATAAACCGTACTATGCCGCGGTTATTCTGGATGACTGTGTTACGAAGCGGTATGAAGTGACAGCGCATGATACCGGCGGAATGTTAAAGACCGGGATAACGTACGAGCCCGTCGTGCATCCCGAGGAACTGCGGTTGATCCATCCGGCGGATTTCCCGCGGTTGCATATCACCGTGAAGGACTGGGGACTGCATAATTACAAGCATTATTTCATGCGGTTTATCGCATCGAAGCGTTACGAGAGCTTTGACCTGTGGGTGACGAGGGAACGAACCGGCGCGGATGCCTAACCAAATGTTGAACCAACCCAATCACCAACATAATGTGTTATAACTATAACTACTAACGCAATAATCAAATGTTCCATCACCACTTTCCAAGGGGTTTTTTTCTGCTCTTTAGCAATATGGAAACTAAAGAAAGCTAACAAAGATAAGCCCCAGATTACACTTGCTATAATCGCTGTTGATAGTTGAAAGAACAGAAGGGGAACAATAAATGTCAATGCAAAAACAAATTTGAACAAAAAAGTGGAGATTGTTGATTCCCATATCTCTTTTGCGGCGTGCTTATTCTCTGACTCTTCCGAAATATGTATACCTAATGCGTCTGAGAATGCATCTGCTATTGCTATTGTTAATATACCACCGGTAATCACGAGCCTTGAGTGTGTTCCAGAATGTAAACCCACCATTAATCCAAGTGTTGTTATTATTCCGGAGGTTAAACCAAAACTAAGCCCAATTTTTAGTGAATGTTTCATCATAATTGTCTAACGCTTTCAACTTAAATAATTTTTGGTGCCCGAGCAATTTCGGACACCTCGTTTATATCCGAACTGGTTCGTAGATTTAAGTTCGTATATACCGCCCTCTTGACGAAATCTCTATCACCCTTCTTTATCCTACCCATTCTTTCCTTTCATTCCCCCTTCATTCATTCGCATTTTTGTCCTCGAACAACCTGTCCAAAGAACTTATAATCCTGCATAGGTCTTTATTACTTACATGAGTATATATCTCTGTGGCATTCGAACTCTTATGCTCTAACAACTCTTGAATATACCTCAAATCGACACCACTTTACAGCAGGTGTGCAGCGAAGCTATGTCTAAAAGACGCGTATAACTATCCTTTCTCCCCTTCGCTCCTTTTATGTGAGCATTAAGATTGTTTTGTGTTTGCTCAGTAACATTTAAGTTTGAGTGGAGAGTAAAGAATAGAGAAGATAAAATAAAAAAAACGCTCGGAGTCCGAAAAATGGAAGAAGAAATAGAAGTTGTATTAGATAAGTATAGAGCAGCGGGCAGGATCTTGGCAGAGGTGAAAGAAGGAGCCATAGAGAGAGTAAAGGAAGGGGCGTTATTGTTAGAGGTTGCGGAATTCGTTGAGCAGAGCATAAGGGAAAAGGGTGCGGAACCTGCGTTTCCCTGTAATATATCCCGGAACGAGGAAGCGGCACATGCTACTCCTTCGATAGACGACGAGACTGTTTTTGGCAAGGACCTCGTGAAGATAGACATTGGACTTCATGTAGACGGTTATATTGCGGATAGTGCGGTGACCGTGGATTTAACTGGTGGCGAAAACGCGGAACTGGTTGGAGCGGCGGAAGCGGCGT
>Ga0307377_10001902_pt1 | contig 25374 bp, 22 predicted proteins | sample TR3MG_FD_202535 | JGI IMG/M metagenome (GOLD analysis project Ga0307377, IMG submission 202535) | Soil microbial communities from Risofladan, Vaasa, Finland - TR-3 | ecosystem: Environmental > Terrestrial > Soil > Coastal area > Acid sulfate soil | place: Finland: Risofladan, Vaasa | collected... | reverse complement strand
CCGAAAGACGAACCCATTGGGCAATATTTTCCACATGCACCATTAAGTGCTCTGAGGAGGTACTTTCCCAAATTTTCGCCACTTTCCCGTCCCCTTTCTTTCCTACCAATCCTAAATACTTTAGCGTCCGACGGCAAACAGTGGTTCCCCGGAATTAATCGCCAGGGATGTCACACAAAAGAGAACCGTTCCGGCAAGCTCCGTAAATACCTCTTGTAATACATTGCCCATTAAATCTCTTACTTCTCCCGTCTTCTGCCCCGGTTTAACTTCATCCCCCACACTAATCAAAGGATACCAAGTTCCGAAATAATTAGACCGCGTCCAGATAAAATCTTTCAATTCGATCAGGCCTGTCTGTTCAATCACCGCACCCGGAAGAACCCCCACAGAACGCAGGGCATTGAGGCTTCCGCTGACAAGCAGGGATGCCATAGCCGGATCGAGAATTCCTTGTTGTCCGGCCTCCGCCAGTACCGCCACTTTGCCGGAACTAGCCGCGGCTGCGTAAGCAGAGCCTACCGTCCCGCTGGAGACAATATAGTGGATCCCGAAAGCTTTAGCGAAAAGTTGTGCTCTTTCATTTAAGCCTAGATCTGCAGTCGTATAATAAAGAATAAACGGCACAAGAGATTCATTCATATCTCCGCCGTGCAAATCAATCAGGTAGTCGCAATCACGCAACACCTGCTGCGTGAGTTGATAGGCGAGACGTTCGGTTTCCGTTCCTGTTGCCTTACCAGGAAAGTTCCGGTTGAGGTTTTTCTTGTCAACCGGATGGACATAAATGCTTCTGGCAGCATAAGCCTCTATATTTACCACAGGGATGACCGCCACCCGGCCCCGCACATCTTGGGGTTTCAGCACTTGCGCCAGTTGAATGGCCGCATCGATCGAAGAATATTCACAACCGTGGACACCGCCAAAGATCATGGTCTGTGGCCCTTTTTCCCGGCCATGAATAAGAACAAGCGGAATTTCCTGCTCCACGCCCGTCAATTTTACCATACCCTGAACTTTTTCTCCTGGGGCGGCCTTAAGGCCGGCCATTTCCCAAACTTCAGCCATGTAGTTCCCTCCTTTTATGATTTTGGGTCTAGAGCATCGCGCAACCCGTCACCCAAGAGATTAAAACCGATCACTGTGAATAAAATGCCCAGGCCAGGAAACGTGGTAATCCAAGGCGCCTGGAGGATGAAATTCCTACCGGTGCTCAGCATAGCTCCCCATTCCGGTTGCGGAGGCTGAGCACCTAAGCCGAGAAAGCCTAAGCCTGCCGTTTCCACGATGGCTGAGCCAAAAGACAGAGTCGCTTGAACGATGATGGGGGAATAGCAATTGCGCAGAATATGTTTTGTCATCATACGCCAGTTCGAAGCCCCGGAAATCAAGGAGGCATAAACAAACTCCCTCTTCCTGACCGATAAAACAGACCCGCGGACCAGCCTTGTATATTGGGGTATGTAGACAATTCCGATAGCAATCATGGCATTCCTCAAGCCAGGACCTAAAATGGCCACAATCATCATCGCCAGTAAAAGATAGGGAAAAGCCAACAGCACATCCATGAAGCGCATAATCAGCGCATCAGCCTTGCCACCAAAATATCCCGCTACTAGTCCTAGGGAAACACCGATGACCAAAGAAATCCCATCGGCAATCAAGCCCACTTCGAGAGCATACCGGACTCCGTAGAGCATCCGGCTCAGGATATCCCGCCCAAACTCATCGGTTCCGAACCAGTGCGCCCAGGAAGGGGGTTGGAGGCCAATGGCCAAATTTAGATGCAGGGGGTCATATGGAGCTATACTCGGACCAATAAGTGCCAATAGAACCACCAGCAACGTAATGACTAAGCCTAATACGCCATTACGGCTATTAAAAAGCTTTTTCAAAATAACAAACCGTTCTTGCTCTCTAATTCGCACAGGTGCAGGGATTGATCCCGCCGGAGATACCGGTAAAGACTTTCTTGCTTGACTCATGCTCCCACTTCCTTGTCTAGGCGAATTCTGGGATCAACCGCCGCATAGAGAACATCGACGATCAGATTGACCATAACGAAAACGATTGAAGATACCATGACAATCCCCTGAACCTCCGGGTAATCCCTGTACAAAATGGAATTGACCGCCAGTCGTCCTAATCCCGGGAGGCCAAACACGGTCTCTGTCAGGATGGCACCTCCGAGCAAAGCCCCAAATTGCAGACCACAGACTGTAATCACGGGGATAAGAGCATTTTTTAAAGCATGATAATAAGTAACCCCAGAATAGCGTAGGCCTTTCGCCCAAGCTGTGCGAATATAATCTTGCTTCAACACGTCAAGCATTTCCGAACGTGTAATCCGGGCAATAACCGCTGTAGGAATCGTCCCCAACGTAACCGTCGGCAAGATCAAGTGTTTAAGGGTATCCCAAAAGGCGTTTAAATTGCCTGTTAAGAGACTGTCCAGAAGTGTCATTCCTGTGATGCGATGCAAAGTGATAGTATAACTCAGCAAGCCTGAGATAGGCAGAAGATTTAATCTCACTCCAACCACAATCATGAGAATTAACCCTATCCAAAAGACAGGCATAGATATACCCACCAGAACCCCAACCATAGCCAAATTATCGAACCACCCATTTTGTTTTACGGCTGCCCGCACGCCAATGGGGATACCTACCACTAGAGCAAGCAGTAGGGATAAAATAGAAAGCTGCAAGGTAACCGGAAATGCAATCCGAATATCCTGCCAGACCGGATTCTGCGTGCGCAAGGATGTTCCGAAATCACCTACCACAACGTGGGAAAGAAAATTCCAGAACTGTATCCACATTGGCTGGTTTAGTCCCAATTGTTCTCTCAGGTGCGCTAAAGCCTGTGGCGTCGCCTTGTCGCCAAGGATCATCTGGGCCACATCGCCCGGAATCACATGCAGCCCAAAAAACACAACTATGCTTACTCCGAGCAATACCGGTATAGCCTGGAGCAACCGGCGAATTACATATTGAATCAAAGTTATCACTCCCTGTCCGGAAGGGCAGGTAATGGAATTACCCTAACCCTCCGGACTCTTTACTAAGAATCAGTCTTTAAATCAGTCTTTGGAAACCTTATCCATATCAAAAAACATCGCTGTCGGATTGAGCACCATGCCATGCACCTTTGTGGACGTAGCCCTGATCACTGTCGAGTAATTAAGGAAAATCCAAGGGGCATCATCCATAATGATCTTCTGCCCTTTTTCATAGAGGGTTACACGTTGGTTATGATCTGTGGTCGCCAACGCCTGACCTAATACGGCATCCAGATCTTTATTACTGTAATGAGCTTCATTACCTGAAGGAATTTGATCTGATCCCCATAGAGCATCCAGGAAGTTATCCGGATCACCGTTGTCACCAGTCCAGCCGGCCAGAGCCATATCACTGAAATCCTTGGAACGGACTTTAGCCAGAAATGCCCCCCATTCCAGTTGTTGAAGCGTGATGTTAACTCCTATCTTTTTTAAATCTGACTGAAGTGCCTGGCCCAAATCCGGACCGCCAACCGGATTATAAGAGCGGGGATTAGGGTAAACATAGAGTGTAGCGTCAAAGCCATTGGGATAACCGGCCTCGTTTAACAATTGTTTAGCCTTGTCCACGTTGTAAGGATACCCGGGCAATGACTTATCATAGCTCCATTCCGTAGGAGGAAGCGGGCTATTCATAGTGGTAGCCAGATCCTTAAATAAGAACTTGTTGATGTTATCTTTGTCAATGGCATAATTAAGCGCCTGGCGAACACGGGGATCATTAAATGGTTTCACTTGGGTCGGCAAAGCAACGCCATTAACCATCAACCCGGGCTGCTCGATCAGACTGACAGTGTTGACACCTTTTAAAGTAATGGAATCTGCTGGTGAAACATCAGCCAACACATCAACTGTACCTTTCTGCAACTCCATCACCCGAACGGAGCTCTCCGGGATAACCCGGTAAATAAGCTTGCTTAATTTCGGCTTACCTTTCCAGTAATCAGTGTTAGCATCTAAGGTTACATGATCGTTAGGAACCCACTCAACGAATTTAAAGGGACCTGTGCCCACAGGGTGTTTATAAAAATCCTGGCCATACTTCTCAACTGCCGCCGGGCTGGTAACACCCATCCAAACCATAGCCAAACTATTGAGGAACTCTGCGTTAGGTTTGGTCATATGAATCTGAACAGTGTTGTCATCCAGCTTTTTATAGATGTCAACCCCATGGAAAGTGAAATCCACATAACTATCGATACCCGGCCGCTTGGCATAATAGTTAGGGTTTTCCTTATTAAGTAGACGGTCCAGCCAAGCTACTACAGCATCAGCATTAAAGGGTGTGCCGTCTTGGAATTTGATGCCTTGATGAAGATGGAAGGTATAGGTCAATCCATCCGAAGAAATGTCCCAACTGTCTGCCAAACCAGGGGCTATATCAGTTGAACCGGACTTATACTCCACCAATTCATTATAAATTGCTGCCATGATATAACCTGACTCATTATTCATAACTGTTTCCGGATCGAGCCCGGTATTATCCGCTCCCATCGCAATTACAAGGGGCTGTCCATTTGTAGCTTGTTGGTTGCTATTGCTGGTAGCCGCACTTCCGCACCCTGTCAGTATCAGGCTTAAGAACAAGGTTAAAGCAACAGGAATTGTCAAGACCTTCTTTTTTAACATCTTTTTTAACATCCTTTCTAATCCTCCTTTGTTTTCCGACTTAAAAGCAAAAAGATATTTTGTCTGTCCCAAGGCCTCCCTCCTTTTTGTAATCTACAAAAATCCATCATGAAACGGGATTCTAAAACATTTGCTGCCCACCATCAACACTGATGACCTGCCCGCTGACCCAACTGGCATAGTCGGAAGCAAAGAATAGAACGGCGTAAGCTATCTCTTCGGCTGTTCCTAATCTGTGCAGGGATATCGACTCTAACAGTCCTTGCTGGCCCTGTTCGCCCATATTGAGCCATTGTTTTTCTGTTGCTGGATTGCTGCGTACAAACCCGGGAGCCACATTGTTGACTGTAATGTTAAAAGCTCCCAGTTCCCGGGCCATCTGCCGGGTTAAACCTATTTGGCCCGCTTTGGCACTGGCATAAGCCTGGATTCCCGTCAAACTGAAACTTCGCCCTGCCCCGGAGGAAACATTGACAATCCTGCCATAATGCCTGTCTTTCATATACGTTGCTACCGCACGGATAAAGTAAAATACACCGTTAAGATTAACATCAATGATCTTGGCCCATTCTAAATTGGACACCGTCTCAACCGGTTTATGCGCTTGACCCAAAACTCCACCCGCATTATTAACCAGAATGTCAATTTTGCCGAACTGGGATACAGTCCATTCTACACAGGCCTGAACCTCTTCTTCCTTGGTCACATCAACACGACGAATCCTGCCTTCACCTCCATAAGCTTGGGCAAGGTTTACCGCTGCCAAAGTCTCCTCTAATTCATTGTCCGCGGCATCAACTGCCACAACCCGGGCTCCCCTGCGGGCCATTTCCACGGAAATAGCCCGGCCAAAACCATGGGCCGCACCGGTAACAATGGCTGTTTTTCCGGCAAATAGAGCTTCCACCGCTTTATCACTTGGTTCTGATTCAGTGAACATCATTCGTCCCCCTCTTTTTTTGATTTAGCCTTAAAGTTGTACAAATGGCATGCTACCTGATGTTCTGGGAAAACTTCTTTTAATAATGGCGCTTCCTTTTGACAGATGGCCATGACTTTCGGGCAACGGGTATGAAATGGACAGCCCTGAGGGGGGTTGGCCGGATTGGGCACATCTCCCTGCAAGATAATCCGTTGGCGCCGATTTTCCCGTTTAGGTTCCGGGGATGCCGAAAGCAAAGCCACAGTATACGGGTGTAACGGCTCCCGGTACAGTCCGCTTTTCGGACCTAATTCAACCAATTTACCTAAGTACATCACCCCGACCCGATCACTGATGTGCCGGATTACAGCCAGGTTATGCGAAATAAAAATATACGAAAGCTTAAATTCCTTTTTTAAATCCACCATAAGATTAAGGATTTGCGACTGGATAGACACATCCAACGCTGACACCGCTTCATCTGCCACGATCAATTGGGGATTCAAGGCAATAGCTCTGGCTATCCCGATCCGCTGACGTTGTCCTCCGGAAAACTCGTGTGGATAGCTGTTACGATCATCCGCCCGTAAGCCCACCCTTTCCAATAAATGAACAACCCGCTCCTGGGAACTCCTCAGGGTTTCTATATGATTAACAACCAAAGGCTCGGCAATAATCTCCCCAACTGTCAGTTTAGGATTCAAGGAAGCATATGGATCTTGAAATATCATCTGAAACTTTGAGCGGATAGCCCGCAATGCCTGCCCCCGTAATTTTGTAATATCTTGGCCATCAAAAATTATTTGACCATCCGTCGGTTCCAGCACCCGCATGATCAGTCGTCCGGTTGTAGATTTGCCACATCCGGATTCGCCTACAATCCCCAGCGTTTCTCCCGGACGAAGGATAAAAGATACTCCGTCCACAGCTCGTACATGCCCGATCATATGCCGCCAAATTCCTGCAGTAATCTCAAAATACTTTTTCAAATTATGGACTTCCAATAGTGGGTTACCTGACTCTATACCATTAGGTTTTTTATTAGTCATCGTTTGTTCACTCATCGCCACATTCTCCTCATGACAATTGGTTGTGGATTAACTACCACTATATAGGCATTGCTTCATTTCTCTCATGCCTTTTGACAGCGAACCAGATGCCCAGGTTTTATTTCATTCAGTTCAATTATATTTTCCGAGCAGTCACGCGTAGCTCTTTGACAACGCTCGGCAAACCGGCACCCCGGGGGGAATGTTGCAGCATTAGGCACCGTCCCAGAAATAGAATACAATGTTTCCTTTTCGTCATCCAAGGATGGAATAGAATCCAGCAAAGCCATAGTATAGGGATGAAGCGGCTGGTGAAACAATGTATCCGCATCCACAGACTCTACAATCTGCCCCGCATACATCACCAATACATGATCCGCCATTTCTGCCACCACTCCCAGGTCATGCGTAATTAGAATGATAGCTGTATTAAAATCCTGTCGCATTTTTTTCATTAATTCCAAAACCTGGGCTTGAATGGTCACATCCAAAGCCGTCGTGGGTTCGTCCGCAATCAACAGCTTAGGTTCGCAGAGCATAGCCATAGCAATCATTACACGCTGGCGTAATCCCCCGGATAATTGATGGACATATTCGTGGATAATCTCATCAGCTCGAGGCACACTCACAAACTTCAGCATTTCTACCGCTTTAGCTTCGGATTCATGTTTACTAAGTTTACGATGGCGCAACAAGACCTCTGTGAGCTGTTTACCAACTGTCACTACCGGATTTAACGCTGTCATAGGTTCTTGGAAAATCATGGAAATATTATTACCACGGATATCTGTCATCTGACCTTCTGTCAATTTCAACAGATTGTTCCCCTCAAATTCGATCTCACCACCGACAATTTTACCATGGGGCTTAGGTAGTAGGCGCATTATAGATAGGGCAGTAATACTCTTGCCTGATCCCGACTCGCCTACGATACAAACGATCTGACGCGGGAATACTGTCAGGTCAACCCCGTCAACCGCCCTGATCTCTAGATCTTTTTTATGGAAGTATGTTTTGAGATCACGAACATTTAATAATGCTTCGGCCATTTGACTCTCCCCATTCTCCGTGTCGATTTATTCAAACGTTCCTTTGAGTAAAGGTTGTCCATTCCTCACAAGACAGCGTCCCTTGGCAAACACAGAATCAATATTTAAATCTGAATCAAGCACAAGAACATCTGCATCACTACCTGGCTGGAGCATACCTTTGCGGGGGTAAAGCCGTAATGACCTTGCCGGATTTAAGGTTAGTACTTTTAAGGCTTCACTCAACTCGATTCCAGCCTCGTGTACTATGGCTTTAAACTCAGAGTGAAGAGACGACAAGTCAGCCACTCTTAACCCCTTTAGTTGGCCTTTAGCATTGTACGAAGGCATACTCCCGTTACCGTCTGAGCTCATGGTTATTTGCTCAATATTTACCCCTTGGGCAAGGCAATATTGAATCGCTTCAGCTGGTTTTAGCGAAGAAGAGGACCAGAAGAGTGGCTTTTCCCCTGCCGTAAAATCGATCATCCCTCCCTTTTGTGCAAATCGTATGGCATCCTCAAGCAACGGACCGTTGCGGTTAAGATGGGTCGGAGTCAATTGAGTAATGGGGATATCTGTTTCGTCCAACACTGCAAACAATAAAGAGAGCCTTCTCTTGCCGTCTCCCACATGCAGGTGCAGCACACCTGCTTTTCCGCTTAAAATCCCGCCTACCCTGGCTTCTGCCGCTAGCTTGGCAATCTCTTCCTTAGTGGGTTCCGCTGAACGGTGATCCGAAATTGCTACCTCGCCACACCCGATAACTTTGTCAATCAGAACGATGTCCTGGCGCACATTTCCCGTAATGGTACACGTCGGCACCTCGTAAGCGCCGGTATAGATATAGGAGCTAATTCCTTCTTCCTCCAAGCCCCTGGCTTTGGCCAGCAGAGAAGCCCCCTGCCTAGTTACAGCATCTGTACCCAAACAGCCCACCACAGTCGTAATCCCTGCCATCGTGATCTGACTCAGGACCACTTCTGGGGTACGAGTGGCAAAGCCCCCTTCACCCCCACCACCAATCAGGTGAACATGCTGATCGATAAAACCGGGAACGACGTATTTTCCCCGCACATCTACGATTTCTACTTCTCCGTAATCGGGCACAGGTAAAATATGTTCGGCAATATTACCGATTATCCCGGCGGTCAGCACCAGGTCCTTGATTCCAAGATCCAGCGGGCTAAAAACTCTCCCGCCTTGCAAAATGGTAAACAAATACGCACACTCCTTATTCTGATCTTCGTCTGATACGTCCTGTTTGAGTCATAGTCGTCGGACGCCTCGTTTGCGGGCACCCTCACCTCTTGCATTAGGATTAAAGTCTTAGTTTGGCTCGACGAACGCAGGGCTGAACTATTGTCTCGCGATCCTCCTTAACACAGCGAGCGTCTTATTCATCTCATTGTGCACGATCATAAACCCTTCATCGACACCCATACCGGGTTTCGCCAGCATTTGATCTGGGCGAGACGCTAACGATACATGTACCGCAGTTCGTGCGCCACCATCCGTTTCGTTGCAGGATCCACCAACATAAGCACCTACGCCGAATTTCTTCGCATAGAGTACCGCTTCAATGGTATTTTGAATTCCACCTAGGTCTGGGGTCTTAATTTGAACCATATCGGCGGCCTGAGCATCCACAAATTTGGCGATATCCTCATAAGTGTTGCACCACTCATCAGCGACGATTTCCACATTAATTCCATGAACCTTTAATGCATCGTGCAAAGACTTGAGTTGTTCAATCTGACCTTTTAAACTTCCGGCATCCATCGGTCCTTCAATCCGCAAATGCAGAGGAGAAGCCGCCTTTTCCAACTTAGCAAAGTACTCAACCATCCGCTCTGTATCATCTTCAAAGGCAATACCAATCGTTTTTCTTTGCTTTAGCCACGCCATCAAGAATAGCTTGGCTCACCCCATAACGGACCGCAGTATGATAACGCTCCCCATTTGGCCGTTTCGAATTCTCAACAAGACCCACCAAATGGCGGAAGGAATCCAGTTCCTGACCAATCAGTTTAGGCGCAATCTCTTCCATAATAATGGGAATAAAATCTTCAGCCAAAAAAAGCGGATCTCGACCACCAGCCCCAGAATATTGAACGGCAGCACAATCTCCAGACGCCACTTGCCCGTCTTCCAAAATAAGCATGACTGAAATAGACTCTCCGCGTTGGCGAACCTCCTTAAATCCTGGTGTTTTTGGCTCACCATTATAGGCAAACCCGTCATGGGTAACTCCCTCTTTAATCGCTTGTTGGTCATCAAAATAGAATCCAGTAAGCCCCGGTGAAGCCATAACGTCAACAATTTTCATAATGGCCCTCCTCGATGTATTATCTCTATCTGTGATATACCATTGAGAGGCATGAACGGTTCCCATGTCTCAGAAATTCTATAACTTGCTGTAGCAACTTCCTGCCCGTACCGCTTCTCTACGAAATTGTTAGGACTTAAAACAACATCCACAAAGGCTTCCCCCAGCGGTTCTTCCATCCAACGCAGCATTAACAGTAAATTCTCTCTTTAAATGCTTCCTTAGCAGACATACTAGCATAATTATTGAGCATAGCAATCACTGCTTCGATTCCCATGCGAAGAGCTTTTAGTGTCGTATATTCATTCGGAGCATGCATGCGGTTTTCGGGTGGACCAAGCCGCACCCATGCCCAAGGCAACTGCAAAACATCGCTAAATACATATCCCGGTCCCGAAGCCTCCATAAGCGGCTTGACAACCGGAGGTTGTCCGTAAATTTCATGTAACGTGAGATAAGCACACTGGGCAATCAGACTGTCTGTACTTGTTTTACCGGAAGCCATTCCCTCACCGGATAGAACTTCTATGTCCTCAAACCCTGTAGACTTTAAGTATGATCTTAGGTTATTTAAGATACTTTCCGGATCTTGTCCAGGAACTAAACGAATATCGATCTTAGCCCTAGCTTCTGAGGGAAGAACGGTTTTATTCCCCTTGCCTTGATAACCAGAGGTCAGTCCGCTGATATTACAGGTCGGCTCAAAGTACAAAGCTTTCTTAAGTTGCTTACCTGAAAGTCCATTCTTAAATTTTTCTACACCGATCTCCTTACGGATGTCGTCATCCGTAAGGTCAATCTCATATATAATCTCCAAATCTGCAGATTCCGGCTTCTTAACCCCATCATAAAAATGGGGTATGTTGACGTGACCATCTTTCTCCTTAATCAACGCCAAAGCTTGTATAAGCTGCCAAGCAGGGTTTTCTACGATGGTCGCCTTCGCGGAATGTAAATCTTTTGGAGCCCCTCTAGAAATCAGTTCCACAAAAAGCATCCCTTTTGTTCCTAAGACAAGTTCAGACCGTCCTTCCTTAGGAATGTTGCCATCATAAGCCAGCAAGGCATCGGCCGTAAGAAGTGTTCTATAATTCTCCGCAATTTCCTTAAAGTGTGGGCTTCCAATCTCTTCTTCGCCCTCAAGCAAAAATTTAATGTTTAAAGGCAAAGGAACTCCCGCTTTAAGATAAGCCTCCACAGCTTTAAGAGCGCAAAGGAAATTGCCTTTATCATCAACTGACCCACGAGCATAAATCCGGTTCCCAACGATGGTTGCAGAAAAGGGAGGGTACTCCCACTCCTCCAATGGGTCAGGGGGTTGGACATCATAATGGCCGTATATTAACAAGGTTTCCGGACGTTCCCCCGAAATTTCTGCATAGATCGATGGATATCCCCCGAGCTCTCCTCCAATTAATTGTGCTGCAAAGCCCAACTGTTTAAAATAACTCAGAAGACCATCTGCGGCTTCTACCATACCCTCTCCCGTTGCTGAAACACTAGGTTGGCAAAAAAAATTACAAATGTCACGGACATCTTGATCAAAATTTCTGTCAACCGCATCTATTACAGCCTGTGGAACCAGTGAGTTACGGACTCCACTCGTCGAAGCGAAGGCTACGGGAATATGTACTTGCATCGCAATTTCCTCCCCAAGTGACATCTGTTTTAGTGATTAATAGTTCCAGAGAACTTGAATGTCGCTGATAATGGCATCCGTTAAAATATTATAAATCTCCAAACCCTTTTCAACGGTTGCTTTACTCCCTTCACCGGACTGGGCTTGCGGATAAGAGCACGTGAAACTGCCTTTGAACTTGATATTTGCAGGCATATCTATTTCGTGATCTGCTGCAAGTGCTACATTAGCAAATCGTTCATCAATACTCATGACTAGAGAGGTTTCATCTTCACCTGCATGACCCGTACCAGATGCCACTTGGGAAATTTTCGCCTTGTAATCAGCCCACCAATTCAGCGTAAGGCATTTTGCACCAAGATCTGCTAGTTTTTCTGTGACCCCGGCTAGACTCGGGATATTCCCCCCATGCCCATTCAGTAATACAACATACTTAAAGCCTTGCCGAAGGAGTTCTGACCCGACTGCTGTGACATAAGCCGCAAATACATCAGATTCTATATTTAAGGTTCCTGGAAATGGGGCTAAACCCCAAGTGTGACCATAAGTAATAGGGGGAGCAATCATCACTTTATCTCCCAAAAGTGCATCGATACGTTTAGCTAATTCAGCAGGAATAAGATTATCTGTCCCTAATGCACAATGAGGACCATGCGCCTCTGTTGAACCTATTGGAAGAATCACAGTGTTAATGCGTTGGATTTCCTCGCCAAAACGTGTACTGTTTAACTCTTGAAGATACATTGATTCTTAGTCCTCCTTCAAATGAAGTGCCATATAGCATTCTTTCAGTTCTTCCAGGTTAGCCCAATCCATCAAACGTGTGTCATCTTCAAGCTCTTTAATCATTTTTACAACAAGAGAAGTCAAAGGTACTGGAATTTCAAGCTGGTGCCCCATCTCCACGACTTTACCTAGCTGAAAATCCACTTCCGTCTTACGTTTACGCACGGCCAGATCGCGCCAAATACCGCTTTTAGTCTTTTTATTGGCGGCCATCAGGTGAGCGAGTCGGTCTAATTGCGCATTTAGAATCTCCCAGTCACGGTTTTCTAACGGATACACCAATTGAGGATTCCAGTCGTCAAATCCTTCGGGTTTATAGCCAAGCCGATGAGCGATTGTCAAACTTTCCGTACAAAGGGCCATCAACGTCTCGCGTAAATCCGCTCGATAAACAACGGCAGCCATCGTATCATCCACTAAAGCTGTGGCATAAAGTAACGCCGCATAACTCATCTTTCCCCAGAGATAACCCCAAATGTTGTCAGTGACCTGAACTGGCCCCCAGCATGCTAATCGTTGTTGAAGATTCATAATCCTTTCTGAATTATGCCCATCTAGTTCACCCAGATAGAGTGCCGATACCCCACCGTATAAAATCCGACCAGGTCCAAGATAATCACAAGAAAAATTGACAAAACAGCCGATCGTTCGCTCATCACCAATCTTCTCCCGAATATAATCTTCATTAAGTCCGTTTTGAAAAGAAACCACCGCAGAGCTTGGTTGGAGCAATGGGATAATACTTTCAAGTGCCGCAGAAGTATGTTGGGCCTTAACACACAAAAAGACCATTTCTAAAGGCTTTCCTTCCGCTAACAATTGCTTTGGTGTCAGAGCACGCACAGAAACTGTAAAGGTTTCCTCGGGGCCCTCAATAGTCAGTCCTTGATCATTCATAATTAAAACATGCTCTTCTACCACATCCACGCAAGTCACACGTTCCCCGTTTCTAGCTAAGTAGGCGGCCAAAACGCCACCGATGGCACCAGTACCAACCACTGTGATATCTGGTTTCACTAATTTCTCGTTCATCCATTTTCCTCCATACTGTTGACAGATTAGGACTTAATCCCTTGTGCGAATCTGTTAGAGCATATGATGACCATTGTCGACACTCATGATTTGACTACTTACATAACTCGCGTAGTCGGATGCAAAAAACAATACCGGGTACATTATTAACTGTAATCCCGAATGCTTCTAGCACTCTGGCCATTTGTCGAGTGAAGCAATCTGTCCGGCTTTAGATGAAGCATAAGCCTGAATTCCTGTTAAACTAAAACTAAGCCCGGCTCCACTTGAAACATTAACAACCCTACCATAGTGCTGTTCTTTCAATATAAGGGCCGTTGCCTTAATGGTATAAAAAACTGCTTTAAGATTGACGGCATAAATCACCTCCCATTCCCCTTCGGTTACTTCTTCAATCAGTTTATGCACCTGCCCGACAACCCCTCCGGCATTGTTGATAAGGACATCGATCCGACCCTCACATTGAAAGCTGTCTGAGTGCAGTTCGAATTTGTTCTTCTAGGGTTTTATTAACGACTCTTACATGTACCTGTCCATCCTTGTCAGCGACTTGTTGTCCAAAAAACTCTGGTCTCTTCAAGTTAGTTCGCGATAACATCCTAGCTTTAGGCTCTCTCGCCCCGTATTGCTAATTCCAAACATATTGCTCGCCCGAAACCATGGGCCGCCCGGTAACAATACAAATTCATTCAAAATTCAGAACCTCCTAATAATTCTATATATTCACTAAATATAATTAATGCAAAATTCATGCCAGGAATTAATTACCTTTCAAAATACACCAAGCCCTTTTAACTTGGGAAATTATAAAAAAAGAACAACCAATTTTTATTAATTGGTTGTTCAATAGGTTTTAACGGATTCTTTCAACCCAACTCTCTTCACACTTTAGGTGCCTTGCCGTGGCTTCCCCTAACTGAGTGAGAAATGAACCACTGCGTCCTCCCCGAATCGTCAACAGTCCTAATTGCGCTAACAAATTCATTCTGTGTCTCAATTGTTGTTCGGAGAGGAAGACTCCTCTTTCAACTAATGCCTCCTGAATTTGCCGTCGACCCTTACCATTGTTTGAACAAAGATAAGCGTAAGCTTGCAAAACCGAATGACAATCCCCAGAAAATCCTTGCTTTTTAATTTTTTCCAGCACATCATCCACTTTCTTATCCATGCTCAAGGAAATGATAGTTGGTTTCGCTAAATTAAGTTGATTCGCGAGGTCCATGATGGGTAAATGTTGAGGCAGTACTTCATGATCTCCGATTTGCACAAGATATTCCACCATATTCTCCAGTTCACGTACATTTCCTGGCCACGAATAGGTACGCAAGATCTCCATGGCTGTAGGACTCATATTTAGCTGCCCTTTCTCATATTTGTTGAGAAAATATGCAAGAAGATGATCTAGATCCTCAATTCGTTCTCTTAGGGGTGGGACTCTGATCACTAAGACCTTCAACCTGTAATACAAGTCGGCTCTAAATATTCTTTGGCTTACCATCTCTTCAAGGTTCCGATTCGTAGCGGCAATGATGCGGACATCCACAGGGATCACCTCGTCCCCTCCTACACGCATCACCTCACGTTCCTGTAACACACGTAATAAACGATTCTGCATCGTTAGGGACGCATCCCCAATTTCATCGAGAAAAATTGTTCCTCCATGAGCTTGTTCAAATAATCCCTGATGTCCCCCCTTCCTAGCCCCCGTAAAGGCCCCTTCTACATATCCAAAAAGCTCACTCTCCAAAAGGCTTTCGGCAATGGAAGCTAAATTAACCCCTATGAAGGGGCTTTGACGCCGTAACGATTGATTATGAATCGCCTGTGCAAACATTTCTTTACCAGTTCCTGTCTCTCCTAGAAGCAGAACATTTGACGAACTAGCCGAAACTTTTTTGGCGATGGTCAAAGACTGGGTCATAGCTGCACTAGCAGATATAATATCTTTAAACTTGTATTTTGCAACTCGACCTTTTTTGCGTACCTGTTTTCGGTAGTCGTGTTCAAGCCTCTGAATTTCCTCGGCTTTACGAAATAACACTGCCCAGCCAAAATCCCCGTTTTGTGATTCTACCCGTATCTTTTTAACAAACCATCCACCCGTATGATCTAAAAAATGAGGAACATCTCCCTCGGTAATAGCCGATAACTCTCGGAGAACAGGAATAGACAATTCATCGATTGTTTTTCCCTGTAAGATGAAATCATCCAACCCCAAAAGCGTACCCGCCTTCATATTGGCCACTTGAATTCGATTCCCCCGGTCGAAAACCAGAATACCATCGTCGCTGTTTCGAACAATAGCCTCAAGTCTACTTTGGTAAAGGTTTACAGCTGATATTTCATCTTTTAATTGATTTACCAATTCCATAATTGACTGCATATATCGAACTAAAACCATTGATCGATAAGAACTATCCATCCGGAAATGCTCAAGAATCTCCAGGATCGTGGTAAGACCCGCTGGTCGACAGCCAATATCAATCACCTTTACTAAACCAGTAGGAACCAAAGCAAGCTCGCCAGGTGTAACGGCGATGCTGAAATGTTCTGTTAAAGTAACGCCAGGGCAAAAAGGAATAAACTCTACATGCGAAATGCCGAACGCAATGAGTTGATCAACGGTTTCTTGTGCTGAATTTGAATTATTGCTCACCAAAAGCACATGTATTCCTTTGGGAAGTGTTAAAAGTTTTTTTAAATTTCGATAATTAATGGCCCGCTCGGCAATAAGTGTATTTACCCCCAGCGGTAGATAAGGCATCGCCAGATCTTTAACCTCAGGCGTGGAAAACAAAATGAGGCATTCGGTGTCAAATTTCATAGCAAAAAGAGAGAGTTCGGATAGGATATACCCTTCGAAGTCAAATTGGCTCCCACAAATCTCTCCTAATTGAGCAAAGATACTATCCAGTGTGTTCCTACCAAGGGCAATAATTATTATCCTTTTTTTTATCTGTTCCATCCTATAACCCCCAACTATCTGCCAGTCCGAGTCTTTCTGTACAGGACCTACTCTCGTCACATAAAATAGGACTCAAGAAAACACTCTGAAGTATTTTTCTGAGCCCCATTGCTCTACAAATTGACTGAAAATTCTATCTTCATTGTATTCGTGTTTATTACGGGTGTCAATGGAGTATACAAATGTAATATTTTGCTTTTGCGGCCCACCTAAATATACTCTTTGAGCATATTTAGGTGGCAAATAGTTTTTGGCATTAGTTAGGGAACTGTTGATTGGGCTGTTTTAAACCGGATAGTATACCTTTGTAAACGCTCATATGGATTTTTCCGAGTAATACTCATAAGGGACACAGCTAAAACCCCCTACCTACAATAAAGGTTGAGGGCTCAATTTTAAAAAAATATGAATTTCTGGAAAGAAACAAATGTATTTTGTATCTTATCAACGCCACCAAGGTATTTCACTACATCAGTAATGGAATGATACTTGAGTTCCAGAAGAATTGGGAGTTTTTGCTGGTCAAGTTCTTCAACCCCGGTTTCAATATATTTAGTGAGTACAAATTCCAAAAATTCTTTATGTTTGCTATCAAGACCATTGAAAATACTTGATGCAGCCTTCTCAACCCGGGCTTGTCTTGTTATTGGTTTTACAGCAAAGGAAGGGGGTTGTGTAGTAATGGGACAGAAACGGCAATAGGATTACTATTTATTTCCAAATAACTTACTATTCATTGGCTGCAAAGGTCTTAGCTTTCCCAATAGCACCTCTTCAGGTAAATTGAATGAATAATGTCCCACTATATTTATGTGATCATATCCAAGTGGAGAAAAACGCTTTACATCACTAAGATTCACAACACACCCGGCCTTAGGCAGCAATTTGGCCTTTGTAAGAATTTCGCCGCGCTTTATTGTATATTTCGTTACTACAGAGCTGAAGCATAACTTTACATCCCGCATGTGAGCTGGGGTGTAAAGTTCTTTTATTTTACTTTTTCGTGAAATAGAGCTGGTCTCCACAAAACCGATCTGTTAGAGTGGATCGAAAAAGAGAGTATGCTCTATCTCGTAAGGCGATCTATATGTACCCCCTCCAAAAAGACTTTAAAGACTGCCTTAAAGGGATTAAGCCCTACAAAACGGTGAACCCAGATGACTAGATCAGAAAAACGACATAGAAACGAGCGCAAGAAGATAAACTCAAACGGAAAAAGTTTGAAGCCCAAGGATTTACGTTTTCAACACAAGCGTATCCGGAGAAACGGTCCATTAGCAATAGAAAGCGGGGCTACGAGACACCGGAAGACGAAAAATCAGACCAACAGAGCAGTGTCGAAGCTGCACTAAAGGTGTATCAAAGAACACTACCAATCCTCCTTAAACGATTAAGCAAAATCAACGATCCGAGACAGCCAAAGAAGCTAAAACACAGTTTGACAGTTCTTATGATCTATGGAATCCTAATGTTTATCTACCAACAGTCATCCTTAAGGAACGCGAATAAAGAAATGAGCACAGCCATATTTTTCGAGAATATGAAAACGATGTTTCCAGACTTTGAAACGATGCCCCATTTACCGTTTTGCTGAACGAATCAAGAAACGCTTTCCCAAACTCAAGATTTCCGTCACCATGGATGGACTCTACGCATGCGGACCAGCCATAAAAACCTGTCGCGAATATGGTTGGGACTATATGCTTGTCTTCAAAGAAGGATCTATGAGAGATGCTTGGAGAGAAGCCATGGGGCTGATCAGCCTTACGCCTGAAAATATCCTAAAGCGCCATTGCGGAGGTCGGAACCAGGCGTATCGGCGGAAAATTGAAAACAATTTTTTGGTTATGAAACATCAAGGATATCGATATGAACACTGTTTTTCCTAGACTGGAATGCCATGGTGGGCTTTCATCATCTTATGCAAATTGGCCGATTCATCAATGTATTGCTGGCACATAGCGAGCTTCTCGAAAAAAAAGTGACCGAACTCGGAATAACTGGCTTGTTAGCGTTTATCTTTAAAGCATGTACAGCGGATGTTCTGGATCTAAACCGAATAGCGACAATTGTTAACGACGGAAGTTACCATTGGAGATTAGCGAGTTAAAATCAGCTGATGTCTGAACGCCAACTTTTTGTCGTAGTGTGATTGTAGCTTCAAGACAGATCCGGATTTATAATGTCGTGTGCGTCGAAAACTTAGCTTTGGCTAATTGTAGATTCTTGTTTTTGAGATTCGAAGAATGGAAGAATGCGGGGTTTTTTTATTTATGGAGAAAATCATGCTTAAGCTCTGGAGTTCTATGAAGATTATTGACAAGATCCTGGAGAACCCTTTGGATACCACTTTTGACTTAGAATCCCTTGTACATGCCACCTCCTGATTCATCCTCTTGTTCTTCATTAATCAAATACGTCTTCCATTTATGTTTTGAAATTGTGGACATCAACCAATCTCTGAAGGGATTCGACAAAATTCGGGAGGTACCAGTCCCCGAGGGATCCTGCTAAGTAAACTCATATTATTAGTCTAACTCCCCCCAACTCTGCAAGAGTATAAGTAAATAGCCTTCCATGTGGGGAAGCAATGAACATGAAGTTAGTTGGGATACTCCACTTTTCTGATAGTTCGTGTATCAATGACGGATTAAATGTTCCGGTTAATACGACGAAATCAATATCTATTTCGTCGTACACCCTATCTAGGAACTCAATGTCTCCCTTTAGATTCGGAAGGACTTGTTCTCCTTCTTTTATTACTGTTACAATTTTCACCTTGTTAGTATGCTCGTTATTACGCACATAAAGCATGGCCAGATTTAAGTTAGTTATATCTTCCCCACGAGTGAAAAACACTATTTCTTGCGAGTTTATTTCGTCTATTTTGTGCTGTATGCCTTTTGTTGCGCCTTCTGCCGTCCATATTAACCTGTCGCTTACCGCCTTTACAAAAAATAGACAGGCTTTAAGTAGCGCAATCCGATTCAACATAATGATTACAACAGTTACGGCTGGTATGAAATACTCGAAGAAAATTAATACATAATCTGGATTCATGTAAATATTACCTAACAGGGCAACAAAAACCGCTATAATAGCGAATATCACACCTAACCAACTTGCGCGCACTGGTCTTTTTAGCCCACTTCTTCTTATCTTCAAGAGCAAGTTGCCGATACCGAAAAGCACCATTACTGATAGAAATGCCACTGTATATACACCAGCAAGTGCTGTTAAACTTCCGCGAGTCACTGCTAATACGGATACACTTAATATAAAGAAAGCTATTACTATGCGATACTGTGTTTTATACTTGTTTTCTTTGAGAAGAAACTGAGGTAGGCATCTATCCAGTACCATTCTGTGGACCAGTCCCGTAACACCTACGAAAGATGTTAAAACCGCTCCACTTAATACTAAAGTTGCATCGACTGCTATTAATGTTGACAGCCAACTCCCGCCTGCTGTTCCCCCCATGTAAGATAATAGAGACTCTGTGTGGGCGCCTATATCACTTAACGGTAATACCGATAATGCTAAGAATGCGATTAATGGATTAATAACAGTTACCGCTATCCACATATTTCTAAGTGTCTTTGGGAATACTCCAGGCTGTTGCTCTTCCACGAAGTTCGCCGAGCTTTCGAATCCCGATATACCCAGCATAGCTGCCGAGAATCCAAAAAACAGTGCCATCGGTAAGCTGCCATGAATCGGAGCATGAAAATTCTCGATGAATACTCCTAACCCGTTCCTTGATAAACCCCATGCAGCTACTACTATCAATACACTTACAGAGGTTATATGTAGCATAAAGATTCCTAGAGCTACTTTAGCAGATTCACCGATACCGAAGATCGACAGAACCATAAATACAGCCAAGAGAACCGCAGTTGCTATCAGGATTGGTAAGCCCTGCCACATAATCGATAGGTAATTCATTGCTTCATTGGCCGAAATGACTGCTGTTGCCATGTAGGATAGTAGAGTGAATGTTGCCGCTAAAGATGCTACTGACTTACTTGTTGTGTTTAAGAGGGCGTTATACGCTCCTCCGTTGAGCGGTAACGCTCCTACTACTTCACCATAGATACTGCGGAAGAAATACAGGACTACTGAAACCAATAGAAGTGATACCCATGCCCACTGTCCTGCATACATAATTGATAATGCTGATACGTACAGGCAAGATGACGTAATGTCATTCCCACAAATCGCTGTTGCTTCCCATTCACCTAATCCATGACCCTTTTCCTTATTCATTTAAATTCTCCCATCAAGTTTATGCTGGCTAAGCCGTCATACTGTAAATATTCCCTTACCAATTTTCACAATATTAAACTTAGTTAATAGTACTCTATACATCTTATCTCAAGTTAGAAATATTTTCATCAATCTTTCTGGAAGGCCCCTGTAATATATTAAAGTTACTCTTATAGATATCCTTAAATTCTGATAATATCAATTTTTTAATAGTCTTGTCCATTAAGTCAGTTTTTCTCTCTAACCAGCTCAGACCTTCACCGTCTTCTTCATCACAAACCCCGGCAAACTCTCCTTCATCTTCCAAACAATACTGATCGGTGCCGAGCCATAATGACTTTGCAAGTCTGCCAACCCAAGACAGGTGTAGGGTGAAGTGAATTTTTCTTCCTCTTTGTATTCCCGCACAAAAAACAACACATTGCCACCATTCACCGCTTGGTTAATATACCTCTGACCGGTGACCGATTCTTCCGTCGTTCGGCTCTGGGATTGCCAATGAAATAGCTCTTCATTAATCGAATAATCCTGATACATCGTGGAAGGAGAGTAATCTTTTTCGGACTTATTTAAGGTCACGAAGAAAACATCCAACTTCTTTTCACTTAGGTAGAGAACTCCTTCCCGGAAAGAGCTCTTCTTTTCCTCAGTATGTTTTCCAAGAGCCACCAAAATCTGATCCGTTGTATATGAGCAATATAAATCCAGCGGACTTTCATTCCCCAATTCAGCCAGTGACTTATCCACAAAATCAATTTTCACATACTGATAGTCCAGTAAGCCGTTGAGTTCCCCATAAAGTGAGGGATCATCAATCACCCAGTAAATGGCTGCTTCAATCGAAGGAAAACGATTGCCCAGATCATCCAAACCCTTGCCGAACACCGTATAATAAAACATGGAGAGCATAGTTCTTTCCACTGCTGGTAAAAGGTGAGTCAAAATCCCTTTGCTCGACTGTATCTGTGGTAGGATCTTCTGGATGAAACGAATCCATCGCCTGGAATTTACGAAAGACAATCTACCCAACGCCCCAGCTAGCAAGCGTTCCCTCTCTTGATCCCCTTTATATCCCTTGAGTAAACCGGCCTGAGCCGCCAATCCCACCACCGTAACCTTCTTACTATAGACATCTTGCGGGGTGACATGGTAACCCTCAAAGAACTCCCGGACATTAAGCTCTTGTTTGATTTCCATAAAATCATGGAGCTTACTGATCAGGTTTTTCTTATTATTAACCGCATTTCGGATGTTCTCTAAAATATAGTCCTGGGCTTGTTTTTCTAATTGGATAGAGCATCCTCTAGGTACATTGGCAAAGCCATTCTTGATTTCATGCTCGACCGTTTTCCGGGTCCGAGATAACAACGCTTTGAACCGGTCTTCAAATGAATACTTTTTCAGTATCCATGCGCTTCATAACTTTCGGTACAATATTCTACATTTAGCTGGATATCTACCTCATTGTCATCTTTATTGTAATCAGACTCAACTATGCTCGATCACAATTCCTCCGTTCTGTCAGAATTGTGCAGGGGTACGTCCCTCACACAATTTAGACACAATTCAGTAGGACCTTAAATAAAAATGTGGGAGTATGTTCCGCCGAGTTTTTTAACAATTTTATTGTCATTAATGAATTAACTCAGTTTATAGTCAATGGCGGCAAATTGTTGTTTATTACGACCTTCTATCTGGGAGCCACTGATTTTAAATCCAAACATGATACTCCCCCTTTCGGTTTATTGTCATCACCCACATTAAGGGGGATTAACTCAAGATCACCTAATCATCGCATAATTTCTTTGCAAAGTAAGGGGAATCCTGTCTTTAAAATAAAAATGGACGAATTTGTTCGAAATAGATTTCATAACACGAAGAAGCCCTCAGCGATTTCATGCTGGGGCTTAAGTCGTTCATCGTGCAAATAGTTAAAATACTTATATACTTAGGGTCTGTCTATTTTGCTATAGACTCAATGGTAGCTTAATCATTCTTTAAATGGCAGTTTAACGAACCAAAATTAAGTCTATGAGCTCAATTTAAATACAATTCTATGCATTAGATAAATGCCTTGCAAGTTTATTAACTATGCCATTGTTTAATTTGATCAGGGTGTAGAAGTACTACCGGTAGTTGTTACTGTGGACAAACGTTTAAGTTCTTTCCCAACATAATGCTAAACTGGTGCGCTGTGGTTCTTTTATAGCTCAAATTTATTGGATTCATGCGAAGCTTATTTAAGAATAATTTCTTCAAAATAAACTTTTAGTTCAGCAGTTTTATCGTCATAAAAAATTTCTGTTAACTTTTCGTCAAGTATTATTTTATTTATCAAATTTCTAAGAAGATCGTTCCGTCTATATTGTTATGCCAAACCACACGCCCAGGAAAACTAGAGACCGCTACGGACTACGTTGCCTCTTTGTAAGAACACACATAATATAAAATAATAAGAAATTTCATTTTAATCGTTCGTATTCACATTATTAGCCTAACGGGAATATGGATAATCAGAAGTTATGCTAAACAAGGTGCTCATGGGTGGATCTCATACACGCACAAAAAAAGATATGCGGGATAAAAATAAACCTATGTGGCCTAATTGTTGTTTTTTCTTGACAATGAGGCTATTTTACTTGTCTTTTGTCACCAACCTCATCCTTATCATCCATGTCATCTTCTATATCATAGATGCCTTGTTGAATCCGATATCTGACGCCTTTAGCCCAATCGTTATTTCTCCATACGTTAAAAACTGTATCAAGTTCTTCTAGTGCCTCGGTTATTAGCCCTTCATGCAAATAAATTGGTACTAATATCTTTGAAGCATATATGTCATATTGCCCAGCTTTTGTAGTTAACATGGCAGAACTGATAGCTTGTTTTTTGGTCGCATTATTAGAATAGTGAAGCATTACCCATAGTGCAGAAAGTTGTTTATTTTGCCCAAATAGGTCTTCAATTGTATTAAGCAAAGATTCGGCTTCAACTTGCTTTCTAGCTTTAATCAATTTATTCACCATTAAATAATATACGACATCTTTATCACTAGTTTTTACTTCAACGGCATTATCAAATGCTTCTATATAACCCTTATAATCATCTAAAAGTATTTTGCCGTAAGCAACGTATACATTATATTTCCAATATCGATTTTTCCAAGGCTTTATAGAATCCAAATGAGATAATGCGATTTTAATGCGTTGAAAATCTCTATTCCGTGCATCATCCGTCAATCTTATAGCTGCTGAAAGAATATCATCCGAATAATAACGCAACTCACTTCTTCTTAAAGATGGATTACAAAAGCTGATATGATAAAAATACTCTGCTTTATTGATATTCACGATCATGGTAATCTGCTGCAATTTCATGTAACTGATAAGATGGCTCGCTTGCCCTGTTATAACGCGAATACACCAACGGATTAACAGAATAAAGCTCTTCGTTGTTTTCTATTATCATATTTTCAATTAATCTTAAAAAGATTTCTTTTTTATACCTTTTAAAGTTCTCATAAGCATGTTTTTTAACCGGAATACGAAAAATACTAATATCTTGCACAAAAGCTTTTTCAGATTCAGATATTTGTAAACTGTCAAGGATGCCATCAACATGCTTATTAGAAAAATTACTAATTTCATTTAAAGTTAATGAAGATTCATTTTCTCTATTTATTTTTTTGCCTAAAAAAATACCTATTAGTTCGGCTATGCTTGGATTACCGTTGCAGGCGGCTATAACCTCCTGTGGTATAACCGGGAGTGAAAGCGTATAGGTTACTTTTGTTGCTATCTGTTCAATTAATCTTTCTATGTATAGCGGTAGTAACGGTTTTAGTCTACATACATAAATGTTTTGATTTAAAGTCAGTGCAACTGGAATAGTCCTAGATATTTCTATTATAATCTTAATGTGCGCATTCTGCCTGGCTAAGTCGTTAGCAAGATGATTAAGAAACATAGTAGCTCGTTTTATATTGTAATCATCAAAAATGTTACCTGTATTTTTAATTACAATAATTGTTTTACTTATTAAACAGATTTTTTGGCTAATCTCTGTTGCGAGCATTTCAATTTCAGATTTGTCTAGTGCATCCCAAGAAAGGGGTTGCTTGATTATATCATAAAACACTCGGAGCAGAGTTTCAAAACCTGCGCTCTTGGGGAGAGTTTTCTCTATTGTATTAAATGAATATAAATACTTTAACCGTTTTATAAGTGCGGTTTTACCGATACTGGTAAATCCGTTCAATATAAACATCGATTTTTCAGTTTCTTGAAAAGCAGTCTTAAATTGCTGGATTTCACCGCCTCTATTTTGAAAGGTGGCGTCTTCATATGTACTATCATTAAAAACAGGTAAATCAATTTTTTCTATCCCTTGTTTTATAAAACTTGAGTTCGCTTGGTATAACCTTTTTTGAACTTGTAAAACTGTTTCATTGACGGGTAATGTTCCCTCCATTAGGTAACCTTGTATCAAGTCTAGAGTTTGGGCTACCCAATTCCTTTCATATTGCAGAAGAGAAAATTCGTTAAGGGGGGTAGTCGGTTAGCTCCACCTCATTCTACACTTGAAGTGTTACCCCAATCGTAGCCATTTGTCACATCGTCCTCAGTAGTCGGTCCAGTGACGACCGCCTGTTCAAGAAGTCGTCGGAAC
>Ga0307377_10001901_pt1 | contig 25400 bp, 18 predicted proteins | sample TR3MG_FD_202535 | JGI IMG/M metagenome (GOLD analysis project Ga0307377, IMG submission 202535) | Soil microbial communities from Risofladan, Vaasa, Finland - TR-3 | ecosystem: Environmental > Terrestrial > Soil > Coastal area > Acid sulfate soil | place: Finland: Risofladan, Vaasa | collected... | reverse complement strand
CTGCGCTGCGCTTCGTTCCGCTCGAAATGACGGGCGGGCTAGCGCGGTGGCAAGGGCGTCACCCGGAATGACGTACCAGGAGAGCCTGAGTAGTAACCTTTCGGGAAGGTCTGCCGCGAGGGCATAAATGCCCGATTCGCCGCTGTTGGCCCGCGTTCGTGGCATTCTCGATGCACTTTTTAGCTTTCGGGGTTACTACTCAGCCCCGTCATTCCGAGTGGAGCGCAGCGGAATCGAGGAATCTCCCGCTTGCGGGGGGCGAGATTTCTCGACTCCACTGCGCTGCGCTTCGTTCCGCTCGAAATGACGGGCGGGCTAGCGCGGTGGCAAGGGCGTCACCCGGAATGACGTACCAGGAGAGCCTGAGTAGTAACCTTTCGGGAAGGTCTGCCGCGAGGGCATAAGTGCCCGATTCGCCGCTGTTGGCCCGCGTTCGTGGCATTCTCGGTGCACTTTATAGCTTTCGGGAAGGTCTGCCCCAGTCTCACTTTGCCCGGCTTACGACCTCGTCTATTCTCCGTTGGACGTCAGGGGGCAGCGGTTCCGGCTCATGCTCGGCCAGAATCTCCTCCACGCGCTCGCTGGCCCGCTGGCGCAGTGTCTTGCTCCCGGCGGCGGCCCAGCTTTCGAAACTGTTGCGATCGAACAGGCTGGGATACCAGTCCTCCCTGTAATGACGCTTGGTGTGCTTGGTGCCCAGAAAGTCGCCGTGCGGGCCGACCTCGTCGATGACGTCGAGCGCCAGCGTCTCCTCGCTGACCTCCAACCCCTGCATAAAGCGCTTGACGTAGTGGATCAACTCGTCGCAGATCACCATCTGCTCCAGCGAGTTGCACATGCCGCCCTCCAGATAACCCACGTCGTGGACCATCTGCGCGCCGCAGAGCGTCTCGAGGATCAGCGAGAACGCCGCCTCGGCCGCCGCCTGCTCGTCGGGGAGCTTGGCGTCGCTGGCCCCGGCCAGGCCAAAGATCGGCAGGCCATAGTAGTGGGCCAGCTCGACCAACATGACGCGGTTCTCCGGCGCGGCATAGACGTCTCTCATCGTGCGCATGTCGAGCATGTCGTTGACGCCGCCGGTGAGGATCACCGGCGCCCCCTCCTGCTTCAGTTGTGCCAGCACCAGCCCCGCCAGTTCGCCCGCGTTGGCCAGCGCCATCGCGCCGGCTGCCGTGACCGGCCCGTTGATGCCCCGCAGGACGACGGGCGTGTAGGTGGTGGGCAGACCCCGCTCGGCCATAAAGAGGAGCTTTTGCAGGGCCTCGGCGTTGTGGCGCAGCGGGCTGGTGACGTTGATGTAGCAGGCACAGATGGGGTTGCGGCGCAGTTCTTCCTCCCCGCCGGCCACGATCTGCGCCATCTCGACCGCGTCCACGCACCCCTCGAACCCGGTGGTCACGAAAAGGATGGGCTTGGTGCTGTTCATCAGCATGGCTCGCATCTGGTACCGGTCCGCGACCTGCTGCTCGACGTCGGAGGCGATACAGATGGACATCAGGAAATCCATGTTGGGCAGGGCATCGCAGACCCGGATCCCCTCGACAATGTCCTGCACCGTGCCCGGACGTCGCTCGCCGGTGCGGTGATCCAGGACGTTGGGACAATCGGAGCCGGGTCCAAAGAAGACGTTGTTCCGCTCCAGCGGCATCACGCGCCGGCCGCTTCGATCACACAGGACGACGCGCCTGGGCGCGATGGAGAGCGCCCACTCGACCATGCCGGGCGGGATGCGCACCCGGTTCTCCTCGGAGACGGCCACGCCGGCCTTCTTGAGCAGGTCGAGCGCCTCCGGCTCGTACAGGCACACGCCCGTGCGGTCCAGGATCTCCAGGCTGGCGTTGTGGATGCGCTCCACCTGATCGCCAGAGAGCTTGCGGAATTGGGGGGTGTTGAACGCCACATAGTTGCTCTGTAATATCATATTTTCCGTTCCCTTTCGGAAGTATGGTCTCTTGGTCTCTGTTGAGAAATGCCCTTTCGCAGGGACAGTGCGCCACTCAGGCGCTCTGGATGCCCGAACTTGTTCGGGTCTTCCCCACCGGGGGACTGTAAACTACCTCAACAAGTTGAGGCTTCCCCACCGCCTGACATTTTTCAACAAGGTTCTCTTGAACTGGCGCGCTCCGCAGCGACGGCCAGCGCATCGCTCACCAACGACGGGAGGACGGCGAGCCGGTACTCCCGCGAGGCGCGCATCACGCTGCTGCGCGGGTTCGACTCCCGCTGGGCCATGCGCGCGGCCTGCGCGAAGGGTTCCGCGCCAGGCGGTCGCCCTTTCAGAAACGCTTCCGCCTCCCGCGCACGAAACGGGCGCGGGGCCACCGGCCCGAGCGCGATGCACGCGTGCGCGATCCGCCCGCTGCCGGGGTCCAGGCACAGTTTCACGGCACAGTTCAGGATGGGCAACACCAGCGCAGGCCGCCGCCCGACGCGGTTCCAGGCCGTGCCCCACGGGGAGTGGGGGCGGGGGAAGCGGATGTGCGTGATGAGCTGGCGCGACGGGTCCACGGCGGAGACGCCCGGCCCGAGGAACAGGGATTCGACGGATCGCCACGCCGCGCCGCCAGCGTCCACGACGCGGGCCTGTGCCTCGAGCGCGATGGCGACGATCGCCCCGTCGGCGGCCGGCATCGCCTGCACGACGTTGCCCGCCCAGGTGGCGGCGTTCTGAATCGCGACGGCGCCGACGGAGCGCGCGGCATCGGCGAGCGCGTGCACGTGCCGGTTCAGGAAGGGGGATTCCTTGATCGCGGCAAACGTCACCGCCGCCCCGACCGTGACGAAATCCTCCGTGATCTCGATTCGATCCAGGCCCGGGATGCGGGTGACATCGACCAGGCAGCGCGGGTGGATCTTAGCCCTGCGCACGTCCGGCATCACGTCCGTCCCACCGGCGATGATGCGAGCCCTGCCACCATACTGCCCCAACTGCGCGAGGGCTTCCTCAACCGAAGCGGGAAAAAGGTACTCCGTCACAACCCGCCCCCCGCGTGGCCCCGCGGCTTTGCTGATTTGCCGATTTGCTGATTTGCTGATTTGCTGATTCGCTGATTCGCTGATTCGTAAATTCGTTCATTCGTAAATTCGTTCATTCGCCTCAGCACGCGCTCGGGCGTTGCGGGCAGATCGCGGATGCGCGCGCCGATCGCGCGGGAGATGGCGTTGACGATCGCCGGCGTCGAGGGGAGGATCGACGCCTCGCCCAGGCCTTTGGCGCCGAAGGGACCGTGGAAGCTGGGCACCTCAACCAGCATCACCTCAATCTCGGGCATGGACCTGATCGTCGGCAGATAATAGTCGCCAAAGCCCGTGCTGGCGCCCGGGATGTACTCCTCCATCAGCGCGGCGCCCAGCCCCATCACGACCGCGCCCTCGATTTGCCCCCGCGCATCCAGGGGGTTGATGGCCCGGCCGACGTCGTGGGCCGCGACGACGCGGGTGACCTGCACCTCCCCGGTCCGCAGGTCGACGACGACCTCGGCCAGTTGCGCGCCCGTGACGAAGAGGGGCACGTACTCCGGGCGCGTCTCCTCCGGGAACCAGGGGGAGGGATCGAACAGGCCGATCACCTTCCTGGGCTTGCCCATGCGATCGAACTCGCGGGCAATCTCCTCCAGCGAGACAGACTTATCGGACGTGTCCCGGGACCTGACGCACCCACCCGCGAGCATCAGATCGGACGGCGCGTGATCCAGCAGTTCAGCAGCCGTCGCCAGGATCTCTTCCCTGAGATTGCGCACCGCCTTGCAGACGGCGTTTCCAACCCAGTAGGTGGCCCGGGACGCGCCCTGGATGCCGCTGTCGGGGGTGCGGGCCGTGTCGGCGTTCACCAGCTCGATCCGCTCCCGGGACACCCCCAGGGCCTCGGCCGCCAACTGGCTCATCACGGTGTTGGTGCCCTGGCCGTAATCGGGGGCGGAGCAGTAGACGACAAAGTGGCCGTCATCGGCCAGGCCCGCGTGGGCCTCGACCCGCAGCGAGCCGGATTTCCCGAAGCGGTACCACATGCCGGACAGCCCGACCCCCCTGCGGAGCGCGCCGCCGGTGGTGGCGTTGAACGATGCCGCTTCCTCCCGGAACTCGAGGTACCGGGGCCGGATCGCCTCCAACACCTCGGCGTACCCCAGCGATTCGGCGACCGGGTATCCGAGAAAGGAGATGGAGGACTGCTGGAGGCTGTTCCTGAGCCGAAACTCGAGCGGGTCCTCCCCCAGTTCCTGGCTCAACTCGTCGAGCGTACACTCGAGCGCAAAGATGGACTGCGGCGTGCCAAAGCCACGGAACTGGCCGCACTTGGGACCGTTGGTGTAGACGCTCTGCGCATAGGCGTCCACGGCCTGCCACCGGTATGGGCCACCGCTGGCCGTGACCGCATAGTCAGGGATGTATTGACCGTGGGCATCGTATCCACCGGTGTTGGCGTCGATGCGCACGGCAATGCCGGTCAACCGTCCGTCCGTGGTGGCGCCGATCCTATAGTTCATTCGGTAGGGGTGCCGCTTGGGCGAGGCGGCAAACGATTCCCGCCGGGAATACGCCAGGCGAACGGGTTGGCGCACCCAGTAGGCCATCAGCCCGGCAGCCAGGAACGGCCACGGGTCCTGTTTGCCACCGAAGGAGCCGCCGGTGGGCGGCACGATCACGCGCACCTGCGCCGGGTCAAGCGCCAGTGCGCTGGCGACGTAGCCCTGCGCCCAGTGCGGCTCGTGGGTACCGCCGACGACGGTCACCCGGCCCTCCTCGTCGATATAACCCAGCACCGTCTCCCGCTCCAGCGCGGCGTGCTCGAGGAAGGCCGTGCGATAGCAGGTCTCGACGATCAGGTCCGACCCGGCAAAAGCGGCTTCCAGGTCCCCGTGGGCCACCCGGTACGCGGTCAGGACGTTGCCGCTCCCACAGATAGGGAACGCGCCCTCCTTGAGCGCTTCCCCGGCGTCAAAGGTGTACGGCAAGGGCTCGTACTCGACCTCGATCGCCTCCACGCCCGCTTGAGCGCGCTGTGGCGAGCTCGCCACGACCAGCGCCACCGGAGCGCCCACCATCCGGACGGTGTCGCCGACGGGCGTCAGCACCGGCTCGTCCCGGCTGTAGTCGCCCAGGCCGTTTTCGCCGGGAATGTCGGCGGCCGTGATGACGCGCACCACGCCCGGCAACCGCGTGGCGCGTCCGGTGTGGAGGGAGAGGAGACGGGCGTGATGGTGCGGGCTGCGCAGGACGCTGGCGTGCAACAGGCCGGGCATCCGCATGTCCTCGACGTATCGGGCCTGGCCGGTCACCTTGGCGACCGAGTCCGTGCGCAGGGCGTCCCCACCGACGAGGGGCGAAGAAGCCCAGTTTTTCCCAAAAACCGGGTTTCTGTCACCCCGCATGCGCGCGGCGGCCATCTCGACCGCCATGAGAATCCGGGTGTAGCCGGTGCAGCGACACAGGTTGCCCGCCAGCGCCTCGACGATCTGTGCCCGGGTCGGGTTCGGCTCGCGGTCGAGGAGCGCCTTCGCGGCGAGGATCATGCCGGGCGTGCAGTACCCGCATTGCACCGCGCCCGTCTCGATAAAGGCGGCCTGGAGAGGATGCAGGTGGTCGGGATCGCCCAGGCCCTCAATCGTGAGCACATGCCGGCCGGCGACCTTGCCCACCGGCGTCAGGCAGGAGCGAACCGGCCGCCCATCCAGCAGCACCGTACAGGCACCGCACTCCCCTTCGCAGTCACAGCCCTGCTTGGTCCCGGTCAGGCCCAGCTCGTTTCGCAGCACGTCCAACAGGTTTCTGGCCGGGTCAACGTGCAGCGTGACGGGTTGATCGTTTAGATGAAAAGATAGTCGCATCATTTTCCAAGAGGTAGGGCGTAGTATACCTCATTTCCCGGCGACGCTCAAGGAGTTCCAGCGCAGGGGCAAACCTTCCCGAAAGCTGGCATGAGCGACCTGCCAGGCATTTCGGCGCGCCTCGACAGCATCTCCGGCATTGCTGATCCTGGGCTCAAGCGACCGCCGCGATCGCCGCTTTCGGGAAGGTGGCACGTCCAATGGCAAAAACAAGGGTTTGTGGTATAACACGAAGGGTGTTGTAGAACTGACTACCAGGTTATCCTATGGCCGTACCACTCCTGGCGACCAAGCTCTATATCCCGCCCGTCCGCCCCGGGCTGGTCTCGCGCCCACGGTTGATCGAGCGGTTGAATGCTGGCCTCCACCGCAAGTTGACGCTCGTCTCCGCCCCGGCCGGCTTTGGGAAAACCACGCTGCTGAGCGAATGGATAGATGCGGGAGTAGGCAGTAGGGAGTATGCAGTAGGGAAGCAGCACGAGCCCGCAGGCGAGGTATCCCCTACTCCCTACTCCATACTCCCTACTCCCATCTTCGCCTGGCTCTCGCTGGACGAAGGCGACAATGACCCGGCCCGTTTCCTGGCCTACTTGATCGCAGCCCTCCAACAGATCGCCGGCGGCATTGGACAAGGTGTGTTGGGCGCGCTTCAATCACCCCGGTTGGCGGACGCAAACGCGCTCCCCCCTGTGGAGGAGCTTCTGGCGGCGCTGATCAACCAGATCCACGCGATCCCGGACGATTTCGTCCTGGTTCTCAATGACTACCACCTCATCACCGCCCAACCGATCCACGACGCGCTGACCTTTCTGCTCGACCATCTGCCGCCGCAGATGCACCTGGTCATCGCGACCCGCTCCGACCCCCCCTGGCACCTGGCGCGCCTCAGGGGCCAGGGGCAATTGACCGAGCTGCGCCAGGCCGACCTGCGCTTCACACCCGACGAAGCGACCGCTTTCCTCAACCAGGTGATGGGGCTGGGACTCACAGGCGAGGACGTAGCCGCGCTGGAGAAACGCACCGAAGGCTGGATCACCGGACTTCAACTGGCCGCCATATCGATGCAGGGACGGGAGGACAGCGCTGGTTTCGTCCAGGCCTTTACGGGAAGCAATCGCTTCATCCTGGATTACCTGGTGGAGGAGGTGCTTGAGCGGCAACCCCCTGCCATCCAGGAATTCCTGCTCAAGACCTCTATCCTCGATCGCCTGATCGGTCCCTTGTGCGACGCTGTCCTGGGAATCAGCGAATCGGCGAATCAGCGAATCAGCGAATCGACGAGTCAGCGAGCGGGCGATTTGCCGATTTGCCGATTTGCAGATTTGTCCGGTAAGGAAATCCTGGACTACCTGGAACGCAACAATCTCTTTGTCGTCCCGCTGGATGACGAGCGGCGTTGGTATCGCTACCACCGCCTCTTTGCCGACTTGCTGCGCAAGCGGCTATACCAGGCTGCGTCCCGGGCGGTGGAACCGGACCTGGTGCCAACGCTGCACCGCCGGGCCAGCGCGTGGTACGAGCAGCACGGGCTGATGGCCGCGGCGATAGATCATGCGCTGGCTGCGGGGGATGCCGAGCGGGCGGCGCACCTGATCGAGCAACTCGCCGAGATCCTGTGGGGGGAAGGTGCGCACATCACGCTGTTGAGGTGGTTGGAGGCGTTGCCCGATGGGTTGGTGTGCGCCAGGCCACGGTTGTGCATCTATCATGCGCTGATGCTATCCATGGCCGGCCGACTTGACGCGGCCGAACTGCGTCTGCAGGCTGCTGAACGCGTGTCTGGCGCGACCACCGGTGGCGCGGAAGGGGAACAGGGGGGCATGGTGGCGGCTACCCGCGCATTGATCGCCTACTTCCAGGGTGATGCGCCCGCCATCGTCCAGTTCTCCCGCCAGGCGCTGGAGGCTCTCCCTGAGGGGAACTCTACGTGGCGCAGCAGCGCCGCCATCGCTCTGGGCGACGCACACCGGTGGAGCGGTGACATGATGGCCGCCGACCGGGCCTACGAAGAAGCCCTGAAAGTGGGCCGGGCGACGGGCAACGTCTTTCTCATGCTCGTCGCCGGCATCAAGCGCGCCTTTGTCCAGTCGCACCAGGGACGGATGCAGCGGGCCGTCGAGATCTGCCAGCAGCAGTTGCAGCTCCTGGACGAAAGCGGGATGTCGCAGACGCCGATGGTTGCGGGCGTGTTCACGACGTTGGGAACCATTCTGTGCGAGCGGAATGACCTGGACGAAGCGCTCCATTACGTACAAAGGGCCTGTGAACTGAGCGAACAGGGAAACAGCGTGGGGATGCTTGGGTTGAGCCACCTCGTTCTGCTCAAGATCTTGCTGAGCAGACGAGAGCCCGTTGGCGTCGAAGAGACGCTCCAAAAGCTGGAGAAACTGGCACGCGAGTCCGAGGTGCCCATCTGGATCGCCAGCGGAGTAGCCGCCTTGAAGGTACAACTGTGGGTAGCAGAGGGCAAGCTGGAACCGGCCGCGCGGTTGCTGCAGGAACGCGGCCTGGACCCTTCGACGGTGAGCGCTCGGGGCAAAGGGGTGGCTGATGACCTCGTCTATCCGCGCGAGATCGAGTACCTGGCGCTGGCGCGGCTGCTGATCGCCCAGGGCAAACCCGGGGAAGCAGCGGCGTTGCTGGAGCGATTGCTCCAGGCAGCGGAAGCAGGCGGGCGAGTGGGATGGACGATCGCCACGCTGGTGCTCCGTGCGTTGGCCCTCCAGGCCCGGGGTGACGTGGACCAGGCGATGACCCCACTGGCGCGTGCGTTGGCCCTCGCCGAGCCGGAGGGCTACGTGCGCGTCTTTGTGGACGAAGGCCCGGCGATGGCTGAGCTGCTGCGTGACGCCGCGTCTCGGGGCATAGCGCCCGGGTATGCGAGCAGGTTGCTGGCGGCGTTTGACGTGTCGGAATATGCGACGCACACGTCCGCCCAACCACTCATCGAGCCGCTCAGCGAGCGCGAGCTGGAGGTGCTGCGGTTCCTGACCACCCATCTGTCGAGCACGGAAATCGCAAAAGAGCTCGTCATCGCCCCGAGCACGGTTCGCTCCCACGTCAAGAGCATCTATGGCAAATTGAACGTCCACGGCCGAAAGAATGCGGTGCAGCGAGCCGGGGAACTGGGACTGCTATAGACCCACCGCACGCGGCCCCATCTCACGTCCCCCGCTACATGGGTGGGGGATCGCTCTTTCCACAATCCCCTACCTCAATCCCCCAAAGTGGGGGATGACAACTCACCCAGTTCGTGGCTATACTGCAGGTACATTCGAGCCACGAGGAGGCACGGCAGATGAACGATGACCAGGAGTCTGACAGGCCAGTCGCCTATCGGATCAGCGTTGAGGGCAGGCTGGACGAGGATTGGTCGGACTGGTTCAGCGGAATGACCATCACGCACGAGCGCGGGAGGGATGGCTCACCCGTCACGACGCTGACCGGCGCTGTCGTCGACCAGGCCACCTTGCGTGGCACCCTGGAAAAGATCTGGAATTTGAGCCTGACGCTGATCTCTGTCACCCGAATCGAACACGGTGGGTGATGGCGTGGGCCCACATCGTCGTGTGGCAGGAAGGAGGAAAATGAGATGGTAGACGTGATCCGATCCTTCGACGAGTTGGCGGCGGAAGAGCAATCGTCCGCCGGGGGCAAGGGGGGCGCGCTGGCCCGGCTCTACCAGGCGGGCTATCCGGTACCGGATGGTTTCGTCATCCTGCCCGCGGCCTTTGCCGGTGACAGACTGACACCAGAGGCCTGGACGCAGGTCCAGGCACACCTGGAGCGGTTGCGCAAGGCGGACCACGACGTCGCTTTCGCCGTCCGCTCTTCCGCGCTGAGCGAGGACTCTGCCCGGGCGTCCTTCGCCGGTGAGTTCGAGACCGTGCTGGACGTGCACAGCGACGAGGCCATCCGGGCGGCGATCCACGCCGTGCGGTTGTCGCGGCACAGTGAGCGGGTGCGGGCCTACAGCCAGGCACAGGGGTTGGACGCGGCTCACGACATGGCGGTCGTCGTCCAGCAGTTGGTCCGGGCGGACGTCTCGGGGGTGCTGTTCACGAGGGACCCGGTCACCGGTAGTTGCACGAGCATGATGGGCAATTTCGTCTTTGGGTTCGGCGAGGAACTGGTCTCCGGCGAGGCCGAACCCTACACCTTCACGCTCAAGCGCCCGAGGGGGCGATACGAAGGCCCGTCCGAACTGAAGCGCTTTGCCCGCAAGCTCTACAGGCTGGCCACCCGCCTGGAGAAAGAACTGGGCTGCCCACAGGACATCGAGTGGGCCATCGCCGCGGGCAGGCTTTTTCTGCTCCAGGCCCGGCCGATCACGACGCTGATCGGGCACGATCCCGCCACCGGCGAATGTAACGACAGCCTGACCGGCGACTATCTGTGGTCAAATGCCAACCTCACCGAGGCAGTCCCGGACGTGATGACGCCGCTCACCTGCTCCGTGTGGCAGATCTTTCACACAGAGACGGCCTTCGTATCCGGCGAGCATCCCAGCCCCGGCAACATCTGCGGGCGGCCCTATGCCAACGTCAGCCTGGCCGTTGCCCTGTACCAGGCCCTGGGGAAGGATACCCGGGGGGCGTTACAGGAAGTGGAGGGCACAATCGGCCGCATTCCGGACGGGGTCGAGATTCCACCGGCTCCCATGTCCAGGCTCTCCTTCCTGCTTGGTTTCCTGCCTGCGATATCTGCCAGGCTGAAAAAAGCCAAGGCCATCTCGAAAGAGATGCCCGACTTTATCGCTTCGACGCCCGAGTGGTGTCGGCGCATGCGGCAACGGATTCAGCAGGCCAGGACCAGGGCCGATCTGGCCGCGCTGTGGCGCGAGGCACTGGAGCCGTATTACTACCAAACCTGCTGGATGTTGCGGGTCTCTGCCAAGATGTCGGTCGACTTTTCCCCCAAGGTACATCGCGAGTTGGCGGAACTGGTCGGCGAAGCCGATGCCAACGCGCTACTGCTGCACCTGGGTCGCGATTCGGACTTTAGCAGCGGCCTGGGCTTTCTGGCGAGCCTCGGGCCGGTCGTGGGCGTGGCGAGGGTGGCGCGCGGCGAGATGAGCCGCGCAGAGTACCTGGAGCGATATGGCCACCGGGGGCCGCACGAGATGGAGCTATCTTTCCCACGTCCGGCAGAGGACCCGGCCTGGCTCGACCAGCAGTTGGCCGAATTCGCCCGGTCGCCGGTGGACGTGGACGCGTTGCTGCAGAAGCGGCGCGCCGGGTTCGACGCGGCGTGGCAGCGTTTTCAGGACCGTCATCCGGGCAAGGTGAAATCCATCCAGCGCCGCCTGGAGCAGGCCGCGGAAGCCGCACGCACGCGCGAGGCCGTCCGCTCCGAGGTGACGCGCGTGGTGGGGGTGATTCGCGCTCTTGCGCTCCGTGCCGGCGACTTGACCGGTCTTGGGGATGGCGTCTTTTTCCTGACTCTCGACGAGTTGCTCGGCGTCCTGTCCGGCGACGATTCGGCCACGACCTACGTCCCGGCCCGGCGGGAGACCCACGAGAGGTACAGCGCGCTGCCGCCATATCCCGGCCTCATCAATGGCCGCTTCGATCCTTTCCAGTGGGCGGCCGATCCCAACCGGCGCAGTGATCTCTTTGACTCGCACGCAGCGGTCACCCGCCCCGATTCCGACACCATTACCGGCTTTGCCGGCGCATCCGGGCGCATCGAGGGCCTGGTACGTCGGCTGGACAGCGCGGAGGAGGGCGGCCAACTCCAGCCGGGCGAGATCCTGGTCACGACGACGACGAACGTCGGCTGGACGCCGCTCTTTCCGCGCGCGGCGGCGATCGTCACCGACGTGGGCGCGCCGCTCTCGCACGCCGCTATCGTTGCCCGCGAGCTGGGCATCCCCGCCGTCGTCGGCTGCGGCAACGCGACGATGCGTCTGCACACCGGAGACCGGGTGTGCGTGGACGGGGGACAGGGAGTTGTCGAGATTTTGGGGTCCGCTGGTGCGTGAAACGTGAAACGTGATGCGTGAAACGTGAAACGTGAAACGTGAAACGTGAAACGTGAGGAACGCGCGCCGCTGGGGTGCTTACCCCGCACCGGCCCTTCAGGCCAGTGCGGCCGACGCCGGGTCTGCCAACATGCTCAAGGCTCCGTCTCGGGGACGGTTTATGTCGATCACTGTCTTGCATGGGATGCCCCCGAGACGAGGGCTGCGAGCTTTAGAACCGATGCACGTCCCGTCCATCTCCACCGGCTCCTTGGCCATTGATCGCGCCCTGGGCGTGGGCGGCGTCCCCCGCGGCCGGATCACCGAGTGCTTCGGCCCCGAGGGCGGTGGAAAGACCACGTTGGCCCAGCACATCGTTGCCGATGCCCAAAAGTTGGGCGGCACGGCGGTCTACATCGACATGGAGCACGCCGTAGACCTGGCCTACATGCAGGCGTGCGGTGTGGACACCAGCGCGGTGTACTTCAGCCAGCCTGACAGTGGCACCGACGCGCTCAACATCGTCCGCAAGCTGGTGAGCAGCGATACGGTGGACCTGATCGTGGTTGATAGCGTAGCCGCGCTGACCTCTGTGGCAGAACTGGATGCCGACGCCGGCGATCAGTTCATGGGTGTCCAGGCCCGGATGATGAGCCAGAACCTCAAGACCATCGTCCCATCGCTGGGCCTCTCAAAGACCGCCCTGGTGTTCATCAATCAGACCGGATAAAGATCGGCGTGCGAGTCAGCGAATCAGCGAATCAGCGAATCGGCGAGTCGGCGAGTCAGCGTTGGATAGCGGGTGGCAGACAGCCGAGTTCGACATCGAGTGGGGCAAGGGAGCGAATCAGCAAATCAGCAAATCGGCAAATCAGCAAATCAGCGAGTGAGCGAGTGAGCGAGTCAGCGAGTCAGCGTTGGATCGCGAGTGGCAGACAGCCGAGTTCGATGTCGAGTGGGGCAAGGGAGCGAATCAGCGAGTCAGCGAATCAGCGAGTCAGCGTTGGATAGCGAGGGGCAGACAGCCGAGTTCGACGTCGAGTGAGGCAAGGGGATCAATAGAGAGCGAGAACATCGGGCACAGGCGGGAGAACACGAAGAAGTACCTGGGCAAGCACCCGGAACTGATGGACACGATCCGGGCGGCGGCCCTGGGCCTGGAGGGGGATGATGGAAGCGACGAGAACAGTTAAGGAAACCCTGTGCTCAACAGGCCCGGAAGGCCAGCCCTATGCGCTGGACGAGATCATCCAGGAGCTACAGCGCCGTAAGAAACTCCCGCGTGCGGGAGTGGAGAACGAGCCACATGAAGCGTGACGAGGGTATGCCATTGGAGTGCGCCAGGGGGATGGCAGGTGCCTTGATGGACCTGCTGTCCCCCGCCTGTGTGCGCATCGAGATCGCCGGCAGCGTCCGGCGGCAGAAGCCAAGGCCCAACGACATCGAGCTCGTGATGGTCCCCTGCGAGCGGATCAGCCGGCAGCCATCGTTGGATAACCTCCTGGGGCTTGGCAAGCTGGAGCGGACCAACCTGCTCGACGCCAGGTGTGACGAACTGCTCAAGCAAGGCGTCCTGGAGAAACGACCTGACAGCCGGGGCCAGCACTGCTGGGGGACGGGGATCAAGCGGGCCGTGTTCTTCCAGGGCCAGGACTATGCGCCGGTGGACCTGTTCCAGGTGATCGAGCCCCGGCAGTGGGGTGTCATCTACGCCATCAGGACTGGCCCCGGCGACTTCAACAAGCTGCTGGTGACAAGCCAGTGGTTCGGCGGGGCCTGCCCCAAGGACCGGAAGGTGGCCGGTGGCAGGGTATGGTTCATTGCCCCAGGGCGGAGAGACCTGGCCCGGATGCCTGCCTCCAAGTTCGCCAGACTGGCCAAGAGAGGCAAGATAGACGCCTCGATGATCCCAACACCCACAGAGGAGGACTTCTTCCGGCAGATGGGCGTCCCCTGCTGGCCACCGGAGCTGCGCACCGAGCGCAGGCTGAGGCAGTTCTTGGCAAACGAGGCGACTGCGCCCAGCCACTGACTGATTGCCTCCAAGTCGAGGGCTTGACATCTGGACGGGACTGCAATATAATATGGGTGTCACAGCAGAAGCAACGCCCGCTGCACAGGCCGAGGAAGTAGGAACACCGAGGAGGTAAAGACCGTAGGATCACATCACCCGCCCGCCATCAAGGTTGAGGCGGGTGTTTTTGTTTTGAGCGAGAGGCTATCAGCGGGCGGATCGGAAACGTCTCCGTACATCTCCCTCTGGTTCCCATGCGGAAATGCTTACGGCTTATCCGCCGCGCCGTTGGTGCGCACCTGATCTTCACGTACTAGCATTATCCATGAAAGGTCCACAGCATGAGCAAAGCTGATTCGGTTTCGCAGGAAGCCGACCGTTCCCAAACGACTTCCGACCGCCTTAACAGCACAAATGATGCCAGTGTGCAATTCCTACTGGAGGAATACAAGCATCTTCACGAACTTTACTTGCGTCAGAGGGTCAAGCGAAGTCAACGAGTAGACTTTTTTGTGGGACTGCTTACCGCTGTGGTGGGAGGTCTTGTCTTAGCTGCTCAGAGTGGATCAATTGACCAACTCACTCTGGTTTACGTGTCCATTGGCATATTGGCATTGCTTGCCGCATTTGGGTTTCAAATTCACAATAGCCTTGTACTCAACGACATAAACAGTGAAGGTTATCTTCGAAGGTTGGACTTAATAGAGCAATACTTCGTTGAGCGTGATGAAGAACTGCGGTCATATCTTCCTTTTGCGGCCAGAAAGCAACCATCAAGCCTATTGTCTCTGCGGCCAAGTTCCATTCGAATAACGGTGCAGTTGATGGTAGCTGCACTGCTGAGTAGCATGGTGATCATCGCTCAACTTCTTTTCTCCCCAGCTATCCCCTTTTGGCGAGGGGCTGCAACTTTGACCTTGACAAGCGGAACAACTATCATTGGGTTCAACCGCTGGGCACAAGCAATGTACCAGAGGGCTTGTGAGAAATACAATGGCGAATTCTCCGTCTAAAGGTATCCATTTGGGAAGGCGCCTTTTCTCTACCGCCTGCAGTGGTTCGAGACTGAAACGGGGCGAAGTGCGCCCAAGTTATGGTGGGCGGGGCAGTCGTCTACCTCGCCCCCACCACGGCGAGAGGCTTCGCATATCGGCTAGCGGCGGCAAGTAACCTGAAGGGCCTGAAGAATTGAAAATAGTTGGAAGTGTAGCCCAGGATGAGGTTTGGGATCACTGGTTCAGAACTGAGAACTACGCACGCCATGAATCTCTGACTGGTGAAAGCTTGAGACAGGCAATCGAGAATTGGCGTTCTGACATAAAGCAACCCCTGCCTTCCGATATACGTTGGCATGAGGCAGTGCTTGAACAGACGGATGTGAGCCGTCTCTTCATAATTTCTTCTGATGACTGGTCTGACATATCAAGACGTACTTTTCTGGTGAGTTCCGTTGCCGAAAGTCTAAACGAGACTTTCTCCAATGAGGACAGCCTGAGGATTTCAAGCGACATAAAGCGCAAGCTGTGCTTTCTGGAGAGTGGTGGTACTCTTGATACGAAGCTCATCCTTGTATCAGATAAGGTCGTCGGTCCGTTTACGATAATAGAGGGTAATCGGCGAGCAGTGGCGCTACGGTGCTTGAATAGGTTGGCTGGAACAAGGATTTATCTCGGAATTTCAAGAGGGATTACGGACTATGGGTGGTCAAGGTATGCATACAGGAGTTGAGCATAGGGAGGATGAGGAATCTTGCAGGCTCAGCCCTGGAAGGCGGGTTGCGAAGCGAATCGCCAAACGACGGTCAGTGGGGATATTGCACTGATGGGTAAAACGGGCGGCTTGGCTCGCACCCCGTTAGTCGTGGCAATACCGAGTCGTGAAGGAGCAATATGAGCAACCGACAGGTACCAGTCAGTCTAGCTGATCCATGGGCGCACGTGTATAATGATGCGGAGTGGGAACAGCTTCGGGAGGGAGTGGCAAACGAGCAGTTCACCGCGGTCGAGGTCAAGGCTTTCTACGTGATTGGCCTAATCCTTGAGATATGTGCCAGCGTTGACTGCTTACTGAAGGCTAACAGCTTATCGGCAGAGTACCACCCACTTGCCTATCAGGTGTTCACGTCAGGTGGAAGATACTTACCTGCCTTTGGAGTCTTTGCTTCCGGCATTGAGCTGCTAGGGCGCTGTTTGACTGGTAACAAAACGCATCAAGTCAATGAGAACCTAAGAGTGGGCTTTCGTTATCTGGCAGAGCCAGCCGACATACCTCTACTCTGCAACATTCCACTGAACACAGGAGTCGTCAGCACAACCCGGTTATACACCGTACAAGACCTAATCGACTTGCGAAACTATGCGGCCCACGGTCAGTCAACCGTGGGCCAGAAGGATGGTAGTGGGAAACGGGTTCCAGCCAGCGTTCCGCCTGGTATCGAAGGAGGACTATTCAGCAAGCTCCCACAAAAAATCGGAAACGCCATAGAGGTGTATTGGACGAGGTTGCAGCGCGACAACGAGCACTGCAAAAGACTGGCGAATGCTCGAATAGACCCTTACAGTAATCGAATTGGCCCACTACGTCATGTGATTTGCTACTTTCGCCAGAAGCCCCATAAAGCGGCAGGGAGCCTGTTCTACAGTTTCAAATGGTAAATGATGGAAGCCGCGTCTGACCCTCGCCCTGCGATCCGTCCGGGCGCCCGTTTGGGCATCTGAAGTGACGATGGGATGAGCGACAGCCCCGTCGATCATAGCGAAGCTGCCCGGGAAAGCAAGTTGCGAAGCGAATCGCCAAACGATGGTTGGCAGGTGTCTTTCCCTGATAGACGAAACGGGCGTCTTAGCTCACGCGCCCGTTATGGGGTCAAGTGGGTCGAGCATCCCACCACAACTGAAACAAATCCCTCTACAATCAACCACATTGTCATCGTAGTGAAACTGACAGTAAAATGAGGCTTCGGCCATATTGACACAGTGACCGACTGGCCTCGAGAGCACCTGGGATAACCTTAGATGATTCAGCCACTTCCCAAACGTCCGCGTGCACATGTGCTGGAGACTCTGTCGCACCAGCACTTGGAGAGCATTTTCCCGGCAGAGTGGATCTGCCGCAAGGTTGAATATGACTATGGTCTCGATATGCGTGTCGAGATTGTTACAGGCGGGGAAGTAACTGGTCGCGATTTCTTGGTACAACTCAAAGCCACTGATCACCTGAAGACCTCTGGTGATTACGTGCACCATCACTGCAAGGTCTCCACCGCTCAGTACTTCTTGAGACGCCCCGAGCTAGTGATGTACGTTGTTTATGACGCCCAAAAGGAAGTTGCCTACTGGCTATGGATGCAGCCCTATATCCATGAACTGGGGAAGAAAAGACCCGACTGGCGTAACGACAAAGCTGTGCAGATTCATATTCCCTGCGCCAACCAGCTCACTCCCGAAGTCATTCCATCAATTACCAGCTATGTACAGGCCTGGTGGTGGGCGAAAGAAGAGACGGCAATCGCTTTGGAGCTTGCTCCGCACCAGCTTCCACCACCACCGCCTGACTTCATTGGCCGTGAGGCAGAACTAACCGAACTTACTGCTCCGATCGAGAAAGATGGTGCCATTATGCTGGGCATATATGGGCCAGGAGGCATAGGCAAAACCGCGCTAGCACTCAAGTTGGCCGAACGGCTTGTGCCGCGCTATCCCGACGCGCAGTTCTTTCTTGATCTAGAGGGTACAAGTCCCATGCCCTTGTCATCTACCGACGCGACAGCTCACATCATTCGCGCCTACGATCCCTCGTATCGAAAGCCCCAAAGCGAATCGGAATTGCGAGGGCGCTATCGATCTTTACTGCATAATAAGCGAGCTCTGATACTTATGGACAACGCTAGAGACGCCGAGCAGATCGAGATGCTTATCCCACCCGTTGGGTGCCTGTTGCTTGTCACCTCGCGTCAGCGCTTTACACTACCAGGGCTCTACCCTCTGAACCTCCATACTCTGCAGCTCAACGAGGCTTGCGCATTACTGCTGCGTATAGCGGCACGCATTCAGGGCTTTGCCGATGAGATTGCCAGGCTCTGTGGCTACCTTCCTCTTGCTCTGCGCTTGGCTGCCAATGCCATGGTCGAGCGCATCGATCTCTCCCCCGTGGAGTACGTCCGTAGACTGACCGACACTAGGCAGCGCCTGAATCTCACTGGCGTAGAAGCTTCGCTTAGCCTGAGTTATGACCTACTAAGCCCCAGATTGCAGCGATTGTGGTGCAAACTATCGGTCTTACCGAGCGGTGTCCCCGCACGTGGCATCTCCAGCAAAGAAGCGACGCCAGACGATGTGGAGCGAAGTCGTTTGCGGAATACTTTCGATAGAGAAGCAGCCGCCGCTGTATGGAATCTAGACCTTGATTCGGCCTCCGATGCTCTCAGCGAGCTAGTGCGGTATAGCATGGTAGACTACGTGGCTCCCCATTCCGATGCGAGCAGTGCCGATGACGGAGGTCGTTATCGCCTCCATGATCTGGCCCTTCTATTTGCCGAGTTTCGTCTGAGTAAAGCTGACCTCGCCGATGCCCAACGCCGCTATGTCAATTACGAAACGGCTCTGTTGAATGCAATTATCGAGGAACATGCACCTAGAGTACGGATTATCATCTATCGGATTATTGAAGACTATGGAGAGTGGGAGGATGTTGAGGAACTCGCGCAAGATGTCTTTGTCAAGGTTTGGTCTGGGAGAGATAAGTACGATCCTAGTAGGGGTAGCTTTGCCACATGGGTGAACATGCTTGCCAGATACGGCGCACTAGATTTCAGGCGTAGAGCTGCAAGAAGGGCTCGCCTGCTTCAATCCCTTGAGAATGCACACGAAGTCGCGCACGAAGCAAAGATGATTGATTCAATGGCAAGTGGATTTGCAGAGATGGAAAAGAGGCAACAAGAGCAGGTACTGAAGGCAGCACTCGAGGATCTGCCGGAGAGGGATGCCCAACTGATTACTTGGCACTATTTGGACGGTATGACATATGCAGAGATAGCCGAGCTTATTCACTGCCCTATGGGCACAGTCAAGTCAAGGATCAGAAGGGCTCTCAAAAAGCTCAGGTTGTTGATCTATTCCAGCTCATAGATGCCAAACTGCCTACCTGGCAGCTTGTGGAGGTTATTTGGAGACAGTAGGACCAAAGCCAAAGCGGAGTATCTGACCGCGTCTATATCCTAGGACGCCCGATCGAGTGGTAGCTCCACACTTGGCTGCGGGGCAGGCTAACAGCCTCACTTCGAGGCTGATTTTGGGCGACAGATCGGGATTCCGCCCCACTTTGACCCCAAATTGGAGGCTACGAGGTACTTTCACACACCGGATTCTCGGCGACCACGGTTTAGTGTGGTGCTACCAATCGGGCAAGCGCTCCGCCCAACTAATCGCTCTTTGATCGGCTTGCTTGAAGCCAGGTATAGCAACTTGTCCGCCCGAAGTGGGGGATGAGCAGGAGAGTTCACGAGTTAATCACCTAACTTTCACAACTGTATGTCCATCCAGGTGCGATGGGCCACTTTGCGGTACATCAATCACACCCTCCGGTTGGCGGAGCGACAGCACCACCCAAGCCAGCGCCTATAGACCCACTACTGGTCGGAAAGCATAGCGGGGGCAGTCAGCCACAGCCGCCCCCGCTTTCATCATTGAGGCTTCGCTACGCTTACACCTCTAACACACCCGCCAACGGGTCGCGCGCCTTCTTCACCACGGCGTGCACAATCTGCGAGCCAACACGCACAAGCAGAGATGATCCCCACGCCGAAGGAGGCGGACTTCTTCGCCGCGCTCAATGTCCCCTGCTGGCCACCGGAGGAGCGGACACGGGGGGCAACTCCAGAAATATCTGCGGCAGAAAAGGAAAAAGCCCAGAGCGAGACAAGCTCGACTCTGGGCCTAGACGTGAGGGGGAGTACTCCGAGAGACGAAAAGGTCGTATCCTTTGGCTGTGTGGCTGGAGGCTTTCCCTATCTGGCTGCCCTCGATTACATCACAGGTCACCATTGAGGGCAGGGGTCTTGCTATCTACCTTGACAATGTCACATTGCACAGATGTTCTATTCCTGTGCTCCCATCCCCCGTCCGCGGAGGTGGTTTGGCGGACCAAACTCCGTGTGAGAGGCCCCCGAGACGGGGTTTTAAGCCGCTTAAACGCCATATTATGTTAATGTGACATTGTCAAGCTACTTACGCACGGTGCAGCAGGTCAGTTATGGCTTCTCGTGCCTTCTAACGTCAGGGACTGCCTCCATCATCGCGGGGCTTGAGTACTTCGAAAGACCGAACTTCGCTTTCATAGGAGAGTCTTTCCCACCCGAACCCGACGCTTCGAACGACGGCTATGTTCCAATAATAAATGCCTGGCTCCTTGATCAAATCGCCCAAAGGGAAACGGGCGATCGTCTTGCCATTGTGGCAAGAAACGAGGTTTGGGCTATCCACATATCCGATGCTGGATGGTGGTACAACAAGTGAAACCCGAACGGCGAATTTCCAGCCATCTGGCAGGCAATAGGTCCAGCTCCATTTTAGCTCAGGGCCGCCGCCGTATGCGAATCGGGTGCCACCCAGTGGTTCAATGAGCATAGGCGCAGGGGCGCAAACCGGCACAACACATTCTTCGATTGGATTGTAGGCGGGTGGGGCTGTAGGTACAGGCATCCGCGGGTTCCAAGGTACTGGTGGCGGCTTCGAGATTGGTGTAGCTGTCACTGTCGGACTAAGTGGTAGAGTACTCGTAGGCTCTGGAGTTGCCGTATATGGTGGGCTTGGGGTGTCCGTAGGTCTTGAGGCGGGTGTGGGTGTGGCAGTCGGCAATGGAGTGGATGCTGGAGTGTGTGTTGGCTGACGGTGTATAGGAATAGGAGTGGGGACGTTAGTTGCTGGTGACGGGCCAGAACAAGCCGGATTTATCAGCAGAGTCAGGATTGTCAGACCCAGCATAGTCAATGAGGCCAAATATGTGCTACTTACAGTCATTTGCGGAGACAGGGTGGCAAGCTCGAAGGGTCTCAAATTATCTTCATCTTTCATTCTAGAAACCTCACTCTTGCGGTTAGATCACTGGCATATATGATCATAATCACTAGTGTATACACTTGTGGTCAGCCTGGCTCAGTCAATTCTTATCCCGTCAACGTACGTCCATGTGTTATAGTAGGGTTGAGTTCCATTAACACTGTGGAACGACGCCTCGATTTCCTCTCCACGGTAGGCGTTCAGGTCGAGCGACAAAGTCTGCCAGTCAGAATCCCAGGGCTCTCGGTCACAACTTGGCTCATTCCACTCGAAGTTTCCATATCGCTCGGGAAGCAGCTGCCCGTTGATAGCGACCTGAAAGTAGTCACACTCCTGCAGATCCAGATCCTGGCTGAAGACGCGGTATCTCAGCGAGAGCGTAGGGCTGATCTCCTGTGGGACTTCGAACGTTTGCTTTATCCAGGCTTTGCCCACCGGCACTCCACCGTAGCAAAGATAGTCGGGATTGCCCAGGACAGCATAACATTGGTCCCCATTACACTTAACCGATTGGTCGAGTTCGCCGCCGTGTTGCCAACAATCAAAGTTGTCCTCAAAGCCACCATTACAAAGTTCTGCTGGCTTGATCGTCGGTGTGGGTATAGATAAACCCTTCGTAGCCAGGTCTACTCCGAAGAAGCTTAAAGCAAGCACGACTATTGCGAACATGCCCACCCAAGCCACCTTTTCACCGTGGCGCCGCTTGCTCCACCATTGCATCACTCTGGTCCTCAAAGCAGTCATCCTATCAAGTCCACGGCGTGGCTCATACGGTGCTAGTTGCGTCGGTGGGAGTTCGCCCGTGTTCTTGTAGACATACGCCCCCCAATGTTTGAGAATGGCACGTACCCGCTCGCGTTCTTGTGAGTCGCTGATGTAAGTACCGGCGTCCCGCGCTTGCGCGATAAGGTGTAGAACTCGCTCGCTCTCCACCGTGTCTGGCTGATCAGCGAGCTGTTTTTGCAGCGACTGGTGTTCGCCTATCAACTCTTGGTACTCATGCATTATGACCTCACTGTCCCTGGGTCTGAGTAGAGCGAAGCCAGTTGATTTTGTCGACTATTTTGCGCAAGGCCCTGTCTACCTCATAGAGAAGCTCGTCGACTTTGTGGCCAAAAGCGGGCAGATTGTCTTGCAGTACTGCTACCGCTTGCTCATAGAATGCCCTGTCGATTTCTTCTGCGAGTCTTGAGATGTCAACATACCAGTGGGGCCCAGAGCCAGACTCAGGATCGTAGGGGTCTGCTATGGCGCAAGTCTTCGCCGCCAATACCCCAAGTGTATGGAGGGCATGTTTGCAGGGTTCCCACTCGACATCAATGTCGTATAATATGCGTTCGCGTTCGGATTGCGCAGAGCGCGCTGTGTCCTCAAGACGATGCAGGTTATATATAAGACCACGGCAGGGTGCGAAAAGGTTGCGGAGATCCTGCAGTGCGTTGCGGACTTGTTCCCACTCACTAAGTTGCTGGCAAAGCGGGTAGAGCCCACCCTGGTGAATCTCAGTGGGACGCTCACCCCGCACGCCAGCCTCCAATTGGTCCAAGAGGTTCCTGCGTCGCATGTATGATACTAACGCACACACTTTGGCCCTCTTAGCCCCGCCGCCTAGATTCTCATAGTCCACTCCAAGGTCAAAGCAAAGGATCTGAAGTTCGTCCAGGTTGAACCCGTCATCTATGAGATCGCGCAGCAGCACGAGGCGCCGCTGCGTAGCTGACGGCGGTAGGAGTTGAGCTGTGAATTCTGATGCTTCGGTCATCGAAGCCATTGAGAGATATGTTCTGCAGAGGCTGGGGCACGAACCACAATGAAGGCTGTGCCTCAGGGTCAGTCATTCCCTGCTGGAGGGAAATCTTGGAAAGCGATACCGTGTAGAGTCTGAGTGCTATCCCTTCCGCTAGCTATCGATATTTTAGCACAGAATCCAGTTTGGGGGTAGTACGAGACAAGGTGGGTTTTCGAAGCAGAAGCGTCAGGCGGCATACCCCTATATGAGGGGGTTGTGCAATGGCTCACCCATATATATGCCAGTGTCCGTCTCGCCCGTTGGGGTTGATAGCGCCATCAACCCCAACGCTGGAACCACCAGCAGGTGGCCAACCGCCATACATAGGGGTGGCGTGCCCTGGAACCGCCATATGCGGGGAGCTTATCAACCCCAGTCACTCGCTGAAGCCGCTCTGGACACATATTATACCTCCCGGGGATGATAGGATGGCCAGTTGGTCGGCGTAGGGCTCCTGCGGCAGACGTTGGCGGAGTCAATCGGTTCTATGTCGAGCATCGGCGATCTCTCTGGCCTTGGCGGGTTTGCCGTCTTGAACGAACTGTCAGCCCAATCCGTACTTGACCACCGGTCCATTTGTCCAACTCTCCGCGCACCAGTAGTCAAACTTTCCCTACGCCAATTGTCAAACTCTCCCTACAGACAGGTGGCACGATTTGTGCTATAGTTACGCACAGCGATACATCGCATGGAAACATGCGCTGAGAATCATTGAACAACTGATCAGGTGCCAGTTCAGGGACTATAGCCAACCACATCGCTCCGCGCCTGAAACGTTGGCCGCGGTAGCAAGAACACCAAGGAGGCAAAGACTGTAGGATCACATCACCCGCCCACCATTAAGGTTGGGGCGGGTGTTTTTGTTACTCGCAACAAATGTCTCCACGCAGGCGTCCTGCTATACCTGGTATCTGTGTGTGCGGCGTTGGGCTCAATCATTTGTCGGTGGCATGGGATCCCTGCTGGATTGCGCATTGATAGGAGGCCATAGACAAGCATGGAAAGTGGAAGGGGCAACCACAGTAATGGAAACGGGTTGAGCCGATTGGGCAGATGGCTACTGGACGCCGCGGTCTCGTTGATCATTGGCGTCATTATGCTGGTCATAGAGTATCGAACTGGGTTCTTCGTAGGGACCTACGGTGTGACGAGGCGTGTGGGACCTACCCTTTTCGCTGTCGCCTGCGTCTTGCTTGTGGCCTCTGCGGAATACACCTTTGTCGTATGGATCCGCTCTAGGCGGTACACGCGAGAGCGCTTTGCGCTCGCCGCACTGGTCCTCATAGCTTCACTAACTCTCGTTTTCCTCACCTCCTTAGTGACCAGTTTTCTACCTTGGCATTTGCTTCACATAATAAACAGCGCTCTTTCCGGACAGGCAATCGTCCTGCCAGAACCGAGTTGGGCCGAATACATCTTGTTTGCTGCTCTCTATTTGCTCTCTGGCAGGGCTATCTTCCGGCTATACAGTCGGTGGGACGGACCAAAAAGCGTTGATCAATACAGGCGTGAACAACGAAAAGAACCAGTTCGCCTTATCACCCTTGCCGTCGAAGGTTACTCAGAATTCATTCGAATCCTCAAACGAAGGCCAGCGCGTGAACTGTACGTGGAACCCCCTCTCAGGGACTACGTGGCCACACTCGAGACAGTGACCAGCTCGTTGGCCTGGAAAGATCAAGCCAAAGAGCTGATACGTCTGTCTTCCTCCGCTTACTACTTTGACGACCCTGAGGGCTGGCATGATAACCCAGGCTGTTGGATAGGCATGAATGTGAAGACAGGTGATCTGATTTGCCTCTATCCTGCTTTCTCAGCCACCACTGATGAACAACTCGACAATTTAATCCAATACGCGGATCGAATTGCAGCACAAAAAAGCACAAGACTATTCGAGCTGATTGTCGCCGTTCAGGATGATACAGTCCCTGAGCTCACGGAGTGGAACGGTAGATCAATTCGTTTTGAAACCGAATCTAGCCTCCTTGACAAGCTGGTTGACTTCAGAGACTATGAACGCGAAATCCGCAGGCGATTAATCAGCTCCTTGCCAGATTCAGAGCTCTCTATAGAAGATGTCTACGTGCCCTCCCGCTGCCAGCATGCCATGACCGGAACTGTCCATGACAACGTGGAGGCGTATCTGCGCGAATGGCTCGAAGAATCAGGCCAACGACAGATTGCTCTTTTGGGCGAGTACGGACAAGGCAAAAGCACCGCTGCAAGGATGCTTACTCATCGCATCTTGTCCGAAAGCGAAGAGTTGCCACCACGCATTCCCATACTGATTGAACTCAGAGGTAGGAGCCCGAGAAATCAGACGCGCCTCGGGCTGTTAGGCGACTGGGCCTCTCAATACCGTATTGGAGCCCAAGCCCTTGAGCGACTACTGGACGCAGGACGGTTACTCATTATTTTTGAAGGATTTGATGAAATGGCGATGGTTGCTGATATCGAGATGCGCCTCGCCCATTTCAGGACATTGGGGAGTTTCTGCTACCCAAGGGCCAAGATCTTGATCACTGGCCGTCCTAACTTTTTCCTGGACGACGAAGAGATGAGGGCAGCACTGGGCGTCAGTGAGCCGCGGCCCAACGAACCCTACTGTGATGTGCTTAGACTTGAGCCGTTGTAAGCGTTCAGGGGGGGATTCCCCCGTTGAATTCTAAGCAACTTCTAGCGTTCCTCTAGCGATATTCAGATACAAGTGTGATACGGTAGCAGTATGGTTCAGGAAACACAGCCAGAGCAAACA
>Ga0307377_10001900_pt1 | contig 25400 bp, 28 predicted proteins | sample TR3MG_FD_202535 | JGI IMG/M metagenome (GOLD analysis project Ga0307377, IMG submission 202535) | Soil microbial communities from Risofladan, Vaasa, Finland - TR-3 | ecosystem: Environmental > Terrestrial > Soil > Coastal area > Acid sulfate soil | place: Finland: Risofladan, Vaasa | collected... | reverse complement strand
TAAAGAACTTTTATCTATGGAGCAAAGAAAGTCAGAAGTATATAGAGAATTGTGGATTAGTTCTGAAAATGCATACAGGTATGAGAAATGGGAACATCAGAAGGATAATTTCTTTCATAAGACAGCACTATACGGAATCACTATTGGTTCAATAGTTGTACTCTTGCTATTGTTATAGGAGAATAAAGAAATGTATAACCCATTTAGAAAACCGGAACCAGAACCGCCAATTTATAAGAGGCAGCCGATTGCTACTGCTGCGATTATTCTCACTCTTATTGGTATGTTTGTGCTTGGCCCAGTTGGGATTATTTATAAGAGCATGAGCGAAGAGCTTAAAAAGAAGGTGGATAATGAGACTCTTCAATTAATGATTCAAAAAGATAGAGAAGCTTTACAAAGACAGGAAGCTGCATTAAAAGAGAAAGGGGTAAAAGATGAAAAACAGGACGCAGCAATTATTGAGAATCAAAAGACTCTCATAATGATTAGAGAGAAAAACGCTGCTATTGAAGCTCCTAAAAGTGTTGTAATTAGAGACACATCTAAAATTAAAGCAAGTACTTCTATAAGAAAGGAAGAAAAGAAACCATTACCACCGGACTTCTTTGAGAAGTTTATTAAATTGGCCCCTGCGGTTCAAGAAAGATACAAGAGATATTTAGAAGCAAAAGGGTATGATGTTGAGGGATTATAATGGATTTATCTACGTAAGACTTATAGAGTCAGGAAATGAATTAATTATTTTCCATAATAAGTTGGTATAGTCAAAAGTGGGAAAAATGAAAAACGTAGTAAATGAAAGGGTTTAAATATGTATTTTGAAAAGATAAAAGAACTACTAGAACAGAATATGACAGAAAAAGGATTTAAACTTTGGAGCGGAATAAATAAAATCTTACCAAATATATGGAGCAAACCAACTTCATCTACTGGAAAATATCATAGGAAGAAAAACGGAGATGTTCCAAATATAGATGAGCATGTTTATCAAATGTTACACTCTACAGTTAAAATCTTAAGAATGTTTAATATCGAAATGAAAACTGAGAAATCAGATTCATTGCTATTTGCAGTTGCTCTTCATGACTCATTAAAATATGGGAAAATGGGGACAAGAAAACATACTGATTATGTTCATGATAAATTGGGAGCGGATATGATTTCTGAAAATAAAGATATTTTCTGCAAAATTATGACAGAAGAAGAGTTCTTTAAAATGGAAGAAGCTGTCAGATTTCATTCAGGACAATGGAGTACTGATGCGAAAAATAACGGAAACTTCAATTTCAAAAATTATAACCCAGAAACCATGTTTGTTCATATGTTAGATATGCTCAGCACAGCAGATTGTTTAAAAACAGATATGGATTATAAAGAGGGGGAATAGGATGGCAACAATTTTAACTTCTTACACAATTGTGCCAGAATTACAACATTGGTATAGTTTGTTTGTAGTTGATAGTTCAATTGTAACCAAAGATAGAATTCCGCCTCCTGTAGATATTCCCGAATTATATTTGTCGAATATCTCTTTTATTAGCATGCTTTTTAATAATTCATATTGTCAAGATTCATATGAATATAAGTATAAACAAGAAACAAATGTTCTTTGTATCCCCCGAATTGCTTATGATCGTATGATTGTCTACCCTTCTTCATCCCAATATGTTAATATAGATCCAAAAGGAGATAACATCTTTGCGTTACAAGCTGACGATTTTACCTTACTTGATGCTTTATTAAAATACAGAACCTTAATCTGTGATTCAACAGGAGTTGAAACTGCTTGCGGAGTTGATGCGACTTCTTTTAATTTAGTAATGATTGATTCAACAAATGTTAGTTTTGTTTGTGACGCTACTACAAATATATGCATACTACAAGCAAGTTTAGGATCTTTAAGTACAGAATTATCAAAGCTTATTTATTTATATTTGGATTTGAAAGTTAATGGTAACTTTTTAAATTATAATAACACAAGTTTGATATCCACAGGAGGAATGTTGGAGTCTTGCTATGAATCATACCTTATTGATCAATACTATAAGTGTATGTCTTCTAAGACTGTACTTTTTCCAGATTGCTAAGGAGATAAATGGCCTATACAATAGATGATTTTTGGAAGATATGGAATACAATTCTAGGCGCAGATGAGGGACTTACGGAAGCCATCACAAGTATTGCGAAATCTGAAAGATCAACTTCAAACCGTCTATTTTCTACAGTCATTGATCAGATAGGACATAATTCTCCAGACTATCAAAGAATGAGGCAAATGTTAAGAGATTGGAATGCGTCTCATAGAACTATTGGAACGATTGAACAAAACATTTCAGATATATATCAAATGCCAAATGACCAACTCGATGATCTGTTTCAGAGTTTTGGTTATAATTATTCTGCTAGTTTAAAGAATCCAATTAATAATGAAGCAATTTTACCAAAGATCAATTTCTTTTTAGACCTAGTTAATTTATATAAGATAAAGGGAACTCCTCAAACATTAGTTGATGTATTGCAATACTATGGGATTGGTGAATTAGATATTTATGAGTTTGATCTTTTATTTGAGGATCGCCCACAAAAAAATCATAATGACTTAATGTTTAAAGGAATAATTGCAGCAGGAACAACCGGTGATACATCTCCCTTATATTTACCTTACAGTCTTTTAACATTGGGAGATCCACATTGGTTTTATAAAGAGAGTCAGATTAGACAGCTATTTAAGACTAATAAAATTAACTTCCCATCCCGTTCTCCATACTTTGCTGTTAAACCATTATTTGATGAAAAGGGACTCGAAGGCGGTTTATCAATACTTGTTCGAACTGTTCAAGATCAATATGAGGCATGGTCAAAGACAGCAATTTTACCAGTAAAGAACGCAATCTGTACGGTAACCGGTGATCAAATATCTCTACTAGAATTGTATTTAGCAACCATATACACATTCAATAAGGATTATAATGTTGGAACTCCAGGAAAGAGTTTTCTTTGTTATGATGGAACAAGTACTGATGTTGTTGAGATTCTTGATATCTATGATAAGGTAACAGGAAAACCAGATCCATGGACGAGATCAAGTCATCTTGTACAACTATATGAATATTATGATGAATTTACTAGAGTAACACCAAGAAACTTCCTGCAAAATAGAAGCGATGCAGGAACTGTTCTACAATTAATAAATCCAACGTTTAAAAGTAATTTAGATAGTTTAGGGTTGACAAACTTTGTTGTACTTGGAAGTTTACTAGCAGACTTGGGAGAATGGTTAAGAGCAAATATTAGTTTTGGTTTTATAAATATAGCTTATATTCTTTTTGGTATGGATGCTTTATTTTTCCAATTCAGAGATATTATTGAGTTCTTTAAACCTTATAGAGCTCGTTTGATTCCTCTTGAAATGTTAGAGTTTTCAAAACGATTATTCAATACTATTATAGTTGAAGACGTTGGACCTGGCGAATCCATAACTGATGTTGAAAAATATATTCATGATTTCATGACTGGTATGGCATGTGGAACACCATGTTGTGCTGATGATTCAACCGCTCTATGTTCGTTAAATCCAAGGGAATTTTACGATTGTGGTTCATGGCATGATGTTGGTTCTGTATCAGATGATTGTAGACCTTTAGAGATTGATTTTGAAGACCATATTAGTGATCATCTAAATTGTATTCCTGCTGATTTAGACAGTACAGCAATTGTAACTAGTTTTACTTTAACCGATACTACTACCACATATTATATTGATACTACATCCGGGGAGTCCCTTGTTGAACCTAGTAATTATTATCAATCCGGAGGTTTTGCAAACTTCGATGGAGGTGGTACACTTGACTGTACTAATAGTTTTGATTTAGTAAATATTGAAGTTGAAGATGTCCTAGATTTTCTAATACAACAAAATGGAGATTTCCTACTGCAACAAAATGGCGATAGAATTATTATCAATAGACCAGCTCTTCCATAATCCCACCTAGTTTCTAACTTAAGAAAGTAGTTAGAAACCAATGACTTAGACCTAGTCGTCTCACTATATTTTTAGAACAAAAATAAAATCCAATATAAATAATCATTTGGAGGAGTGGACAATATGTCACAGTTTAGTTCAGAAATAATAAAATTGGCAGAAACAACAGCTTTAACAAACAAAGAGATTGCAAAAGTAGTTGGATGTACTGAAAAAACCGTTCTGAGATATGCAGGTACATATACTCACAGAACTAAGGCGAAAACCGATTTTGATGAGACAGCATGGCAGGTTCAGAAGACTGTACTTCTTCCTGATATACATTATCCGTATTGTGATAAAAGAACGATGGATGTTGTAAATGAATTTATTTTTGATTATGACCCAGATGAATTGGTATATATGGGAGATCAGTTATCTCTGGATTGTATTTCATTTTGGAATAAACACAAACCTTTATTAAAAGAAGGTCAAAGATTAATAAAAGATTATAATAATTTTAATAATGATATATTAAAAGTTCATGAAAATTTAACCAGACCTGATATACGAAGAACATTTATTATGGGAAATCATGAGAATCGAGTACAATCATATATCGAAGAGAACCCTGAACTTGAGGGGTTTTTAGATATTGAAACACATTTGAAATTATATGAAAGAGGATATAAAGTAGTTCCTTTTAATGGAATGCATAAGGTTGGAAAGTTAATGATTATTCATGGGCGATATTGGGGTATGTATCATGCTAAAAAACATGCAGAAGAATTTGAAGGAAATGTAGCATATGCTCATGTTCATAATCCACAGATGTTTACAAAGATTTCTCCAGTTGATGCAAAGGGGTATCATATGGCAACATCTTTGCCTTGTCTCTGTAATATCGAACCTGACTATAAGAAAAATGCTCCTACCCATTGGGTGAATGGCTTTGGTATAGTTGAGCACCTTCCAGCAACGGGATTTTTTAATTTGTATACCATTATTATTATTGAAGGATCGTTTATGTGGAATGGGAAATATTATGGCAAACAACTTTAAAAAATTTAGCTAATACAAAATACTAGACAAAAAAAGAATGGGGGATTCATTAAGTCCCCCATTCTTTTACATCTCGAAAACTAGATCTGTCTCCAATTAGTATCTCATTGCCAGATAAAGTTCCGGTGGTTCATTGATTTGTATGATTTCGATAATTTCGATTTCTTCAACATCATCCGAGGAAACTTCTACTGTCTGAACTGGAGCTCTATCTGGACGATTGTTGATCTCAGACTGTAATGCACCGGTCATACATATTAGGGCGACCATGAATAAAACTAGGAAAGTGATAGCTATCATTTTCCTTTTAGCATCATTAACTATATTTTTTTTCATTGCAAACATTTGACACCTCCAAAGTGTAAAGGTTAATGTAAAAATCTCCTATGGGGCATAGTCAACTACCCTATGCCCCATCAGCGATATTTACTTTTCTGTTGAACCGTCTAAACCAATCGTTGCAATTGGCGGGGTCTTTGAGATCTTCTCATTCCAGAAGACCTGAATCTGATGACCCTTTTTTGGGTTGGCGATGATAATTGACTTCATACCATTGCCGTCATTGATCGTCGGATAATAAATCACTGACTCCGGCGTTTGTACCTGATAGGTATGGAATTGATGAATCTGGTTTGGTGAAAGACCCGGAAGGAAATCTGGAAGTCTGACGACCTTAAATGAGCCAAAGTTCATGGACTCAAGTGTATCATTAGATTCTTGAGCAGTTTCGTTCAATGCTCCCATGAACATATGACATATTGCGCACTCACCCCTTACCTTTTTATTACCTTCTGATTGTATGGGTAATCCATGTGCAGCTCCACATTTATCACAGTAACTCAACATTTTAACCATTTGACGCCTCCCATTTTCCATAAGTGTTTTTGACAGACCTGATTCGTTTAAGATGAAATGCTTTATCCCTTATCATAATAATCCCTCCATCCTGATCTTTTGATTGCCAAACATAATCAAGGATTTTAAGATTATTATAAACTTCTTCATCCGAGGTCCACCCTACATCAAGTTTCAGATTTGTCCATGCTTCCAACTCTTTTTCATTTAGACTTATAATTACAGATATAAGCACTGACTCTTCTGCCTTTATTGAAGTTCCTCCGATCACCTTGTACACACCGATTGAAAGTATAACTCCCATGATCGCAAGAACAGCAATGATCTCAACCAGAGTAAACCCTTTTTGATTTCTCAACATTACCTCCTTATGCAGTTTGGGTCTCAATCGTTTCGGAATCGTTGATTGGGTGATACTTTGTGATTCCCCAACCATATTTTCCTAGCATGTCAACCACTGAAGCCATGCTTGTTATTACGGTTATCTCAGTTTCCCGAACTTCCCCAGTTGTAACGTTTTCACATTCAATCTTATATCTTTTCATTTGACACCTCCATAGTGTTGTTAGTTAAATGATTAAGAACTATTCCTGCTACTAATTAATATATATAGTGGAACATAATATATATAGGCATTTATATACGCGTAATTCACCGACAGACTTTAAACTAAAATTTATGAGATTCTAGTCTGTAATCTGTAAAAGGAGATGTAAAAAATGACTTATAAAGATCAATTCGTAGCTGAAGTAAAATCAAATGGACGAATCCTTAGAGTTAAAGATGGAAGCGTCTACCTACCTTTTGGAAGCGAGTACACTATTCTACTAAAAAATCTAAACTCAAAAAGAGCATCTGTGAATATTTCGATTGATGGTGAAGATGTTTTAGATAATAGTAGTTTAATTCTCGACGCAAACTCATCAACAGAAATAGAAGGATTTCTTCGCGGAAATGTTGCACGTAATCGTTTTCGATTTATTAATAAAACAAAACAGATTAGTGAGCATAGAGGCGATAGAGCAGATGATGGATTAGTTAGAATAGAATTTGCTTTTGAAAAACCGATACCTGAACCTCAAATTAAGAAGGTTATTGAGGAAGTTCATCATCACTATCATAATAGTCCATTTGTATATACTTATCATAGTGGGGTAGATTGGACTTATAATGATACTCTTAGATCTGGTTGTGAATCAATAAGTAGAAGTATGACGAATATGAGCAGCAATGTTACTATGGATTCTCTTGGAGTACAAAATATTTCTAATATCCCAAATATGGATGAAGGAATAACTGTAAAGGGGTCTGAATGTAATCAACAGTTTAGTTATGCTTCTATTGGCGAACTAGAGGAATCTGCTGTTATTGTTATTCAGTTAAAAGGACTTGCTGAATCAGGTAGTCAGGTTTCAGAACCGATAACGGTTCAAAGAAAACTAACTTGTTCCTCTTGTGGAGTCAGGTCAAAATCATCATTCAAGTTCTGCCCCAATTGTGGAACATTTCTAGAATAATAGAACAAAAACGTATGGGTGCCTATATAATTCTTGAGGGGACTGGATACTTGAGTAACGATAAATTTGTAGCTCGTTATTCCCAGTCCCCTCATTATCCGTTATTTCCTTTTGAAAAATAGTAAATAGTTCTAAACACACTAAATAATAAGAACAAAATATAAAGTAAAACGTCACCATTTTGGAAGGACTAAAAATTATGGCAAAAAAAGAAATTTCGACAACAGAGTATATAATAAAGGACTTTTACGGAGATAAATGCTTGGGGGATGCAGTTCGAGATGGTGTTTCTAGAGTATCTCAAAAACCACAAGGGTTCGTAGAAGTTTATGAAGTTGAGAAAACTGGAGAGAAAAAGCTTATCGGCCGTCATAACTTAGTTCTATATCAAGGACGAGAATGGCTGATACAACGTATGATGAATATAGATAATCCAGCTGTTACATCTACAAAAGATGAATGGATTAACTGGTTTGGCCTTGGTGACGGCGGTGTTCTACCTGCGGATCCAATAGATCCTATACCACCTGTTCTTACAGATACTGAGTTGTATTCAAATATAATGATTAATGCTTCAGATTCCTCAAGTGCAGACTATTGGAATGTAGTAGACGCCGACCACCCAGATATAGGATACTATAAGCATCCTCTTGATGATGTAGAATTTGAACAGGATGCTTTAAATGATGATAATTGGTTAGTTGCGAAGATAACTGTTACGATTGGGATTGATGATGCCAATGGAAACCAACTCAGTGAAGCTGGTCTCTTTACAGCATCATCAGATTCAGGAGGATATAGTATAGATGGTAGTGGAAATTTTACTTTATTCGCCAGAACAACTTTCCCATCAATTATTAAAACGAGCGATAGACGCTTAATATTCAGGTGGTATTTGTACGTATAAGGGTTTTCAATTCTGTTAAACCTGGAGAAAGGATACTAGAATCTTAGAGATTTAAAAAACGACAATAGAGAATTTTACATCATAGGAGGAAAACAGATATGGGACAAAACGTATCTCCGGGTGTATATACTAAAATTATCGACCTTTCACAATTCGTACAAGCGGTACCATCAACAATTGGTTTCATTTGTGCATTAACAGAGAAAGGAGAAGATAACACCCTAAAATTTATTGGCGGTAGAGCTGACTATATCGCCGAGTTCGGGGAACCGAACATTAGCACATATGGAAAAAATTACGGACAAGGCCCTTATTGCGCATATAACTATTTAGGAGAATCTGGAGCTCTTTATTTTATGAGATGCCTTCCGGATGATGCAGCATACTCCAATATGAGAATAGATGCAACATTTGGAGCTACAGATACCACAGGAAGCATAGTAGTTACTTCTGTTGATACTTTAAATACTGTAACCGAAATTAAAACCAATCTATCTTTAGCTGCTGTTCCGCCAACATACCCAGTCTGCTTCTTATATCCAATAGGAAGAGGACAATGGTATAATGGTCTCGGGGTTAGAATTACTGAAGTTGCTAATCCGACTCTTTGGGATCAATATATTATAGATATTTATGAGAGACAGTCAGATGGTGAAGATGAAATTATTGAATCATTTGAAATTTCATTTGATCCTACCGCTAGGGATGGTGCTGGTGAGTCTCTTTGGATTGTTGATGTGTTGAACTTATATTCAGCAGTTCTTAGAGCTGATATGACACTAGCAAGTGGTGCATATAGTTCTGGGTATGATGCTGTTGTTAAAGTATATGATAAAAATATTGGTAATATTACTACAGTTACAACTGCCGGGTCTGCATCAATTACAGATAGTAAACAAGATTTTGGAGACTGGGATACATCACCAGAAGTGGGTAATGCTGCTTATTCCATTTATGCAAAAGACGCAAAAGGCGTTGAAATTTGGGGTTGGTTAGGAGCATCCAGTGGAGTAGATGGAGAAACAGTTAACGTATTCAATGAAAGAGCATTAGCTACTGCCATTCAAAGTTGGAATGGAAATATAACAGATTTTGATACAAATACAGAAGTTGAGTATAGGATTAAAGCTAATATCAGTACATTTGCAGAACCATTTGTTGGATCAGTTCCAATTCCATTAAGAAAAGGAAGTGATGGAACTCTGTTAACTGGAACAGGTGATATTGATACTGTTGTAGCTACTCAAATATTAGCACAAGGTTATGCTGGGCTTCTTGATGATGCTGTATTAGATACAGAAAATATCTATTACTCAATGGTGTTTGATGCTGGATATCCAACTGATGTTAAGACACAAATCAGTACTCTTGTTCAAACAAGACGTGATTCTGTTGGTATTATTGACAATGGAGATAATCCATCATTTACTACATCATTGACAACAAGAAGAAATGTTCACACATTCAATACTTACTTCTTAGCACTTTATGAATCATATAGTAAAGTATTTGATATATTTACAGGCCAAGATATATGGTTCTCACCAGTATATCATATGTCTTATATTCTACCAAGAAATGATAATGTTGCAGAAATTTGGTTTGCAGCAGCTGGTTTCAATAGAGCTGCAATCGACACAATCAAAGAACTGAGATTTAATCCTCGTCTTGGAGAAAGAGATCAGATGTATCTCGCACAGTTAAATCCGATTGTTAAATTCAACCCTGGTTATGTTGTTTGGGGGCAGTTAACAACACAAGCGAGACCAAGTGCTCTGCAAGATTTAAATATTGTTAGACTTGTTTTATATGTTAAGAGAGCATTTGAGGAATTTTGTAGATTCTTTATATTTGAACAAAATGATGAAATTACTTGGTCATCAGTTTCTACAAACTTAGTGGAGTTCTTAGAAGTAATTAAAAACAAACGTGGTCTGTATAGCTATGCAGTTGATGTTGGCGCAACAGACTATGAAAGAAAAACAAAGAGATTCCATGTTAATGTAACTTTAGAACCAACTAGAGTTGTAGAACAAATTGAGTTGAATTTCTTCATTAAATAAGCAAAAAAATGAAGGCGGTCTGGGTGAAATATACCAGATCGCCTTCATTCCGTCGTTAGGGTGCTAAAGGAATTCCCAACGGAACAACAGATAGAGAATGTTTCAATGATCCGTCAAACAACTTGGTTGTGTAGACGTTATAGATAAGAACATTCTTTTCTGCATCATAGCTTCTTGAAATTCTCATGACTTTTGTTCCTATTGACTTTCGGAAATGCCCAATATCATGATTGGTTTTCTTATTGATAATCTGTTTTCCATTTTCATCAACAGGAATCTTTCCAGTTAATCGACAAGCAATTGATGTATTACTTGGATCCGAAAGCTGAAATCCTGTCGCAATTATGTGTGCAATATAAATGCTGACAAATGGATTTTCAGGATCATTAATCCGTATGGTTTCTAGATCATAGTTATTTGGGCCAATTGGGTCAACAGCCAAGAAACGATCAATTCTGACTGCTTTGACTTCGGCGAAGGTAGAGATTGGGATTAAGAAAGACATGAGTAGGGCTGCGATAATATATTTTTTCATTTGACTGACTCCTTATCTGTTTCAGGTTTAGGGGTATACTTTAGGTCCCATTGATACATCCCATAGAAACACAAGATATGAGTTGCAAACCAGAATAAAGTTAACCACCACCATCCCAAAGCAATGCACGTTAGAAAGTTGAAAGTATATGTAACAACAAAAGGTTTCATGGGTTTGACTCTAGCTTTCATTATGGCAAGCCATGTAAAAACAATCATTACAAAAGAAGACCAAAATGTGTAAATATTTTCAGCCCATTTTTGTTGGAAGACCCCACCAATGACTCCAATGAATAGGAATACAATAAGCAGTCCGAGAGTTATAAAATTCTTTTTCGTTAACGGTTGTGATCCATTCTTCATAATAACATCTCCTTATAATTCTAATGGGCATTTGTCCTTTTGTTTTCGTAACATTCTCCGAAACTTTTTAAATGGTTTTGAATTGTTCCAGATCTCTTTAATGTCTTTTTTTCCAATGGAAATTGCCCATTCTCCTTTGTTTGCAAAACTACATGGCATTAGTTTCATATCCGGAGTAATATATGCTGACATCCTTGCACCTTCACAAGTATCAATTGATAGTTGTTGAAGTTCGGTAGGAGTACTCTTTTTCAAAACGTGATTACAAAGGCAAGAATCCATCCCAACTTTAAATTTTGCTTTGGAGTTAAAAATAAGACTTGAGAAGACACCAAATTGATATTCAGTTGGCCTCATATCAATTAAGTTTTCCCCTGCTCCTGCTGGTTTGAATAGAAGAAATATCACAGCATTAAGTCTATTAATGTCAACCAAAGTGTTTCTTCCAGTTGAATAACCTTGTACTTCCCATGGATTTCTTCCATATAGAATTTTTATAGCGTCTCCAAATGATCCTTGTGAGAAGATCATATGAATGTTAGTTTTAATTCCAGCATCCATAAACCTTTCAATAGCTTCATATGTAGTTGGAGTATGATAATCGCTAACGGCTACGGCACCACACATTTTCGAGATTTCAATTTCGTCATCTGTTAAATCGATCCCGCTTGTCGTATAGTTTGGCATGACATTATTTTCTCGGGCGTATTCAATGATTTCTTTGAAGTTCTCATGTTTATTGGGATCACCTCTTCCTCCCAATGCAACTTGATTCGTGTGATGCTTCACTTGATCAACGATGCTTTTAAAATCTTCCAATTTCATGTTCGGATTGTTTTGATGTCCTTGGTAACAAAATGCACATTTATTTACACAAGTCCCCATTACCCCAATGTCTAATAACGAGGGGAGCTGTAGTGAGAATGGATCTGGTTTTCCATTAGCTCCTCTCATCATCTCAAATCCTGACTGTGGATCGAAGAATATTTCGTAGTCATCATTGATAAAACATTTAATTTTTCTTTCACTCATTATAATTTGACTCCTTCTTCGGGTCCGTTCTCTGGTTTTGGTTGGTTAGTTTCTATCTCTGGGATCGGGGTCTTTTCTTTTTCTATTTTTTCATCTTCCCCTTCCTCTTGAGCGTCTTTATTGATTGCTTTTTCAAAAGACTCCTTTGCCTTTATAATTAGTTCTTTCACTTCCGGTTTAATTTCTTCAATTGCCTCTTTCACTTCTTCGATGCTCCCTTTATCCTTATCATGAATAACCACCTCTTTTTTATCAGCATCATCATCAAAAAATATATTGTAAAGAAAGATCAAAAAGAAAATTCCTGCCAAACTAATTCCACCTCCTGAACTTTTACTCATAAAATTCCTCCTTTCAAGTCAAATAGATAATATCAAGAATTCATTTTCATTTAGTTATTAATATATATAGTTTTAAGATCTTTTACTTGTACTTTCTAAGAACAAAATATAAAATGAGGTTGTGGTATTAAAATGGGAAAAAAATATATTGAACCAATAGATTTTGGATTAGAGTCTTTATTTCCTATTGATTCCTTCCCGGAAGTACCAGAACGGAAAAAGAAAAGACATATAATACGATCACTTTACCCAGAGAGCAAACTTGAAAATATACCGAGAAGAGCAATGATCGACCTTGATGGAACCATTCACAAATATTCAAAAGGATATAGTGATGGCACTATTTATGACGATCCGTTTGCAGGAGCGAGAAAGGTTATTGAATGGTTAAAAAGATTAGGTTACGAAATAGTTATTTTTACCACTCGTGCGTCACAAAAAAATGCTGCCGAACATGGTGGCGATCATAAAGAAGAGATCCAAAAAGTAGGAAAGTGGCTGGATAAGCACGGGATTCATTTTGACAGAATTACAGCAGAAAAATTAGCAGCCGATTTTTATATCGACGATAAAGCGATTCATATACAAGATGGGAATTGGGATGAAGTTCTCAAAGTTATCCAAAAACGAATTAACTATAAAGTTGCTGAAGCAACGTGGAGGTTATAAGAAATGAAAAGTTCATTTTCTGAAGTACAGAACAATTTTTATACCAGAAAACTAGGCGGAACATCTATTGGTGTTGCTGATCCTTATGTAACTGGGTATCACTTTATTTGGTTTGATAAGATTCCAAACGGACTAGCAAAAGCAATCCAATTAAATAATTCTGGTATTGCTGGCGGAAGTGGTATTCAAGATGAGCAAGAAATAAAGAAAGTATTAGCAGCAACATGCCTTTCTGTTACACCACCTGGAGGAACTCTAAATAAAGTTGAGTACACTGGATTAGGCGGAGTAAAGTGGGCAGTTCCTGGTAATATTGATTATGGTAATACAGTATCTGTAAAATTCTTTGAATTTAATAAGACTCCAATCCTGGATATTATGCACGGTTGGGTTAAATTAATTAGAGATTATAGAACTGGTGTAGCTTCTGCATCTCTAGAAGACGGAGCAGAAGGTATTGGTTATTCAAAAAGAACATATGCTGGTTTAATGTATTACTGGACTACAGCTCCTGATGGTGTTACAGTTGAATATTATGCATGCTATGATGGCATGTTTCCAGCAAAAGATCCACAGGATTTATTCACAAGTGATGTAGAAACTGTTGGAAGACTGGACGTTGAAATTGAGTTTAACGTCGATTATGCTTGGCATGAACCTTGGGTCTTCAAAAAATGCCAGGGATTTGCTCAAGGCATGTTCAAGGAAAGTAAAAGCAAAGTTCTAGCTTATAATAACTCATAAGGATTCTATAATATGATAAACCTTAGATTAGTTGCCTATTTGATGGTTTATGAATCTAATCTTAGTAAACCAGCTAAATTACAGCTGGTTAACTTTTTGAAAGAAGCAACTGAACCACAGATTAAGTTATTTGTAGTAGAGGGAAGAGTTGGTAATGTTTCCCAGAAGCAGGAATTGGAGCTAGATTCTATATTAGAGGTAGCTCCAATTGCTGCCTACTATGCTTCTTCAATTGTATGGGGTGCAGCAATTGGGTTAGCTATGAAAGCATTTAATAAATACTTTGGAGAAGCAGCCAAAGCATGTGCTGAAAAGAGAGGGAGAGAAAAGAAACTGTGTATGAATGTTTATACAGTGAGAGCTTATCAACAAAAAATTACTGTCCTTAAAACGGAAGCTGGAAAATGTAATCAAACGGCTGATCCAAAAAAATGTAGTGAAAAATTTATTAAAAATATAAAAGTTATTGAAAAACAATTGATAAAAATAAGATCAAAAATGCTTTAACAAGGAGCCAAAAATGAGAAGAGACTTAGAACTAAAATTATTTGCTGCTGAATCAGTTGCGGGTTCTCGACTATCAAAAGCAGCAAAACTTCAACTGATGAATTTCATCGAACATGATGCAAGCGATGCACAAATAAAAGCTCTTATCATGGATGGAAAAGTAACACAGTTGGATGAGTTAGCAGAGCAAGTTGTACATGATAGATGGACTGCTTTAATATCTTAAAAAGAAGTATTAAATAGATCCGAAAGGAAAGGAGATTAACAGAATGACATTTACAGGATTTAATATTAAGTACCCGGAGTATGAAGTAGTAACACCTCAAACAAAGCATTCATTCACATTACGAAGTTTGAATGTTCAAGAAGAAGAAAAACTAAAAGGGAGTATGATTTCTCCACAAAAAATCGCAGAGCATTTAAATCAATGTTTATTTGATTCTATAGTTAAGAAACCTGACGTAATTAAAAATCTTGATACATTTTTAAGGAATGTAACATTAAAAGATAGGGATGCTCTCTTATATGGTTTATATCATGTTACATATGAAGAGATTAGAAACTATGAACTCAAGTGTGGGTCATGTTCTAAACAATATCCAGTTACAGTTAAAGCATCTGATACATTCAATTTTACATCATATCCTCGCGCTGATATTTTAAAAGCAAGAATAAAAGTTGAGTTGCCGGCATCTCCGGGTGTAATTGCGATGATTAAGCAACCAACCCTATTTGATGAAGTTTCAAGTATGAGGACATTGAGTTCAAGACCAAACAGTACAATGGACTTAATAACTGAAACTCTTATCATTGAATCTTTTGAGGAAGATATCCCAGATAAAACTGAACCAGTTGTATATAAAGATAAGGCAGATATTATTGATGCATATCTTACATTACCTGCTAAAGACAAGCGAGAAATTTACAGAGCTTATAATGACCAATTTGGGCAATTTGGAGTTAAATTAAAAATGAAAAGTTATTGCCCAGCATGTGGCTTTGATGAAGATCATGATATTGACTTAGTGGAAAACTTTTTTCGTTCATTATATGGGGCGGAGTGATAGCAAAGATGATGCTGTCGAGATTTATAGGAAATCCTCTTCCCTGGACGTTTATGCTTGCATGGAATTAAGTCACCAGGCATACGTACAGGTGATGGCCATGCCAGTTAAAAAGTTCTACGACTATCTTAAATGGAAAGCAGAACTAGAAGAAGAAAAACAAAAACAAATAGATGAAGAATCACAAAAATTAAAAAATAAGAAATTTTAGGATTAGAAAATATGTCAAATTTGTTAACTCGGTTTAAAAAAACAGTTGTTGGTTCTAATAAAAAGATTGGGGACTATTTGTCAAAAATTGATGTTTCAGGAGATTTTAAAAGAATTACTGACATTGAAGTTATAATAGCATCCTGGAGTAATATTCTAATTACTCCAAAAAGAACATATCAGTTTGATCCAGAGTATGGAAGCAATCTTTATAAAATGATTTTTGAACCGACCGATGATGCAACACTAGCCGAAATTACTAATGACGTTGTTAACTCATTAAGTTTATATGATAATAGGGCAATAATTAAAGATATTAATGTAATATTTTCAACAAATTTAAAAGGGTTTAATGTTGCTATAGATGTTGAGTACCAAGGCGAGAAAGGACAACTTGAAGTTGTTATTGATGAGAATTCGTATTTCAAATTCTTTGAAGTACCAAACATAGTTTAATAGGGAGTTAATATGGATAAAAAATTAATAACTGAAGTTGGTAAACAATTTCTTTTAGAGTTTGCAATTGGGGATCAATTTCTTAAAGAAAATCTTACATTTAAAGAGCATGTTAAACTTTGCGGTGAAATAATGACCTTGGATTATGAAGGTGTAGCGACAGTATTCTCTGAAGACATTAGAGAATTTGAAGGTAAGTTTTCTAAGTTTTTAAAATACGGACTTGCTGGAGTAGCCGGAGCAACATTAGGTCTTAAAGCAGCAGGGTTAAAAGTTGGTTTACTCAAAGCTCCCGGTCTTGCTATGTTTGCTTTATATTTATTCAGAAAAGCAACAGACCCATGTGAAAGAGCATGCTTTAGAACTATGCCGATGTCTGCGAAAAGGGATGCGTGTAAACTTGAATGTAAAGTTGATGCTGCTCGGCAACTTGTAAATGAGCTCAGATCTGAAATAGCAAAATGTAGACAATTTACTAATCCTCCAAAATGTGAAAAGAAATTAATGAAGCAGTATATAAGATGGAGCAAAAAACTTCAAGAATTACTGATAAAATTGAGAGCTGTTAAAGCAGGTCAAGTTCAAAAAGTACGTAAAATAAGAGGCAAAGAACTTAGTAAAAGAGCAAACGCATTGTCAGATAGCGCCAATATTTCAACTTCAAGACTTGCTAAATTAATATCTGAGAGTGAAGAAGTGAGAACCAGATTAACATTCAAAGAGCATTTATATCTATATAATAGTGTTAAAAAAAAAGTAATTGAAGAAGAACTGAAAGCTCCAAAGACTAAACCAATTACTCAAAAAATACTATCAGTTGGTCTTGTAACAGCAGCTGCAGTTATTCCATTGCCTGGTTTAGTTTTAGCAATGGTTCATTTAACTGATGCAAATATATATAAGTGTGCAGTTAAATGCGCTAAATTAAAAAATGAAGAAGATAAAGTTTATTGTCACAAACGATGTAAACTTATGGGAATTCAATGGACAATAAGTTATATTGAAGGTGAAAGAAGAAAATGTTCTGGCAAAAAGAAGGGTGTAATAAAATGTGAGGAGAAACTTCGTAAACTTGTTAGAAAATGGAAACTTAAAGAGATTGAAGCTAAAATTAGACTTGATACTTATAAAAGGAAAAAAGGTATTAGATAATGTCAACTCAAAAATATGAGAGATTATACTTCTATGTTCATGAGTATCAAAAACTGGTTTATGATTTTTATGCGGAAGATGTTGTCAGATTTTTGGTAACTTATTACAATATGAATATTCCAAAAACAATTTGGGAAGATGAAAATATTTTTGGCGGTCCGTATGAATGGACGGGTGATTTATCAGGAATCAAAAGAAATAAAATTTTAGTTCTACCGGTTTATTATGTCGATCAAGTAGTAACAGCGTTTGATGCTGAAGAAACTGGATATAATAAAGACAATGAAACTACATTTGTAATTCCTAGTACACATGGTTTCATTCCTTATCCACAAGATATTATTAAAGTAGAACAACATTATTTAAGACCGACAAATGATGTTTATCCTCTATATGTTGTTTCGGGAGTTGAAATTTCTGCTAATACGGATCGTAGATATTGGAAATTAAAAGTTGAAACCTTCCAAAGCGAAACCTTGGCTTCTGTAGATGCGCAAGTTGAGAATATATATTCATATGTGGAATACGACAAAAAAATTCATACATTATACGATGCTGAATTTATGGCAAGATTATTAGTAAAGGATTCAAACTTGCGACCAACTCTAAAAAATTTACATGACGAAAGAGTAGGGTTTTATTATACACCAAGGCAACCAGTGTCTTGTTAAGGGAGATAAAGAATGGCTGAAACACTGTCAAGTCAGATATACTTATCTAGAGATTCTATTAGAGAACAGATAACTGAGAGAGCTAAATTATACTTAGAACTAGAAAATGTGGATCTTACGAAATCATCATTTTTAAGTTTTATGATTGATACATTATCTACATTGACCGCTAATCTTCTATTTTATCAATTATCGTCGTATAGAGAATTTTTCTTAACTAAAGCACAATTGCCAGAATCAATTTTAAATCTTTCTGCTTTTCTCGGTTATAATACTAGAGAAGCTACAGCAGCAACAGCGGATATTTTAATTACAATACCTTTTGGGTTTGATGATCCAATCACCCAATTTATTATACCGGAAAATTTTAAGTTTACAGCTGATGGATCAATTATTTTTCGTACTTATTATATAACAACAATTACAGTCACAAATAATGCTTCAGTTAAAATTGAAGTCAAAGAAGGTAACGTAAGATTTAATTTACCCGTAAGTATTAGTTTAGAAGAGTTTAGTTTTGTTTTGCCCATTAGACAACTTCAAGAAGTAAATCAAGAGTTCCAAATTGATAGTGATATATTATCTTTTCAATTTATAACATTAGATGTTCCTATTAATGGCCAAGTTTCTGGTTTAGAAGTTCAAATTAAAGAACCAGGCAGCGCTGGATATTCAATTTGGTCAGAATTTGAAAGTCTATTCTTAATGAGCGATACAGATGAAGGTTATGTTTCTAGGCGAACTGATGTTGGAAGAAGATTGACATTTGGAAATGGTTTGGTCGGAGTTCAACCAGACCCCGGATCAAGTGTTTTGGTTACATCTCAAGTAACTCAAGGAGAGGCCGGAAACGTTATTCCTGGTTCAATAAGAAGCGGAGACAGAATATATTTAACTAATTTAGCTGGATTGACTCAGGTTGTTAATTATGAAGTTACCAATACTTCTTCTGCGTTCGGTGGTGCCGATGAAGAATCTTTAGAAGAAGTTAGAAGAAATTCTATTGATGCTTTGACTGCTCTTAATAGGTTAGTAACTGAAAATGACTATACAGTTATCAATGTTATTGTTCCCGATTCTCCTTTGGCACAAAATGCTCTTCCTGTTTTAAAGAGATCAGATCTTCAAGTCAATGAAATATCTCTATTCAGTGGTATACTTTTTGGTTCTAGTGTCACGGAAACATCCAATTTAGTCCCAACTCGCAATGTATTTTTTACACTTCCTGCTGGTGCAACTGGAATATCAAGAGATACTACAATAACAATAGATGGCAATGATTATTTAACTCTTTTTGAAATCAGAATTGATTATTTAAATTCTGTTGGTTATTATGACTATGTTATTTATGAAGTTTCATTAATACCTGCAATTGAGACAAGTTATCCAACTGATTATGATATTTATGCTGATCTTATTGAGGTTATAAGAGACGGAACAGAAGGTATATTTAAATTACATTATAAAGGCGATGAACCTGATATGGATCTTGCAAGTGCCAAGATGGTTACTGTATCAAGTGGATCCACAAAATATATGACAAATGATTCATCAGCAAGTTACTTTGTATATACGTTTGATCCTTATACTGATATACCCTCAGGTGAGCAGACTTACGAGTTTACAATTAGCGACCCCTTAGGTGATCCAGTTGTAACATATTCTAATAAGGTTACATTCAGAGATGATCTATCTGACTTTATGAGATCGAATGTAGATTTTGATAGCACAGCAACTTACGTTTATGACGTTCCGGTGATACTATCAGAGTATTATGATGGTATAGATCAGAGAGCATTTGAGCTTGAGGTTATGCAAAAATTAATTAGTACTATGGATTTAAATGATTATAGAATGCTTACAGATTTTTCAAATACTAAATTCACAAATACTTATGGTCCGTTGCTTAATATGTTATTAAATGTACCAACCATTTCCGACATAGTTGACATTCTTCCTATCTTACCTACTTCATGTAATTTGGATGATCGTTATATTATTACTGGTGCAGAATGTGGTAATGCGGATTATATTGCTAAATGCGTCGATGCCACAGCACTTATATTTACACATTCTCAACCTGTTTCTGATAGTATTGCTTATATTACTAATAAAGGTGAAAAGTATACTTATTCAGTTAGAGGATGGATTCCATTACCAGTTTATACTTGTCCTTTGATTATTGAACTTGAAGTGTTTAGATCAAGTACTTATAGTGGAACTCTTTCATCGCTTATTTCATCAGTACAAGAAACGGTCTATGATGCGTTTGTTGATAGGTTTGGAACCAATATAGAGATATTCCGTTCAGAAATTATTGATGTAGTGCAGAATATTGATGGTGTTAGTCACTGTACTCTTAAACAACCTGTTACAAGTATTTATTTTAATTTCCAGTTAAAAGATTTGACACAAGATCAGTTATTAAAATATGGACCTGAATATGTATATTTTATACAAGATGAAATTATAGTTAGGGTGATATAATATGGATGAGCTATTACAACAACTCAAAATAGATGACTCAAGATTAAAACGAATTATTGTGAATTCTATATCTCATAATTTAAGTTCGCTTTCTGAACCCTGCGTGTATCCTGAAGTTAAAAAACATTATTATGAGATGGTTAGATTATCTGGGTTAACTGAAAAGGAAATAAAAGCATTTACGAAAAGAAGATGGGCGGGGAGAAAAGAAGCTAAATTTATGGCGCATATGGATCCAATCGCTAATTTTTATGTTTTTCTTATGCAACATTATATAAAAAAGAGAGATAAGATTGGATACCGAAACTTGATGATTTTTTATATTATCCGACATTATGCAAACTTAATGCATAAATACTTTCCATATTGTATTGATGATGCATTTAAATATGCATTAGAAACTCTAACTAGAACACATCTGTTTTCTAGAGAAAAAACAATTCCAAATGCTTTATTTTTCTTATCTGATGAAATGATAAGAAGATGGACTAGTGGTTTAGAAAAAAATGATCTTGATGAAGTATCTAAATTTATGCAAGAGAGTCGTAATAGACTTGAACAAAGCATGAGAAGTTTTGCTAGTACATATCATAAAGCTGCCAAGGAAGGAGTTGGTCTTAAAACTGAAGTAATACCAACAGACGATGAAGATAATGAAAATGCATTTCAGAATGTATCACAAGAAACTGGTACTAGATTAATAGATAAAGTTGTTCAAAAAATTACTGTTTACAAACACGTTGACCACAATGCGATGATGGAATCCAGAAAGGAAGCTAGAATTAGCAGTGCTCTTGCGACACAAATAGTTAATAAACTAAACAATACTAAATATGTTGATAAGTTAAGAACTATCTATAGATTGTATGTGAAAGACTTACAAAATTCGGATTCTCTATGTGGGAAGCAGTTTTATCCTTTTGTTAGAAAGTTAATGTCAATAAAAAGAACTAGAATGAAAATATATTTCAAACAGCAAATCAATATTTTACTTCTTGATATTCTCAAAGAAATTGGTTATAATAAGAAGTATAACGAATTAACCTCTCAAACACAATTTCTTCATAATTTATTTCTCGCCTACTATTTAACGATGGTATTTAAGAATACTGTTTGTTAACCCTCGGATACTGTTGCTTTTAGTATAGCAGATATATTTGTTGATGATAATGAAGTTCCTGGAATTCTCGGTGGTACAAAGTTTGGATCGCTTTCACGTTCCAAAGCTCTTTGTTTTAATTTGTCTCCTGTTGAAGTTCTGGTACCAACAGGTTCTAAAGTCGCTACTTGTATTTGTCTTGCTTGAGATGCTTTATTTTTTTGAACTTGAAAAGATTCTCTTTCATCTGGAAAACTAACAGCTGGTGAACTACTCACACCTACTATTTTAGAAATATTTTCATTCATTTTATCTCTTCTAACAAATGTACTTCCCTGATGTGTTGTTAACTCATCTATATATTTTCTCACTGTTGGTCGTTGATCAAATTTTCCAGATGGTTCTTCTTCTAATAACATACTTCTATGAAGAGCTTGAAAATCAATTCTTACATCGCATATCCCTAAATTTTGATTAAATGCAATTTGTTGTTGATCCCCACCTTTTACAATTGTGATATTAGTTATAGCAGCTGGTGCTAATTCATATAGTCCAGCAACCTTAATTCTTTGGTAGAAAGGCCATCTATATGAATTGCCATTATCTGTTCTTGGGGTTGCTAAAGCTAGAAAACAAGCAATAGGTCCAGCAATAAACCTTTTAGTTGATTGAGTACTTCCTGGTAATGGATTGAATAGTCTTATTGTTACGCTATATGATGGAGTAAAACCACTGTTCGACCAGATTTGCGGAAAATCAATTCTATGACCTGCTAGCATTTTATTTACTAAACCACTACCACCGCGAAGCATTTTTCCCATTGCTCCATCATCTGCACCGCTACCTTCTAAATACTTATTTAAATTTTGTGCCATATTAACACCGGCTTCAGCGCCTGATTTAAGTACGCCTCCCGTGGCCCCACCCATACTTTCACCAGCCTTTGCCACCTCGCCAGCATATTCTATGAAAGCGTTACTAGCATTTTTTTGTCCAGACAATTGAACTATCTGACTGAGAGCAGAAGAAGCAACATCAGTAAATTTTTGTAAGAAGGTTTCAGTATATTCATTTGAAAATGTATCAGTTGGAAAATTATCAGCAATAAATGCAGCTCTTATTGGAATCGTTGTAGCGAATCCAAGGTTCTTTAGAATTTTTAGATATGCAGTTTTTCCTTTGCTTTCATCTAATGTAAAAAGAGATAATCCAGTAGCAAAATGCGGTTCAGCAGGCCAGAACTCGATAATTGGCATACTATTTCTAATCATATCATCACTAACATAAGATGATGGAGGCATTCCAAATGCGTCCATGAATGGACTTAAACTCATTGTTAAGTTGCTATCCGCTCGCTCATTTCCTAACCCTATATCTGCCATATTTTCTCCTATTAACTGATGTTACATCTTTCAACATCAGATGCATATCCATAGCCAGACCCAAACCCTCTGCTTCCAGCATCTCTACCGCCGCCTTGACTACTTGAAATATTATTAGTATTAGATGTTATATTTTTACTAGATACATTTGTTGCATTTACTGATGCTGCGGTGGCCTCACCCATTTTATCTTTTAAGGCACTCGTTTGATTCTCCAATCCAGCAGCCGCCGCCTGTCGTTTTGATTTTTCTTCATCAGCTAGTTTTTGACCAAGTTTTGTTCCAGTTTGATCTGATGATAAGAGTAAGTCTTTTAGTCCACCCTGACTATCAAGAAAGACTTCGTACCAAACATCGTCAATTCTAGCTCTGGTTAAAACACCATTATTCCACGTACCAGCACTTGCACCAAGAGTTCCAAGAGCTATATTCATTCCTATCTTTTTACGTTTTCGATATTCTGCCTCTGGTTCCATTGCCAGTCGATTAACAGTACGATACCTATCTGATGAACTACCTGCTTCTCCCTCTCTGGCTTTTTTATTGTACTCGTCGAGAGTTTTCTTTTTCTCTCCTTTTTTGACACCTTCTATAGCTTTATCTGCTAAGGTCCCTTCCTCAACATTCTTAACAAATGCCTTCATCCCTTTTAAAAACTTTCCAATGAATGGAATACCAAGTATTTTTTTATAAATCCAGTCATTAAAATCTTTTAATGCTTGTGGAATTGCTTGAAACATACCAACAAGTTTCATAAAACCGGCTTTTAGGGTATCCCAAACTTCTGCAAATTTACCTCCAATCCATCCGGCGAGTTTTATAAGTTTTCGTGTTGGCCATGATACCACATCCCAAATAGCTGTTAGAGCTTTTCCTACGAAGGTATCTTTGATTTTATCCCATATTTTTGATGTTCCAGTCTTTATTAGTCCTACTGCTTTTTTAAGTGCCCATATCATCATTAATGGTGGCAACATTACTTTAGGCGCCCAAAATTTAACTTTTTTCCATATCTTTTTACCTGTTTCTGTTTCTGTTACAAATCTTTTAAAGAACTTGACTACTTCTCCTATCATCTTAAATGGAAATGTTACTATCCTCCAAATAGCTTTACCCAATTTCTTAATTGGTGCAACTACAAAATCAAGTGCTTTAGAAATCCTCTTGCCACCAATAAAACCAAGGATACCACCTGCCAGAGCTCCAATCGCACCCCCAATCATGCTACCAACAATAGGAATAGGAATAAATGAGCCAGCTATTGCTCCAATAGAACCGCCTTTCATAGCTCCACTAAGTGCACCAGAAGCTCCAGAGTCTCTGCCTCCTATAAATGCAGAAAATCCTCTAGTAATCGTATCTCCGGCAAAACCTTGTGGATCTCGCATTACGCTATATGCATCCCATCCCATCTCGCCTACGGAAATAGCTGCGCCAAGTCCGATCACAGCTTTTCCTCCAACTTTTGCTGCATTAAGGCCAAGTTTTCCAACAAATTTGCCTCCACTTTTAGCAGCTCTACCAACACCCTTTGCTGCAAATTTACCAGCAGCTTTTGGGCCTGCCATTCTAGCAACTCGTCCTGTCTTACCAGCAAATTTTCCAGCTTGTTTAGCTTTTCCTCCTAATGCTTTAACTCCTTTACCAGCATGAGATATAAATCCCGGTCCACCTTTTTGAAATAGACCCCTTATTCCAAGTTGAGTTAAAATAGGAGCTAGAAGCCATCCTAACATTCTAACCCCCATACTAATCGCATTTTGAAACATAGTAAAGGCAAACATGGCAATTTTCCAGATCCAATCTTTCATTCCTTTCGCTCGTTTTGCCATTCGTCCTAAGAAACTAGTTTGCTGTTCATTTGCTTTTCTATTTTTCTTTATTTCTTCAAATTGTTTCTCACCTCTGTTCTTTGCTCTTTCATAATGTTTTTTCGCATATTTCGTTGCAGAATCTACATGTTTCTTTGCTGTTTCAGCAAGACCAAGTTGTATAACTCCCTGTTTAACTCTTTCTTTGGTCGTATGAAACGTCTGTCCTATATATTCAACCCAACTTGGAGAATGTGGTTTCTCTCTTTCTTCTTGGTCGCCTTTCATTTTTGTAAGGTCTTTAAGATACTCGGTCATTTGCTTAAAGTATGAGGAAGTTGTTTCGGCGGCATCACCAGCCATTCCTTTTCCTACCCCTACCCCTTTTTCCAATGAAGGTTTAGCAGCTTCTGCGCCCTGTTTGGCTAAACCAAACATTCCTTTCAATCCGCCTTCTTTTCTAAATTCAGCTATTTCATCATCAGAGACACCAACCATTCTCAAGATGGT
>Ga0307377_10001899_pt1 | contig 25402 bp, 25 predicted proteins | sample TR3MG_FD_202535 | JGI IMG/M metagenome (GOLD analysis project Ga0307377, IMG submission 202535) | Soil microbial communities from Risofladan, Vaasa, Finland - TR-3 | ecosystem: Environmental > Terrestrial > Soil > Coastal area > Acid sulfate soil | place: Finland: Risofladan, Vaasa | collected... | reverse complement strand
CTTAAGATTATCCGCAGACAGTGTAATAATATCAGTGCTCTGATTCTCATTATAAATAAGCAATGATGTAAATGATTTTTCATACTCATTATGTCTGTCTGAATTATACACTTCGGTTATCCATTCAAACGCATCATATAACTTATTCACTTCAATTGGTAATGGCTGTCCAGTAGTATAATCATGTTCTATGTTAATTACAAATTCTACATAGAATTCATTCTTCGTAGCCTGATCGAAATATATACCATACTTGTCTTTTGCATTACCAGAGAAAATGCCCTGGGTCATATATGTATCAATATCAACAGTAGCATAGAAAGATTTGTTGTCGTTATTAAACATAAATTTAGGAACATAACTATGCCAGGTTCTCCACATATTCTTTCCAAGTGAAAATGTCATTGTCCATGATTCATCAACAAAGTAATCAGTATTTGTTAATCGAATATTGTCTTTTGTAATTGTAAAGCCATTCCAATAAACAAATCTTCCAGCTATAGCCTCATCACTACTTGCGAGATAATACAACCCCTGAGGAACTGCACCCGGGAATGAATCAGTAACAACACCACCATATGTTATTCCATCTGCAATGCTATAATCAATCTTTGTTACTACCAATCGGTCATATTTTATATCTAATCCGGTTACCAGGCCAACAGTAGCAATTGGATTATCAAAGTCAAAATCAACAGTAGGCGTACCATCTTCACTAGCCTTATCAAGCATTATCTTTTTTAACTTAGATGGAAGATTGTCTTCAAACCATTTTTTATTTCCTAGTGCAGATATCTCTTTTAACTTACCATCATATTGAAAAATTAATCCACGATCCTGATTGCAGTATATATATCCCTGTTTTGTTTTCTGACAAGAATACTTGCTCGAACAACCGGCATAACCATTACCAGGCAAAACCTGTTCTTGTGGTGCCATTGAGAATATTTCTCCACTTCCAATATAAGTAGTAACCTCTTGTAATTTTAATTGCTTGGATCCTATAGTCTTAAACAGTGACCGAGTAGTATTTATTATTATCTCATCTCCATACGTAGCAATATTTACGATCTCTCCTTTGTTACCAGGCAAGTCATAATAATTATTCGGTAGGAACGTTCTCCATGAATCTGTAGACTCTTCCTCGTTTGACTTCTCACTAAGAATTATACGCAAAGGAAACTTAGTAATTAATTTTCTTCGATAATTAAAAGGAGTAAAGTGAACAGGTTCCCGAACTCTACTATATGATGAGTCATAGTTATACTTATTGACTTCGGCATCAATATCTTCTCTCAAAAATGGCCATCCCCAATCACTTCCAGTATCATAAGGATAATAATGATTATCACTATCTCCATCATCAGCGTCTTCCCTATTGCGAAATGCTGCAAAGTTTTTACAAATTGATGGGAAGAAATAAAGAAAGCGTTTTGAATATTCAGGTAACCCTTGATCAGTAGGAATGTAACTCTCTTTGTTGATCAATCTAAAAGCATAATCCGTTGGACAACAATCTCCACCATACATCGATCCAATAGAATAATATGGAGCGATAGGCAATGTTTCAGTGGAACCAATCAATACAAGCTCTTGCTCACTAAAATTCTGATAAACATTTTGCTTCCATGCCCAAAACGTTGTTAGATATCTTCTCTCAACTTCCGGATAATTATCTGGAACAGGATCTTGTTGTAATGTTGGTGTTGCTAAATTATCAATATATTTTAATACTCCCTGAAACCTAGCTGCAGCTTTTTCTCCTATATCAGATGGTGGGTTTGGATCTGATTCTAAAATATCTTCATTGTATTTTGTATCATAGATCATCCGGAGATGGTATTTATGTTCAACGACTCCAGCATATGAACTGGGATAATGATCATACATGACAAATTTTTTATTAATACCGGTAACAGTATCAACATCTCGCCAAAATTTATACATGAATTCATTTGTAATATGCGTAGCCAGGTTTCCGTTACCCTCAACCATAAGGTCAAATCCATGTGTAGAAAATCCATCATCACGTGGAGAAGATTCTGTCTGATTGTGAAATAAGATCCCCTGTCCAAGAACTAATTGATTCTGTGTAGTTCTTTTTGCCATAAACACATGAATCTTTACTACATCATTTTCAAGTTCCGGAGGAATGTAAATATTACTAAGTTCAAGCCCATAAATATAGGAGCTCTTATCACTTGCATTCCACCAAGAAAATGTATTTTTATTTTGATCGCTACCAGGTAAAACTACTCCCCTCATAGTCGGAAGTTTATGGTGCCTTATATTTTTTTCCCATAAGTCACCTATTTTTCCTGTGCTATCCCATACTTCCCAATCACCATTCGTGTCAAGTTCTTCACTTGGATAAAATTCATCTTCGTTTTGCCAGAATCCCATTCCTGTTTCAGAATACCATCCAGTATTTCTAGTTTGGAAATATCTGACATTACCAGGACTAATTGCATCGTCTGATTTTAGCCACGGATTAGCTGCAGCAATATATGATTCGTTTACCAACATATCTTCCATGAATCCTGTATAGTAAATGTCATTGGAGTGAATTTCTTCCATCTCCCTACCAGGAACGTGAAAAACATAAACACCGCGATTATCTGATAATTCAAGGCCAATATATAGTGCAACAACATCACCGGGCATTAGGCTTCTATTGTTGGCAATAAATACGCTGTTTTTATTTCCAGCTGTACCTAGTGATTTATTATGATGATATGTTTTTTGTTTTTTAGACCTTACGACAATATTATTTGCGTATTTCTGATAGTCGACTTTATCAAGGCCAGTTAAGTTTGCAAAGCCAAGACGATTATCATTAGTCTGGAATACAACTTTCGATCTTTTATATGGAGCCTTTGCTGAAATATAATCACGAAGTTCTATTGTTATTCTGTCTTCAAATCCAGTATATGTATAATTGAAATTTGTTGAAAGGACTTCCATCCGTTTTATTTCGTATACAGATGTAATCCCATTTATTGTATGTAAAACACCAATACCAATAAAATCATACCCATTGACTAGATTAAATTCAAAACCAATAGCCTTTGACGTTTGTGTTTCTACACGACAACCACCATACTTTTCCCATCCCCCTGATGTCGAAGCATCATTTACAATAATAGGCGGAGTAGGCTCAGAATATGGAAGTTTCGTTCCATCTTTTGTTTCATACCAGAAAAATCCCTGATATGCTCCAGAAATAAGACTACCACCAGCATCAAACAAATCTGTTATCTCCATAGTTCCTTGTAAACTATTCGGAACTACATTCAAAAGATGTATCTCTGAATGCACCTTTAATGTGCGATCAGCATAAACACCAGATGGAAATGGTAGATCATCAAGATTCAGAATCCTGTCTTTCTCATTATTGTCTTGCCAGGAGACTATAATCTCGCCATTTTTTATTCTAGCTTCAGCTGTTATTGGAAATCTATAATCAAAATTTAAAAGATTTTCCCGAAAGTATATTTCATACAAACCACTATTATGTAGAATGCCAATAGTGTGATAGTTATTGGTAGATGCATATACAAAAATAATATTTCTAGTTTCGTCAACGTGGGCCTGTCCTATGACAATACCGCCATCCGGGAAAATTGTTGTTTGTGTAGCGACAGTTGCAGAATCCTTATACCTGACAGCTGTAAGATGAACATCAAAACCTTCTTCGTTGCTGACTGATCCATCTTTCTTGTCATAATTAGCATTTAATCCATCACAAGGAAGACCATCGGGCTGATTAAGGAGTTCTGAGTTTGTAAATAATCCTCTTCCAATCTCTTTCATTAAAATTCAGGTTTAAAGAAGTTTTGCGCTCTGTCAAGAACAGCAAGAGGTCTCGTCCACCTTTTAGTAAATGCTACCATCTGATCAATATTCATCCATTGTGCATTTGATCTTGCCATCCCTCTGTAATATTTCCATTCATTTTTCAATACAGCCAATGGTTCCTCTGGAAACTTAAAGCCTCTATGGGCTAGCATCATCTTTACATAATAAATGACAGCCTTTAAATATTCAGGATCGTCAGGTATTTTGTAAAAACCATCATCATCGGTAGGTATCCTATCGTAAGATATCTCGACTGTGCCTTCTTGAAAACTTGTTATTATATAGCCGGGATTAATATGATAGCTGTAATCATCTGGCCTGCCAACACTGGAAAGCACTGCTCCAGTATTAAGCTCATTGGTATCTGTAGAAACATCTTCCCAGTTGACTCCGGTATAATCAACCGAAGATAAATCTGTAGAACCCAATTCAGTGTTTACACGCTTATAGTAATGACCTATTTCTCCACCTGCAGTATGCGAAGGAAGTACCTTCACTATCTGATTCACATTCACAATCTGGACTCCATTATCGGTAGTATAGTCGGCAAGCACTGTGCTTAACCGAGAGGCTTGGCGTACCACGTTATCTGTATCGAATACTGTGCTGTTTTGGTTAAAGCAATCATCGCATAACAAATATTGGTATTTAAACGTCTGTCCAGTCCATGTCAAAGGCCATCCATTATAACAAACTTGGTTCAAGGCAAAGAAGTCACAAGGTAATGGTACCCTGTGATCTTCCACTGTTGCCTTTTCTGTGACTCTTTCCATTGTCATAAAAGCACCAATATCTCTTATGGCTAGCCCAATGAATTCGTAAATATTGGCAAGTTCGTTATCATCATCTAAATTACAAACAAGCTCTATCGTACGATACACATGCTGAACGGAAATAGTCGTATAAATCATTACTCAGTAATTAACCACATTAAGTTAGCCAGATGTTCCGGTGCGACATCAATTATTTTGTCGTCACCTGTTGTCAAGATTTTCAGGCTAAATGTATGTAGATTTTCTATCTCAATTTCTTCTTCCAATATTACATTCATTTCTTCCAAATAAGGCTCCATATTTTCAGGAGTTACCTGGTAGTTTCTGTTATCCTTGCCTATTGGAATAGAATACTCTTTTACCTTGCTCATTCGCACTTCTTCATATGAAGCTGCTATTGGCTCTAAGGTTTTTAAAATCCGAGCAATCTTAAATGCAGTAATTGAATTTACTTTTGCTCTGGAAATTGCTTTCAACCCTTGGTTTCCGGCAATCACTTCTCCTAATTTTACTTTCATGCTATATTAAATTTAATTGATTACTTATTATTCGTTATAAACTGGTAATTGTTAATGTTGCCCCGCCATCAGGTACAGTAACTCTGTATCTAGTACCATCAGGTGATCTTAATATTACACCTTTAAGATCAGTAGTTACCTCAATATCTCCACCCTCAACTGTCATTCTTGATGCAGGTAAAATTGTTCCAATACCTACATTACCACCATAAGTAGCTACTCCTGCTCCAAATATAATCATAGAAGGAGTTATTGAAGCTACACCAAATAAAATAGTAGATGCGGTTGAGTTTGTTAATAAAGTAGTTGTATTAACTCCTGATCCAATAACTACAGCATTCTGTGCATTCGATTTACAAGAATTTCCTACAACAATTCCACCACTAGTTGTGCTTTCACTTTGAAATCCTAATATTAGCTGAGATACTCCACCAGTAACGGTACTATAATTACCAAAAATATAAGAACCTTGTGCTTGTGATCCGAGTACTTCATTATAAATACCAATAACGCAGGCATCTCTACTAGTCACTTTATTCCATCCACCAATAGCAATACCTCTGTTTTCATCTTCAATTAAGTTTTCAGATCCTATTGCAATGCTACCCTTAACAACCGTATTGTATTGCCCAATAGCAATAGAAGGATATCCGGAAACAGTGTTTTCTCGACCAATAACAAATAGTGCTGAATTCGTAACGGTATTTTCAGAACCTACATATAAACAGGTAGGAGTATGAACTTCCCAATCAGCATATGTATCAGAGAACCACATAGCCTCGCTAACTGTAAATTCTGTATCACTAACAATTGTGGCTATAACGTGAATTTCAAGATATGTTGTATGGTCAAGAGTGATAAGGTCACCAACTTTTAATTCTTTTAAGAATTTAGTGCCAGTTCCAGTTATAGTAGTACTTGCAGTGGTTGTAATTGATCCTGTTCCAATGAAAGATTCTACCGAAGGTCCTATTAACATTGTTCTGAAATCCCTATCCCAACTTATGTCAACAGTATCAAGAAAAGATTGGACAACTCCACTTGCAGGGTTAAAGATAGTATCTATCAATAATGTCCATTTGCGCTGATTTTCAGGTTTACCCTTTACAAGCTCAGCTAATAATTGTTTTTGTTGATTACTCATGCTCATTGTTTTAATTTTTATGAGGAATATAGTGCTATGTAAGCATCGGCTGAACCGATTTTTACTTTAATAAATCCGGCCTGTACTGATAATGTACCTGTATCTGCGAATACGGTACCATCATCTTCAGCTTCAAGAAAGTATGCAGAAGGTGCAATCGGAACAGTTAATACATTTGCCATGCCTGTGCCATCAATAGACACTTCACCGGCTACCGTAAGTGCATAGTTTCCATCAACAATAGTAACTTCCCCACTATATCCTGTAAAAAAGCCGGCAGCTTGTACACCAGAAGTAATATCTCCACTCATGTCAACATAAAGTCCATATTGCTCACCAGCAACGAGATCTGCAGAGCAGTTAATATATGCTCCGTACCATATACCTTTTGTGTGTGTGTATGCAGCATCAAGATAAATTCCATAGAAGTTATGGCCGTCTTCGTCCATTACCATACCATCGGCATTTATATATGCTCCTATAGCCAAACTATTTGCTGTGCCAAAAGTACCTGATGTTTTTACCATAAAACCCACTTTCTGGGCACCACTTAGAAGATCAAGATCATGCCGGCTTCCTACTATAAATGCAGTGTCAGAATCAGTAGCCAGCCCAACTGCAGTAGTAAGCAATGCAGAAACAATCTGATCTTCAACTATAGAAACCTTGTCAATTGTTGCGGATAAGGCAAGTGTAGCCTTAGTCATACCATCAGTAATCTCAGAAGAAAAATTTCGTGGATCAAATATGGCATCGATAAGGTCATTCCACCTACGTTGATTTAATGTATCACCAAATAAGAACTTATTTTTTAAGCTCGTTTTAATAGCATTAGTCATTTCATTGTCTTTAATAATTTAAAAAATCGCTCATTCATGCTACCTTGCTAATTGCTACCTGGCTTTTGCCCAACGTCCTACATACCATTTATTGTTCTGTTTCGCTTTCTGCCTTTTGCTTTTGTTAAGTCAAAGTTAAATACTTTTTCTACTGAAAACAAGATGCTTTTATCTGTAAAGTATCCTGCAGAATATTCCAATCCATTTTTATTTTGCCATCCAGCATGGATCCCAACTGCAAAAGGAACCTTTAAATCAGCTCCTATTATTGGGCCAGATCTCCATGAATGAATTGTTTTAATTTCTTCTGTTTTGTATGGCAATAACCATCTATAACTAAACTCCTGGTCAAGTAATATCCCAAGTGTTGTAATGCCACCTACTATCTGAATAGTATCATTTCCGGCCGTTACATCATAAGTATGGACAGTATCACACATGCCTTGATAAACCACCAAAGAAGTATCATATTCCTTGTAGTAGTAGGAATGCTTTTGAGTGACATTCTTAACCTCAACTTTATAAATTGTAGTATCATAATAGTTGTTAATTACAATAGTTGTATCTGAACCACTATGAGGTCCTATAAGCCAAGGTAATGCCCTTTTCACAAAATACCCACCACCACATAAAATGATGATAAGAATTAATATTATGATTGTGCTAAGGATATTATTTCTCATATACTATTTAGTTGAAAATGCATTCCATCAGGAGTTTTCCAGTAACCCCCCCAATCAAGTCCTGCATCCACAAAACACGCTACAAGCATAGAAGACATTGTTGGCTTATGGCCATAATCATTGCCAGATCTGTTTATGTCAATAGCAATTGCCCATGAATGTACCGAAAGTGTTTTTCCTCCAGTTTTTTTTCTAATCATAAAACATCCATCCCAGGAGTAAATTTCTTTTGTAAGACCTCTCTCAATAACATTTTTTAATGCTTGTTCAAGTTTTGGCTGAAGATCCTTATTACAGAAAATCTTATGAGGAAATCCTTTACGATCTATTGCGGAAAACCTTACATGAGAAAATGCATCTCTGATATCTTGTGGAACTACCCATAAGAGAAAATGCTTTTGCTGTGTTTTTAAAAGTTTTGGATCACCATATTTCTTTTGACATTGTGTTGCTGTAATCATCTTATTCCCTTTTTGTTGTTGTAGTAAATCATAATTACCGAAATAATCAATATAAAACCAATGTAGAGCCATTCTCCCACTTTATTATGGATGATTTCTCAAATGTTCTTTTTGTTCAACTTCAAGAGTTTTTATATCTCCAGTGTTTTCATCAACCTCTTTGCTTATAGACTTCAGAATAACAACTGTTTGTTTTTGTATTGTAGTCTGCTCCAGAAGAACTTGATCCTGTTCACGATCCTTTTCTTTTACAAGTTTTATTTCTTCAGTATTAACATCCGTTTGCTTGTCCTTTGTGCCCATAATAAACGCCAGACATAATAATGATATTGTTACGGATACCGCAACTGGAAGAATCATATTCAGCCACCCACCTGGTTCTTTAGTTTTATTTTCATTTGTTTCCATCTTCTTGTAGTTGTTTGTTGGTTGTAGCAAATTGGATTAAAGCGGCTCCACCGGTAGCAAAGAAGAATAAATGTTCTACAATCCACATGATGGTTGGGTTAATATCCAAACCTTTTGTTTCTTCTGCCAATAGCATAGCACCTGTTACTGCTAATATTCCAATGCAAATGTTTCTTAACTTCCGTAAGAATTTTGGTGTTTGTGACCAAAATCTGGCCCATCCATGTTTAACTTGATTCATAATCTTTATTTTGATAGATATTCACCTAGATAAGTTATGCTTTCTGAACCAGCTGCCGACAATGCCCACCATTTTGATAAATTAATGGTATCAATTACGACTTGCTCTCCTGGCTCCAATAAGTGTCCTGTTGAGGCTGATACTCCTATAGTACCGATATAAACATTACCGGTATTAGATGTAGGATTTTTTACTGTAATTCTTCCTTGCTTTTCCAGAGTGCTAATCTGATATGCTGTACTTATGACAGTTAATGCCACCTGACCAGCTACAGAATTTCTTGGGCGAAGATTTCCTTCTATAATTCTGCGTAAATCATCAATCTTTCTTTCAATACTCATTGGGTTATTTATTATTGTATTTGACTTCCTTAAGCTCTTTTTCTGATATTGCTTTACTTACTGCTGGATCTGTTTTGAATCTATAAAAATATTTATTCGCTAGCTTACTATTTGATTGTTGCCATACAAATGCATAATAATGATCACTTGTATATGGAACTACCCAGGGAATTCCATTGTTGCTATTTTTCCCTTTTGCAAGTGTAGGGCTTTTAACACAAACTGTAGAAAATATATTTCTACCAGATATTTTACATGAGGGAATTTTCTTATCTTCATTAAAGCGAAATTCACATTCCTCACATCCATAAATCCCTTCTTTGTTTTTTGAACTAGAAATCTTGTCAACAGTATAGACTTCAAATCTGCGTCTGTTCTTTCTTACAAATAATAATCCTATTCTGTGGCCCATGTTTAAAACCCGACCTTCAATAATCTGAGACAAGAAGCCATCAAGTGAGAAATTTATCAACTTCCGGAACTGAACATATTGGATATTACTCTCTGGATGCTCTTCCTTGTATTTAAGATAAAGTTCTTTCGTACTAATTGCTTTCGACTTCATCAGTTTCAAGCTTTTCCGTTTTCTCCTTAATCGCATCATATTGATTCACTGGATTTAATTCTTTCATTATTTCAGCATAAATGGCATCAATAAGATCACCACTTAATGGAAATGGATCATCATCGGTATAACATGGCCCACCAGAGCAATTTATAAATCTTGCTGCCTCTCTTGGATCAAAAAATATTCCTGTAAAATTTACAAACCTGGTAAGATCTTCTTCTAGGATATATAAGTGATTGTCAGGTTTAATATATGCTCTTTTAAAATTAGCTGTAAATCTGGAATACTTTAACCTACGCGCTTCAGTATGCCTCATTGCAGGGAAAACACTGTCGTCAGTTGTAGATGTAACGATATATCCGAATCCTTTTTTTAATCTTACAAACTGAGGTATTGGGCTAATGGATCGCAATATCTTGCATTGTGATTCACCACCACAACAAAGCGTTTGATTTGTGTATTCTAATGGAAGGCATGGTATTGTTTGTTGATAGATATTATTAACGCCATTTCTATCGATATCCCTTCTGATAAACAAATCTCTCCATCGCAAAACTTTGAAAATTATTTGCTCCCTGGCATAGTTATCATCTGATATTCCACCACCCTTGTCATTTAGGATATCATCAACAATTTTATTTAGCGTTATACCATATTTCATAATTATGTAATTGTTGCAGTTAAGTAACCATTAGATACCAAATCACTGATTAATGTTGCCAATGTCTTTGCTACTGCAGCAGCCTGAGGTTCATCACAAGACAATGATCTTGTTTCTACATAATTCGTTACTGTATAAGCAGAAGGCTGTGCGGCTGGCGTTGCACCAAAGAAAGACAAATAGTCTCCAAGTCCACAAACCGAAAGTCCATTTCCGGATCCACCAAGATTAAAAGAGATATCTCCGGATGAGGTTATTATCATACCAGCATTTGTAATCTCCATTGCGGTGGCAGATTTAAGATCTCCTACCCATATTTCTTTAAATTCTTTCCCAGATATACCAAGAGTTATAACATTATTATCATATGGCTTAAATGTAGTATCAGCAAGCAAAACCTGAGACGTACCACCTACAAAAAATTCAACAACATCATCTACGCTACTTTTGATATATGTATCAGCATCGGAATCAAGTATCAGATTAAATCCATCAAGGTCAAAGGCTGTTATGGCAAGTCCGGTATTTATTTTTACCTCACTTCCAGCATTTGGTGTTAATTCAATAGCACCGGTAGATGAAATTATAGTCGTTGCAATATTAATTGATCCAAGTGTTAAAGTATTTAGGGCCCCACCTGCAGAAACAACTAATGCTTTTGATGCTGTTAGGGTGCCTGCAGTAACTCCAGCTAGATAAGCAAGTTCAGTTGTAGTTGTGGCTGCTACTGTTAACACTCCACCACCAGAGGTTACGGCAACCTTACTGGCAGTTCCAGTTGCTAATTTTGACCAGGCAATTGATCCAGCCAAATGGTCATCATCTACGGATCCGGTATTAATTGACGCCCCTGTTTCATCAATGGTAATATCAGGGCCAGTAATAGCTACTGCCGTTGCAGCACCGCCAACACCCATAAGTATATACCCTGTGGTAAGTGCATCGCTTAGAAGTGTACCTGAAGCCGGTATGTTGACATTTGTTGCAGCTCCTACATTAAGCGTTACAGCATAATTCCCAGAAACAGTAAATGAGTTTGCAAAAGAAACAGCCTTACCACCTATCTTAGAAATTGCTAAAGCGCCAGCTTTTGAAAGACTACCATCACCAGTTACAGAGAAATTCTTAAACATGCTATCTGTGGCATCATAAATTAATATGTTTTCATCAGTAAGAGCACCACCCTGTAAATCAAAATTGCTATGATTCTCAATACCCTGGTATACAATTTTATTGTACAGCCACATATGGGTACTGTCATGTTGCTCTTTTGTTAAACGTGCGGCAGCTGCAGTGTAACTTGCCAGTATTAAACTACTATCTCCAGAATCCGGAGTGTAGTTTGTCCTTACATAAAAAGTATAATCAGTCATTATTCTGTATGATCTAGTTCAGTGTGATCTACGCTTGTATGTACTCCAAGTTCAGTCTCGGTTGTAGTTGTCGCAACACAATTACATTGACATAACTTGTTTATTCTGTGTATCAGCTTTTCAATCTGAAGTTCAGTCAGGCATTCACCTGTACTTAAATTGCTATTTGTTTCTAGTGCAAATACAATAAGTGATAATTCGATATTTATCAATTTTGTATATGCGTATTCTTGACCATTAGTGGCCTTACCAAGTAATTTGCAGGTATAGTCTGCTATGCAGCACTTGGCTACTGCTATAGCATTCAATATTTGTGTTACTGTGTATCCCATTAGCATCCGGATTTATAACAATCTCCAGTGTTTCCACAAAAATCTGTAACAAAATTTAATTTAGCCTGGGCTTCAGTCCAGTCACCACATGATGAACTACCACTATATCCTGCACCTTCAAGTAATAATTTCATTGTGATAAGGCTATCAAGTTTTTTGATAAACTCGCACTGTTTGCATGCGTAGTCTACAATTTCGGCAATCTTTGATGATATACAACATCTTGCCTGAGCATCTGTATATAAGTAAACAATAGTGTCCTCAGCATTTGGTGCATCTGCATTGTCACTTATTTTGAATTTATAAACACCATCAGGAATAACGTCTACTTCCCCTCCGGTAAGTTTAAAGCCACCATCATAATAAATTTCTACTGATTCAGGTGGAGCGCCTATAGTATACTGCCCAATATGACTATAAGTATCACTATCAAGAGGTGCAAAAAAGATATATCCATCGGTAGTTCCCCAATCTGTTACTGCCAATGTTATTGTTTTTGCAGAAGAATTGATTGACGTTGTAAACGCTGCTGTTGTCATGGCGATAAGATTTTAAAAGTAAAAAGAAGGTGACTTTCGCCACCTTCTAAATTATACACAATTATGAAACATTGGCTAACTGATTAGCGGCCTGTGTGGATGCTACCCAGTTATTCAGATATGTATAGAAATTGGTAACCGTTGCGCCATCCAACATATAGATTTCTAAATCCTTCAAATTGTTATGAGTCATACTCATATTACTTGGCTCAGGATCATCGTAAACAAATCCCCACTTGTTATAATCAGATGTCTCAAGTGCAGATGTTGACCTTACATCAGGTTTAACACCAACCTTACTCAGTAATCCAAATGAAGGACCAGATAACAGATCTTCTGCAACAGCCTCAGTACCGGAACCAACAGAATATGTCAGGGCACTATATGCAACAGTTGCTTGTTCACCACCATCAAAACCACCTTCGAAGGAAACAGTGAAGTCTTCATCGATTTCAGATGCTTCGAAATGGATTCCAATGCCTGTCTCATCATCCACTGTGGCTGATAATACAAAACAAGCTGAACCAAGACAAGCAGCGCCTACAGCTGGTACTGCAAGTGCAGTAAGTGAGGCGTTAGTTGCTCCTTCATATGGCCTGTCAATAACAAAGGCATTTGTAGTTGCAGAAACAACCTTATAAACAACATTGCCAAGACTTACATAGTCACCAGCAATAGCTCCATGTGTAGTAGAAGCTACGGCAGTACTTCCATTGGTAACAGCAGCAGTTCCACCAAGGGCTTGTGTATACTGAATAGTTTCAGCAGCACCTTCCCATGGACGATCAATTTCAAAAGTTGTGTCAGGAACAACAGATACAACCTTGTACGTGCTATATCCAAGTGTAACAAAATCACCAGCTACAAGTGTAGATGTGTCGGCACATGTTACAGTAGTAGATCCAGTGACAACATCACAATCTGCAAGCAGTTGCTCCATTGTTTCACTTTGGCGGATATAAGCATTTACAGGAATACCGGTAGCTGCATTGATGTTAGCAACAAGATCTTTAATGAGATTATACCTTCCATGAGCGGCCGAAGGAGTATTATAAGCTGATAGCTTTGTGAAATACTTTCCAGTTGGTTCCCACTTTGCATTCTCATTTTCTGTATCTACAGGCATAATACGAATTGCATATTCGTAATCACTGTAAAGATTTACCGGCAATAGGTTTAAATCAACTCCATTATATCCTGCAACGGCATTTTTTGCAGATCCCATGACATAATTTGCACTAAATGCTCGTGTTAAAAATTTACCTTTAATCTCAACCATATCAGGTGCCAAACCTACTCCTTTGCCAAGGGCGAAAATTATACTCGGGTGAGTGGCAATTGTCTTTGCAGCAGCAAGGGCTTCGAGAGCTCCAGCTGGTGTCCTTAGCATAACAGTTAATTGACCTTTTGTGGTTGCGGGTGTGGCTGCCATAGCAAATGTGCTAGCAACCATGACTTTACGTTCTCTACTCATTGTTCTTTATTTTTTATAATATCTCTTTTGCGCTTATAGTTTCTGAAGAAAAATCCTCTATCCTCCAGATGTCGTTGTGCTTCTCTTAGGTGGAATATAGCTTTGTTATTAAATCTATCGCTCTTTTTGTTATTCTGCTTTTCGAGGCGATCAATCAAGATCGCAGCTAGGTCTTCGTTTGTGACTCCATCATGTAATTCACCATTGGTGGTTTTATGAAGGAAACACATGTAGAATTCTTTTCCAGATGTAGTAGTAACCTTGTACTCTATTCCAGGAATTACGGATTCTATTCTTTCGTTAATTTTTAATGAACTACTCATTGCTAATCTCCTTTTGTGCTTTCAACCATCATTTGCTGATAACCTGGGTGGTTCTCTGCTCCCTTCAAATAAGTAATAGCTCCATCTCCAACCTTTGTGTGTAACATTGGAAGTAACTCACAACCTTGGTTCATGGATAGGCTCATACGCTTTGGCCTTCTGATATAACTAAGTAGAGCATCAGCAACAAAATAGGTTTCGTCTGTATAAAAATTAAAACTCTTTTCATGTTGGGTAATAATTACCTTGTCGCTATTTGGGCGATGAAAAGCATTTTTCAATGTCCTTTCAAGCCCATAGTGTTCTCTCAAAACATAATCTGGTATTTTATAATCTCCATTAGATGGAGTATGGATATACTTATACTTAAGAATTGAAAAACCACTCTTAAGATAACTTCCCATTCCGGTCAATATAATTTCCGCCTCGCTTGTTGATCCAAGACTTAATGTGGATGAAATTATAAAATGTTCCGAATAGAAAACACCATTATATGATTCCCAATGTAATCTGTATTTATTGTAATCGCCACTAGCAGCGGCAAGGATAACATTGGCCCTGGTAATAAAATGTTTTACAAACTCTTCTGCATCCTGAGGAAATTCGTAATCACTCCATGCCGGAAAACCGACACCTGCAGTAATATCAATCGCAGTAAGTGATGGTAATTTCAATTGGACAGCTGTAAAAGTATTGTTCCCAAGAAACTTGGGATTAGAGATCATGTGTATAGGACTGTATGAATAATTAGTAATGTCTCCAATAGAATAAGAAATAACACCACAGTCATTGTAATATACTCTCGCTTGAATATTATCAAATATGGCAAAATCCCTTGGAAGGTTTGCCCTGAATTTTACGGGTATACCGCTGTATGCTCTTTCTATATCTCCTGAAGGTGTACAGGCAACAATAATATCTAGTAAATGATTTTCTACTACCAAGGCTGAAAGTTCGCCTAAACGCTTCGTGGTGCTTTCAAACGAACCTCCAATTCCCTTTAGTAGATATCTATCATCAAATTCGACATTCATAGACCGGTTAAGTGCTATATCAATCTGCTCAGGCTTCAAGCCACGATATAAGTTAGAGTTGACATTCTGTAACCCTTGCCGGACATAATTATGATGGTCGAGTATAAACATTATTCTGATTTACCTGCAAGCTCGCGCTTTACTTCATCATACCTTGCTTTCAGTTGCAGTAAAATTTTCTTTGAATCTGCACTTGTTCCACTTAGACGTTTTACAACATCATCAATACCCATTCCGAGTTCAATTTCATCAAAGAAATATTTACCTCCAGAAGTGGTAACGACTTTATGGAATTCAAGTAATTCAATCATGGAACGATATTCCAGATTTTTATCAGCACAGATTATTTCGAAAAACTTTGCTGGCCTGTCCTTGTACCTTAACTCGCCAAATCCCTTTGTTTTGGTAGTAAAATCACCGGTAGACTTCCCTTCAATAATATCGTTGAGTGCAATTTTCTTATCAGCTGCAGTCATTGGAAATGGATTCCTTCCAAAGTAACTGAGGATCCAGTCAACCTTTTCAGGACTTTCATTTACCATTACTTTCATAGCTATAAGTGCATCAGCTTTATCATCAACGGATTGTACCTGTTCCCGCTTTTTCTTATTGACATCTTCAAGATAGAACTGTCCTAATGGATGTGTCATTGCCTCAAATTCAGTATTATGAACAATACCAGTATTTGTTTTGATGTTTGTCAAAGCAATCTGGTGATAGAGATAATCTCTAGGTTCGATAGGCATGCCATCATCATGAGTTGCTATATTAAGAAACAACCCTTCATGCGGAACGTTTACCCTTACACTATTAAGATATTCATTAATAGCTTCCCGGAAACCATGTTGCCCTGGTGTTGAATTACACAATTCTGCATAAATACGAATACCAGTCGCATCTTCTGCGGAAATTGGCATTACCAGAACATCATTCTTTACAGCTGGGCCAAAACGCATTTTACTTGCTTCCAAAATATCTTCCGGAAGGCGAGTGTCCTTGTAAACTCTTTTTACAATGACGATCTTTTCTTTCACTTTTACATCTGCTAACATTGCTATTACTTTAAGTTGTTATTAAATATTTAATCCAAGGCGATAGCAATATGATGTATCATAAATCTGGATACCTTGTTCCCAAATATATTCGATACTTGCTATGTCCTTATCACTTGCTTTGTACAGAGTATTGCCATACTCGGCTGGAAGTGTTGCCATACCTGCTACAATACCATAGTTCATCTCACGTCCTTTCCTGGTTACTTTCCTGAAGTTAGCAACTCCATTATATGTACTCATATCCAAGAAAACAAATTCACCTGAGAATGAAGGAAGGCCCATATACTTAGGACTATTCCTGTAAATCCAATCAAATACTGGATTCCTATGAACTGTAATGGTATGTCCGTCACGTGTTTTATAGGTATTGAAATAAGCACCAAGTGTGAGCATATCACCGCTTTTTGTAACAAAAACGTTTTGTGTTTGCTCAGTAGTGAAATAAGACTTCAGTTGATGTTGCATAGCATCATTAAAAATCCTCATCCCCAGTGTACCTGTATGCAATTGTAAGTGTTTCTTTTCAGCACCACTCATTCCATAAAACAATTCGGTAGCGATTTCTTCAAACCTTTGTGCAGTCAGTTTTCCGGAATAGTAATCACGATTTGAGATCTGATTCAAAATACCATCTCCACGAAGAATTGCTTTCCCACTCGGACCTCTGTTTGCAATAGTTCCATCAGGATATCTGTTATACTCAGAAGTCCAATAATCAACCTCTTTATATCTCAGTTTCTTCAGTAAGAATTGCCACTCTTTCCAGTGCATCCAATACTTAAATGTTTTGGCTCCACCAGACTTCAATTTCATAGGAACATCAAATGCTACTTTGTCAAATTGAGCAGAAGATTTTCCGGCAATAGGATGAACGGCAATATGTCCGGCCCACTTCATAGAAGCCCTCAGAGTATTAATCTGATTCTTGGCACGAGATGGATATTGCTCTTCACTCTCGGTTCCGACTGATTCTTCGAACTCAACAGGTGTAGCACCTCTTTCCCACAATGCACCAGCAGCTAAATCAGATGCAGGAACAGTTGCAAGGTTATTATTTCCCATGATCTCGAGAACATAATCCCAATACTTACCATTCGGTTCCGGCTGAGCTTTTACCTGGCATTGTACTTTAGATGCAGAGGTAACAAGATTTTGGAACTTGAAACGTCTGTGTTTGAAGGTAACGATGAATTTTGTCGTATTAAGACCTGCGTTCGTTGTTGTTGAAGCAGATACAACAGTGTCCATTGGATCAATGTCACCAGACATAATCGGGTACTCATAATCCAGTGAATCAATATATTCAACATTACCTGCCAATTCAGTCAGCTTGGTAATAGCAAAATCTTCTGGGAGGAAGTAGCTATTAGCTGCCCAAATAAGAGGCGTTGACAGTTCACTTGCTTTCGTTTGGAATGCGTTACTTATGGCCTCATATCCAAAAATTCCTTTGTCATTCTGATACATTGGATGTACCTGTAATGACGGTTTTACGGCAGTTGTCATTTTATTAAAATTTTACAATTATTATGTCCATGCTGGAGTACCTTCGAATTCTCCTTGCTTTCCGCTACCTTGCTGACCAGCATTTTTCATTCTATCTGTGGCTGTGAAGCCTGGTAATGGTTTACCGGCTTTTAACGTTTTTGCTCTGTTTGCTACTACCTTTTCTATAAAGGCTGGATCACGGTCATACATAAACATTGAATAGTTTATGAACTCTCGAAGATCACGATACTTTTTCTCGTTATACAATTGACTCTCTGGGTTGAGAGCATGATATGTAATTTCTTGTGCAATTGGAATATCACGAAATTTTGAATCTCTACGTGGGTTGAAAAGGAAATTATGATATTCATCCTTATCCTTCTCAGCAATAGGTAATGGCCCAATTGCCTTCGTTTTCTTTAAAAATGTTTTGTAATTCTCCTTGTACTCGTTAAATTTTCTTTCATTTTCGAGTTTCTGAGCAGCCTGATCTTTAAATAGGTTCTGTTTTGCTACTGTCTGTGATGTTGAAAGTTTACTTAACGTTTTACTTGCAATAAAAGCCTTTACTCCTGAAGTGCCATAGCTTTCAATCATTTCGTCAATTTCTTCTGGTGTATGCCCTTGGTGATGTAAATCATAGGCAATAACGAAATTCATGACCTGCTCATCTTGCTCTGTAGGAGCTTCTGCATTAAACCTAATCTCACTAAAATCGTATTCAGGATTCATGGTTGATTGATAGTTTTCGACACTACCACCATTTTCTAAATACTCATACATGCTGGCAAGTTCAGGATACTTTTCCATTGTCCTCTTAACAGAGGTATCTCCGGCAGTATCATAAACCTTCCGAAGTAAATCAGATAATCCGTCCTCACTATTGTCAATAGCTTCTTCACCAAACTCAACACCATACTGACTAACTGCAATATTTTTTGCAATATCAATAATAGTTTTTGGAGTATTATCAGTAACAAACTTATTTTCTTCTTCAGTTCGTTCTGTTTCTGGTTTCTGCTGTATTGCTTCTAGCTGTTCGGAAATTTCTTCTTCAGACAAAGAACTTTCTTCTTCACCACCTGGATCGGGTTCCGATTCTTCTTCTGCTGATTGACCTCCTGTTCCTGCTTCTGCGGCTGCGGCTGCAGCTCTTTGTGCTTCTGCTTCTGCTTCTGCAGATGCTCCGCTTACATCTTCATCTGATGTTTCAGGTAAAATGTAATCTACCATTCTATCATTTTCCATGCTTCAAATTTATTATGGTTAAACACTAATATAATCCATTCTTAAAAAAAAGTTCTAGCATATTCATATTATATATTGCTAGGTATTATTTCTCTCCAACTACTTTATTCTTTAAATCTTTGTCTTTTAATTTCTGCTCATGCTTTCGATTCTTTTCAGCTTCTTTAAGTTCATCTGCATGCTTTTGTTTTTCAAATCCTAATTTTTCCCGATCAGCTTGGGCCTTGCTAGATGCTTGACGAATCTTATCTGCATCACGAATAATTCCTGTTGTGTCAATATCAGAAATAAGAGTCTCTGGTTCAAACCCTGCTGACTTAATTTCTGCCTCCCGGATATCCCTTTCTCTATCAAGAGCATTTTCACTTGTCTTCCAATCTCTTTCGGCTTGCTTGTCTGCTGCCTCAGCCTCGATTTTATCTTGTTGCATTTGACGTGCAGCCTCTTGCTGTTGTGTTTCGTATGCCTTAATAGCCATATCTGCTTTCTTCATGGCCATTGTTATTTCGGACATATTATCGCTTTCAAGAATTGACTTAATCATGTCAGGAGTAATTCCTTGTTTACCAACATTTTGTGCAAATGGTTGTGCCAATGCACGAAGACTATCCACCTTAGCTTTGTCTTTAGATGCTTTTGACATATAAACTCCAAGTGATTCTTCGCTGATATCTTCTTCTTCGGGATCCAGGAAGATGGGAAGTCCATCAACGATAAACATTCCGGAAACAGAAGAATATACTCGCTTGGCAATATCAATAATATCATTTAATTCTTCTTCCTCGAAGTTCTCAAAGTCTACAAAAACACCTTCAGATATATTATAGCTTCTTTCAAGTGCATACTCGGTAGCAGCTTTGCCTGCGGAATTCGATACCTCTCCTTTTCGTTGTGGAGTAATTCCCATAGACATATCAAGTTCTTCACGTAAAGCATTTATCACCTGTATCAATGAAGCTACTGCCTGATGTTGTGAGAAATTCATCTTAGATCCCCAATGAGCAAACTTGCCCATATCATCTCTACGAGAATCTACCCACAAAATATGCTGTGTTTCTATAAAATACATAGCCTTGTCGATATCAGCTTGGCCCAATCCCTGCTCAGCAAGCAACGCTCTGTCAATAATAGATACCTCTCCTTTGTCTACAGAGATAAGTCGTTCCATTTTCGCCTTCCAGATGTTATGGAAGAACTGATAAATGTATGCCTCTTTAACAAGGGATGTGTTTTTAGCGTTTAGGTCTGAAAACTTAACCTCATTATATGGAAGATTAACCAAGGATGGATTGTATTTGTTATGAGAGGTCCAGGGAACACTATTCATCCCTATATATATATCACCATCGATCCGGTATGTTTCATCAACACATGTACGCCATTCCCATTTTTCATCAATAATAGCATATGGAAATATCTTTTTATCGAAAGTATCATCAACTTCCATCTTTTGTGGTTCATCAAACTCATCCAGATAGTCAATAATCCCTATATATTGAAATGAACGCCAAGTAGAATGAACAACTTCTACCAAGGCACCAGTATTATTATTCTGGTTCATTTTGTGAAGACCGAATTTTGTATAATCAATTGGCTGGTCAGCCCATGAAGGCCCTTGTGATAATCTCTCGATCTGATCCTCATCAAGCATATCTCGGAAATTATCAACTATTTTGGAAAAAGGCATCATCACTCTATAGATAGCAGCTTCCTTATCCCGGCCATATTTATAATCTTTGGATCCTATAAAGTCAAGATGGAGTGGATTGACAACATTGTATACAAATCCATTTTGGCGAATACCCTTAAAGGTCTTAATCATCCCACCAATAACCCAGTGCTGCATACCTTCGCGATTTAATTTCTCCCGAACATTTGCTTCTGATATAGCAACCTTCATTATCTTTTGTGCCCTGATAGCTCTTTTGTCCTGGTATGAAGTTTCGTACTGCAGTTGAATACTCTCCATTGAAGGAACATCCTGCATTGGTACGCCAGTATTACGCCCATCCTTATTAGCCATATTGACAATAGACTTGCGCATAGCATCCTTGATAGCAGTTTCCATTTCTTCGGTACGCCTTGATATAGCATCATCGCTTCTTATTACCGAAGTATAATTCCATGGACGCTTGTTCTTTTCATTTATAATGATATCAACATTAGAACGGATCACATTCCAAGGTTTTACATCATTAAGTGGTAGTGGATTTGTAGTGTCTTTCGTTCCAAATGGATCTTCAAAGGCAGCATAGTGGCCTTCAATCTTTTCTCCATTATAAACCTTATACCATGTTTCCAGATCTTCTTTGTCGTCCTCGTATTCAGCAAACTTTGACATCGAGATATACGCATCAATGGTGTCTTTATAATGCTGAAAGTCCTCGGCTTTCTTTTCTGTTGATTTTTTTAACTGATCAGGAACATTTGTAACTGTGTAATCGTTCATTTTAATACCATTTTTCGTGTTGATAGAACTTTGCTATTCGTTGTGGATCGAAGAAACTACCCTTTTCTACTGCATAATCTTCCATTGCCGGAACATGTGCTACTTCTTTAATAAAATACATCAGTTGAATCATGGCATCAACCCTGTCATAGTTGCCACCATCACCATATGCTAATAATTCCTGTATTAATGCTCTGTCATATATTAAGTGCAAATTAAGTAAAAGATTTCCATCTTCGTCTATAGAACGTTCACGAAGTAACCAATCTGCAAGATACTGTTCGCCAATAGTTCTTACAGGATCGTTCATTCCAGAACTCATCTTAAATCCATATCCACGCTTGATTTTACTCTTTGGAATCTGCGTATTATACTTAAACTCAAATTCCTGTTGTAACATATTCAATTTCTTGCTTTGCCTGGCATGATCTAAAATAGATCTACCACGATCAATTTCAAATGATATCTTAGCATTGTAATATTCTGCCAATAGAAACATATTACGAAGATAATCATTCAGTGTTTTTGGTCTACCAACATAAGCCGCAACAATGGTGTCCATCCGAAATGTGGATATGTTGTTAATTTTCTTATAGATGTATGATGCTCCAAGGGATGGGCCAGTACTTTGATCGTGATAGTATGGGTCATTGACAAGAAGATAAAGATTATCCGGAACCTTTCCGTTCATAATTATAGGGCTATCATAAATTACTGTACACCCGCTTTCATTATGCTTCTTATCCCATGGAAACGAATCAATTGGAACAGCCTTCTCATCTTCCTTAAACTTGATTGAGCCAGTCATATCTTTGGATACCCTGCCATTTCTACCATAATGTAATCGGAGTGGACTTGTCTCCAGATCGTTCAGATGATCTTCCAGTTCTGCAGTTGGCAATACACTCTTTTCCATATTTAGTGTAGCCTCTTTTGGATTAAATGGATTCTCAGCTTTATGGCGAACTAGCGTATGCCTCTCTGTAACATTGTTTGAAATACGTTCACGTTCCTCTCTTTCAAATGCTGCAGCTGTAACAAGGTCTGAGTTGCCATCAGGATCCATAAATCCTTCAGAATTCAAATGAACAGGCCAGAAATAGCCACATAGTTTGTGCTCGGACGCCCTATCCCATTTATTCGGAATACCAAAACAGTTATATCCATCGGTATGATAGAAGATTTCTGTTAGTCCTTTAAAATCACTACCCTCTTGACCACCGGTACCTGAGCCAAGAATAAACCCAAAGACCTTTCTCTGTTGTTTTACAGAGTTAACAAGTATTCGGAACTTCTCCAGAAAGTATGGATCCTTTCCAGCTTCTTCCAGGTAAATTAGTTTGCCACGAATACCACGTACTTTCCCGGGATCATTCTTTGTTGTTCTCCCGATAATAGTAGACATATATCCTTGTTCAATCTCAACACCCTGAAAGCTCTCCCTGAAGGATGCTCTACGTTCCATCTGTGTACTAATGTACTGCCTACGTTTACTCCAGTCAGTATTTCTGTCAATGAAATACATCATATCCCATGCTTTCTGTAATACACCATCACCACCAAGCAGGAAATCTTTTTCGTTAGCAATAAGGAAACTTCTGGATTGTGGAATAAGGAAATAGTTTCTATTGGCCATTCCACCAGCTTTGAACGAAGCACCAACACCACGTCTTTTTAACTCGATACCAAATTTGGCAAGTCGCTCAGCATCATCAATATATTTAAAGTGCCAATAGTCACCATCCCAAAAGTTAGGGAAACCTTCAATTCTGTCAGCGCGAATCAGATCATAGTTTACAAAATTGATATCACCAGATTCTTCATCTACATTAATTTGCTTTTGGTATTCTTCGTTATCAATATCTTGGTTTTTACCAAGATGAAGGATTGGACAATAGTTGATATAGAAATAATAATAACCCGGAATATAGATAAGTTCTCCTGCAGGTCCAATAGGAAACCAATCACCATAGATACATTTGCGTTCTTCTTCTTCCCACCAATCTTCTCTCAGGGGATCACCTTCGGAATAAATACAATATTTACCTTTTTCCTCAAAGGTCTCAGCTGCCTTCCGAAGTTCCCTGGTATTGCGGAACTTTATATTGTATAAATCATCCCACGTTACATTAACTTTCTTGGCCATTATGTTTCATATCCTTTATGATTACAGAGTTTTCAGGCCGTTCTTTTGGTCCTGCTGCACCTCCACCCCGAATCTTTTCTATCCTTTCTTGACGTCTTAATGTACTAACCTTGTCCTGTAGCTTTTTAAGCGTATCGAGTCGATCACTCAGCTTGTCAGTTTTGCGCAATATCTCATTGATAAGATCCATTACGTTTTCTACATTATGTTCGTTAAGTTCTGACTTCTCAGTGATACGTTCTGCTTCGCCAGTTATCCTGACAATAAGCCTTGTTAGCGCCTGAATCGATTTCTCGGCAGCAAATAACATCTGTACCTCTACAGCACAAAAGGATTGCAGATCCTTGTATCTTTCTCTTGCAAGCCTGATACTGTTGTTTGGAACCCAATCCTTTTTTAGTTTAGTGATGCCGGAATGTCTTCGCGCATATTCCAGTAATTTATGCTCCGGAAGTTTTAATCCCCATGATGAATAATCTTCACAGATACCAATATATAATAATGTAGCAACTGCTATCTTTTTATCCTTTCTTTTGTCAGATTCTACGATACTACGGAATTCTGCAATAGTTAACGCCCATATAGATATTACCAAATTATCTTCCTCGTCAGTCTCCAGAATAGGTAGTGTAAAGTCAAACTTCATGCTTTTCCTTTTTTTCTTCCTTCCATTTCGCTTTCAGGTATTTCATATAAGCCTCGTCATGATAAATACTTCCGATACCTCGAAGTGGCCATAATCTCTTATTGTGTGTGCGGATATGTTCACATAACTGCTTGAAATACCAAACCATGATATCTTCTATTTCCTTCAACGTTAGCAAATGGTAAATATTCTTCCTATTGCTTTTTTTATTGTCGGTTATACATATCATCTGAAAGCGTTTATAAACTTCAATCTTATCAACCAGCTTGCCACGCTTCTCTGCGACACTCAGCTTCATGCTTCTGCTAACTTTGCATTTGGCATAATAATGCCTGGAGAATTAATCTGGTTGGTGATTTCTTTGTTGGTAAGCGGACAATTCTTTGCTAACTGCAATTTCGCTGAATCAGAAAACTTGGCAAGTAATCCCCCTACAGGAATCAATAGATATAAGTTCCCCGATATCGGACACATTACAGGTTGTGCGTGAAGTAAGAAAGAACGACTTATCGCTACAGCATCACCTTCCTTGAAAAACTTGTCAGGATCTTTTACGGAAACTATCCTCCAATAGTATTCCAATTGCTGTGCATCTTCTTTCTTCGTTAGTAAAATTGAGGGCTTTTCGAACAACTGCTCGATAATTGCCTGCCCCTTGGCTGCTAATAGTTCCATACGTGCTAATTTAAGCTTATTAAAAATAAATCTATAAATCCATCTTGGTTAGGCTCAGACATCGTAAGTGCATCCAAACCCTGTATATATGGCAACATCTCGTCTATCTCGTATGGACAGCCTTC
>Ga0307377_10001898_pt1 | contig 25419 bp, 16 predicted proteins | sample TR3MG_FD_202535 | JGI IMG/M metagenome (GOLD analysis project Ga0307377, IMG submission 202535) | Soil microbial communities from Risofladan, Vaasa, Finland - TR-3 | ecosystem: Environmental > Terrestrial > Soil > Coastal area > Acid sulfate soil | place: Finland: Risofladan, Vaasa | collected... | reverse complement strand
AGTGCTTATGCTAATGCATCCGGTACTACTGGTGCAGTAACTACACCAAGAACACTCAGACCAGTCATTACCCAGTTTTCACCTGTGTAACGGGCTGTGTATAGCGTACCAGCAACCAGGGCTGCTTCATTGGTAGCACCAACAACTATGTCATTAACCTTATCGCCTGCTACTGCAGAGATGAGCTCACAACCAACTGATGCACAGAAGAGTTCCATTACCTTACCTGCTGTTGCTGCCGGCAGAGAAACCTGCTTGTCTGCATCATCTGAAGTAATTTCAACGTAAGAGGCACTTGCTGGAATCAAGCCAGTATCAGTGCCATCAGCTGTGGCTGTTACTTCTGAAATAGCTGGAGTACTGAATACCGGAGTACCCGTACAATTACTCAGATCACCACTTGCTGGTGTGCCCAATGCCGGAGTTGTAAAGGTAGGTGCTGTAAGAGTCTTATTGGTAAGAGTCTGTTCAGTATCCTTCATTACAAACTCATCAGCTGCATCCACGATATCCGGGATGGTTATCGTTGGGGCTGCATGAGTCTGATCCGCACTGGTTACTGCTACACCTGTATCACCATCATCAATTAATGGTGTAACGAGTGTGGCTGAAGTAAGTGTTGGTGCTCCTGTACAATTATCCAGCACACCACTTGCTGGAGTACCAAGGGCAGGAGCTGTCAGCACCATACCACTAGAAGTACAAGCTGAGATAACACCAGAAGCTGGTGTACCTAAAGCTGGAGCTACAAGTATTGGGGTCGTAAGCGTCTGACTGGTTGATACACAGGCTGAAACATCACCTGAGTCTACCACACCAAGTGCAGGGGTAACGAGAGTGGGAGAAAGAGAGAAGAACGTTTTTAGAGTCGATTGCGCTACCTTTTTGGCTACGCCAGCGGACTCAATATATGAACTATTTGCCGCTATTACGGGATTAAGTTCGGATAATGCTGCTAATGTGCTATCAGCCATGATGGCCTCCTTGTAAAATTAAAATTAAAAGTACTTACTCAGATTGAAACCCAAACTCATGTGCAGTATCGGGCTTCCACAACCTCCAGACACCAGGGCCTAAAGTCTTAAAGCGACCATTATGTCGCAAACTCAATCCTGAATCAAAATATTGTCCTTCAGGATCTTTCATTTGAATCACAGCGTAATCACGTTTATCCAGAACTTGTGTTCCTTGATTTGCTGCAGGCAGTACCAGAAAGCTCTGATCAGCCAGCAATAGGAGACTGAATCCATCAGGCAAAAAGAAATCCCCTCCATCTGGTAACAGGAAATTGCCGTCTGTGCCGGAAGATGGAAGCAAGAAATCATCTACCCCATTAGGTAGTTTCAGATTGTCTATACTGGTTCCCTGGAACATCGCTACAGTAGTGGTGCTACCTGCAGCAACCGTAATATCTGTAGATACACCTGCTGCATTGGTGGGCTCTAGAATTTGACTTGGCATCTTAAATCTCCTGTAAATTTATGAAAATAATAAAATAAATTTAACTAATTACTTGTTTTGCATAGTAACCCGGATAGTACGTTCATAAGTTCTGCCGCCCCAGGTAGCAACGGTGTTTACAAGTTTATGTACTGTACCAAGTTTACCACCACCAGACACCCATACAGTTGTTAAATTAGGGGCTGTAAAATCATCTTCGATAATGGTTAAAGTTTCACCAGCACAGTTACTGGTAGCCCACACACTTGTTTGAATGTCATCTGTGGGCTCTGTAGCTTCAAAAATACTGGCATAGTCAATAGTGTAGTCCAATATTTCAGAAGGATCTTTGGTAGCCTCAAAGGGTTCAACGGTAGGATCTTTAATAGTCATACGACAAAATTCCTATTATCTTCTGCAGTAAACACTCGAGGATCTGCAGCTGCAATGAAGACCTGCTCTGGTGGCATTACATACGACACATACCGTATATCAAAAATTAGGAATGTATCTCCATTGTAATCTGTAAAATAAGCATCTAAAAGATGAGAGACACCTGCTGCATCCTGAAAAGTATTAAAGGGGAAATACCATTCACCCTCTGAGTCTTTATAACTGGCTATAGACATTACTTAATGCTCATGTGTAATCAAGGGTCAAACCTACTTGACCATTTAAGTATGCTACCGAGTTGTTGGTAGTGGTAGTAATACGGATGATAAAGCCTTCTTTAGCACTTCCCTCAACAAACTGATTAAGGTTTACTCGTTTATATGCAAAGTCTTCGCCACCAATAATACTTTTCTCTGTTACGTAATCAACACTACGTTGACAGATAGCAGCATCTGTTGGTACAAACCCTGAAGCTGCATAGGTCCAGTCAGTTGCTGCATGGTGCAACACTTCAATATCAAATCCAGTGTCATTAGCATCAGCTAGTCCAGTAAACTCGACCCATTTAACATAGAAGTTATGATTATCGTAATCATGATACTTACAAAAACCATAGTTGAAATCGCAGGTAAAGTTAACGCCATCAGAAGTGAGTGTATAAGTTACCGTGCCCAACCACTTTAACGCTGTTTCCAGATAATCATCGAGTGTTAAGCCAGCTACAGGACCTGTATACAGAACTTCGCTATCTCCTGCAGTTCGTACTCCATCGTCATCTATGGATGTACCAGATACTGTAATTGTAATATTGATTCCATCAGTGGCTCCGGCACCAAACACAAAGAAGGCATGTCCGGCATGTCCGGCGTTAGCTGTACCAAAAGTCTGCGTAGGGCCTGCCTGAGTTAAATTGGCATCTGTACCTGAAAATAGGTAAAAGCCATTCAAATAATATATACCTGAAGTTGCAGACCTAGCTGAAAAATTCGAAGGTACTACTGCATGTGGATTTAGAACATCTTCATGATTGTGTGTGTGTGATACAGGCGTTCTGGCATCAGATAGCCGGGCATCGGTTGTGTCAATAAGTGTTGCATCCGTAACAATTGCATTAAGCTCTGCTAAGGTGTCTATATCTCCAGTTGTCAGATAACTACCAAGATCAGTAATGTCCACTTCTTCGTGTGTATGTGTTGCCGGAGTACGATCATCACTTAATCTGCTGTCTGTCGTATCGATTAAAGTAGCATCTGTAACAAGAGCATTGAGTTCTGCTAATGTCTCAATGTCTTCTGGCTGTAGTGCTGTAGCTGCAATAATTCCCTGTGCTGCTGGAGCGAAATCTGCAGCATCTCCCAGGGTAGCATCACTAATAATAAAATTTAACTTTGCTAAGGTATCAATATCAGCTTCAAGTAAATAGGACTGCAGATCTGTAATATCTGCTTCTTCTAAAGTAACAATACCCGTCTTTCCAGCCACACTTTGAACCAGGTCTGTATATTGGTTATGTGTCCAGTTTGCTGTATAGATTGTAGGAGAGGCACTATCAATAAGAGCAATTAACATGTCTCCAATTTCAAATTGGATACCTGCAATCATGCCTGCAACACTAACGATCCAGGCTTCGCCTGCTAGTGTAGAGGTGGGAAATAGATTTGTAGAAGCATCGTGGCTTCCCTGAAGAGTAATCGCCACACCCAAGGCAGCTATTCGAGTTTCTAAGGTGTCCAGATCCACAGCCTGTGTGACTGTAACAAAATCAAGTTTTGCAGTATCAAGGCTAAGGTCCCGCCCCGCCAGAGGGGCCAGGAGCGCATCTAGGGTATCCAGATCCACTGCACCTGTTGCTGTGAGCATATCCAGTTTAGTACCATCAGCAGCAACATCCCTACCATCAATGGTTGAGTCTGTTGTAAGTGCTTCTTCTAAATGGACTGGACGTTTTGCGAGGTATCTATCGGTGGGATCTTCTGGAGTCTGAAGTGCATTCGGAGCAGTATCCGCGTTAAACGCAACAATCTCTCTATCTGCCATGAGCTATGCCCTATTGAATTTGAAAGGCTTTAATACTTTAGTCACTATAGCATTGAATAATACACCCATAAACCGAATTTTTCATCAGGAGCACATATATGGTTTATACCCGCGAAAAGTTACAACGAATTCGTACAGAAAATAAGGCTGCAAATCCCCGTATACATGAAGTAAAGAACTGTAGCCCCGTTAACTATCCTTTTAAACTTCGGACAGATTATGACCAACGGTTATGGCCTGTACCAGGACAGAAACAATGAAACCAGAAGAGATTAGACTGTATTTCACCCAGGGTAGCTCCGATAAGGTCTACCAGGCACAACTGCATGGTTTAAATAACGATTGGGTTGTTAACTTCCAGTATGGTCGTAGAGGTAAACCTATGACTACCGGAACAAAGACCCGTACTCCTGTACCTTATGATGTAGCCAAGAAAGCCTATGACAAATTGGTACAGACCAAGTTTGCCAAGGGCTACACACCCGATTCCAGTGGTGTTACCTACTCCAATACTCCTGCCAGTGGTACCAAGACCACATTTCTTCCCCAGTTACTGAACCAGGTAACAGAATCTGAAGCAGAAGAGGTGTACTGGGAAAACAAGGGTAAGACCATGCTCCAGATCAAACATGATGGAGAGCGTAGAGGCGTTATTATTGACCATGGTACGGTCATTGGTGCCAATCGTCGTGGTCTGGAGGTAGCCCTACCTGATCATATCGTACAAGCTTGCCTTGATATCCTTACTACATCCCAGTACTACATAGAACTGGATACAGAGGATATGGGGGATCATCTGGTCATCTTTGATGTACTCAAAGTCAATGACACAGACCTTCGTAACAGACCCTTTATCAACAGGGCTGGCTTACTGTATCCATTGAAGCACTCAATCCAGCTGAATAATGTAACAGCATTACATGTGGATCTCCCGTTCACTCCTGATAATTTGATGGAGTTTAGAGATTACATTGAGAATGCCAGAGGTGCCAATGAAGAGGGTGTTGTTATCCGTGATAGCTCTGCTATTTATATTCCCGGAAGACCTAATTCAGGTGGTGGTATCTACAAACTCAAATTCATTGAAACTGCGACTGTAAAGGTTGCAGCCATACATCCTACTAAACGGTCATTCTCCATGACCATCAAGGATGGTAATACCTGGCATAACGTAGGGAACTGTACTGTTCCTGCTAACAAGAAGATCCCACCCTTGGGTGAGCTCGTTGATGTCAGGTATTTATATGCTTACCAGGATGGAGCTATCTATCAGCCTGTATATGATCGTATACGTCCAGATCTCACAGATGCAGATGCTCATCGAGGCCAACTTAAGTACAAGAGGACATAACTATGTCTTATGAAGCTGATTTACTTGAACTTGGTTATACCAAGGATGGAGATCTGACTGCAGATCCTGAAGAATGGGTAAATCATGAACCAGATGTTTGGAATATCTGGGTTACAGACCGTAACTGTATTACCAGTGAGGTAGAAGAAGTTCTGGACCTGGATATTCCGTATCAATACCCTGCTTTAGCTGATCAATTCATGGAAGTTGTGCATACCATGGTAGACATGTGCAATGAAGATGGAACTGAATTTGGAGCATACTGATGGTTAATAAAATACTTCGTTTTATATACGTATGCATAGTTAAACGTAGATTTAAATTAATTAACCAGTATCATAAAGAATGTTGGGTTAGGTATGGTCCAGAACATGAATATACAGAGTATTGGCGAGATCGTTGGAGACAGATGTCCATAGATGTTATTGATACCCTCGAGACTAGTTTTAAGTAACCTCCTGCCCTTGCGGGCTACGCCCGCCGGGCAGTCGTTAAGCGAGAAATCAACATGTTAGAAGAGTATATGGTTAAAGGAGCACTTGTCTTAGGCATGCTTTATGCTGTATATATATACAGGAAGTACATACGATGAGTATTGATAAAGAGTGTAAATGTACTAATATCAAGTTGTATGACGGTAAATATCGTTGTATATGGTGTTTTAAAGAGTACATTGCTGATGATACGGAGGCCGTTATGAACACTATGCAAGCAGCCCCTGCAATCGCCAGGATCCAGGAGCTGGAACAGGAAAACTCTACTCTTCGGGAAGCTGTTAATGCCATGAAAAAGGTATTGGCTGCTATAAAGGCTCCTATTGAAATTCAGGAAGTCTTTGTACCAGAAGGAGTACTCGAGGATGATTAACCGTAATCCGTGGCCCGTATGGGCCCTGATGACTGTCGTACTCACAGCATTACTGGGTGTATATACCAGTGATGCTGTTTGCGATGAAACAATTAAAGGCTACACAGACTCTGGACGAGTAGACCTTAAGATAACTACAAAACCTGATGGTACTGTTATTACAAAGGGTTATCTCAATGGCAAAAGATACGAAACTAAAACCGTCACAACTTCTGCCGGCACTAGAACTACTGGTTATATTGGTTCTGAGCGCATTTCTATTAAGACCAAAAAGAAAGACTGAAAAAAACCCCCGTGGGGAACGGGGGCATAAAAAGATCACCTAAGGCAGTGATCTTATCATAACTAATTACTTCCACCTAACGGATTCATTATAAGCTGGAACAATGCTGGTGTAAGCATGTCAGCTCCATCCATCGTACGCCATGGCATCATATGTAATCTGGAAGATAGGTCAAAGTTATCCAGGAAAGCATAATCAGAGATATTTGAGCTATACGGATAAGGTATATTATTGCCCATCTTCTGTAAGGCCAGCACTGAGAAAGCTGTAGCTGGAGTATCTCTATACATCTGATAGATGATTTGTTGAATCCTAAAGAAGTACTTCGTAAACATTATAAAACCAAGATCATTACCATACTGTAACCACACATTCTGCGGAACATCATAGTAAATGAAACTATTGAGAGCTTTCTGTAGAGATTCTTCCTTGCCCTTACCCCTCACCTCAGTGTCATACTTGAACTGGATATGTCTGGCAATAAAGTCAGCATACTGTGTTGCAGCCAATGCGACTTTAAAGGTTTGCGCCCCTGGCACTATCATCACTTCCTTTGCAGCACTTACAACTGCAGAAGGCACCCAACTATCCCCAATCTCCGAAACTTTCTCTAAAATTTTATTACGCCAGTTCCAGGTATCTGGCTCGAGTTCTTCTGCAATACCTGTGAATATCCCTTCTTCAGCTAGCAGTGCTATTGGATTACTTTTAATAGCCCGCATAAGGGAAGCTTCTTTTTGTAACTGTCCGGCTGTGGCAACCCCTCTGGACCGGACAGTAGCTTTCATTTCCAGTCTCAGGTCATGTAATTCACGTTCCTGTTTTTGATGTAAATATATACCCTGAAGACCATTCTTAAATTCTTTAAAAATGTACTGCGGTGGTATACCGCTGGATAATAGATATACAAAATTAGCCGCGATATTACCTAAAACGACATCTGGCATAGTCAATACAATTTTAATTTTTAGTAGCTTGATTACATCCATCCAGATACGTTCAGCAGCACGTACGGTAAAGGCACTCTTGCCTAACCATTTCTGGTTAGCAATACTGAACTTACGGAAACCAAGAACTAAATTAATAATGTCGTCCCTGATATAGAAGTGCTCTCCACCGAATAGTTTAGTGAGCTCTTCCTTCATAGGATCTGGAATCAATTCCCACATCTCTCTGGCTTCAGCATTCTTTGAATACTTACTGATTTCTACGAAGCGCAGAGTGGACTCGGGACCATTACCATTTTTATATTCAGAATGCAGCAGCTTTGCTATCTTCGAATTCATTATTTGTGAATTGATTCTATCCTCGATGCTGCCATACATCCTTCCTAATAGATAATCGAAGTCCTGGTTAGCTTCCAGAACATTCTTTTTATTATTCTGCGACATGGTGTACGTGTAGTTTGTGGTATTACCCTGTTCATCCAGAATAGGTGTAGCTCTGGCCTGATCATGGTTTACATCAGGATTATCCATCTGCTTCAGTACGTCACGTTCCATACGGCTCTTGATAGCCTGTATGTTGTACTTGGCAATAGCACCTGCATTACTAGAGGTCATACCATTCTGTAGCTTGAGTGAATCATAGGGACTTGTGCCCTTATGATCTGTATTTGTGTATGACACGCTTGTTGACATGTACATGGCATTACCACCCAGACCCTTCCACATAATCATAGGCTCTCTAAGTGGATCAGCAGGATCTCTTGCCATCATACCAATACGCTTGTAATTTTTAGCTTCCAGCTCCTTAATACGGTTTTTGTCACTTTGAGCTGTGAAAACCATATCGATGTCAGGGTTATATTGTTCATATACATAACCGCCAATCATTTGAGTACCGTTGCCTCCGAATAAACGCTCCTTGGAATCTTCTTTAAAGGTCAAGTGAGTGTTCATAAAGGCCATGAAACCATTCAGGGCTACATCCCTACTCATTTCATGATTAATGACCTCTGCAGCCAGTGCTATATCGTTTGGAGCGATGTTATGTATGGTAAATAGGGCATACAGGGACTTTAATTCTTCCAGTATTGCTTCTACAGCAGCCGGATCACTTAAAGGTCTTCTGTGTTTAGGATCAGAGAAGAAGTACTGATTAGCAATTGCGTGGGTATTCTTCTGTTGATTGGCTTTATAAGTCTGCCCTGTAATCATCATCTGCCCAAGTCCGAGAACCTGGTTATGAATTACATTAAACAGTTTCGTATCACCTTGAGTAGCCTGTTGGAGCTCATTTACCTTTGAGGCAATTTCAGTTTTGACAGAATCAAGACTGTTTACCAACCTTTGTACTCTTTCAAAGTTAGTGCCTGTGGTACCCAGTAAGGCGGATAAATCAGCTCGCATACCTACATTGGTAAGAGCTGCTCTATGAGCCTTCTTTAATTTGAACTTGTAGCTTTTATCAAAGTGTTGGCGTAGATATGTCTGGATATCTTCAATAGCACTGCGACGGGCTCTATCAACAGTGTTTTTAGATTTACGTAATGTTTCTTTCCATATCATCTGGCTCTTCTGATCTGGCATTAATTCCTGTGCCATCTCCATCCACATGTTGTCTTTTTCACCATTCAGGAATCTGAAATATGAATCAGCAGCTTTCTGGAAATCTTTACTCTCTGCATCTAACAAGGCTTTAAGTGAAGTAAAACCAACATCTGCAAGAGCACTTTTGCCTCGTGTAGGAGCATGCTCATTGGCCCAGATACGCAGTGGTTCTGCAATCTTTCTTCCCAGGGCTTCAGATACAGCACTATTTAATCTATCTGCCCGTGGAACTGTGTTCTTTTGCTTGTGCAGGATCCGCTGCATGTTCTGCATATTGATTGCTATAATATTTCCTGCCAGTCTTTCCAGATCTGCACTTACTACACCGATCTTTGCTTTGTCGCTTCGTGTTTCTATTGCACGGAATATCTTGCCCAGGATGTTCTTCAGGGTAGTGAAGGTAAAGCCTTCCCAGACAGGCTGTGTAGTGTTCAGAGAATCAATTTTTCTAAGGGCATTCAATAAGGGCTCATTTACCAGTCCGTTGATAAGAAATTCAACATGAGCCTTGCCCTGGTAATTCTCAAAAATATAATCCCAACGCTCTTGAGCTTGTTGTTCTGCATAGGCGTAATCCCCTACAACGTCTTCCGGCATCAAAACACGCCATCCACCGTGGTTTTCTATGAGTTCTTTTTTAACATGATCAAATATCTGCTGTAGTTCACGCTTGATAGGCAGATTACCTTCAACCCTTCTACCATCTGGACCAAGTTCATCACTGAGGGCCCAAGAGACAATTGGATGCAGGTATTCATGAACTATGACCTCTTTCAAGGACATATCCACGTTGGAGGTTAATGGATTACCCGCAGCTTCCAGATAAATAGTACTTCCTACGGTCTTACCCACATTACGGCTACCATCAGGCTTTGTAGCCATCTTGACTGTGATATCACTGATACTAGCCATACCGGGACGAACAATAGTCTGCAGCAGTCTATCCAGATGTTTGTTATGTGCTGGATTTTCAGGAGTCTGTTCCAGTCTATCCACATCCTGCATAACCTGAGCAATCTGCTCACCAGGCAATGTTTTAACGCGATACTTCATGAACTCTACAGTATCCACATCCTCGGAAGAGGATCCATTGGTAACAATAGGTATACCATGTTGTGAGGCCATCTTTACTGCACTGGCAGAAGCATGTGTATTCTGTGTTGCAGGATTTGCTTCAGAAACAGTCTTGATCTCTTTCATAAGATTCAGTGTAGGCATATACGGATCGAGTAAATACACCTTCATCTTATCTTTCTGTGCATCGTCAAATGTAGTTATTACATATGAGATCAATTCAGACACACCTACAATATTTTCTGTTTGGTCAGCATGGTTTAACATCATGTCCCACAAACCACTGTAGGCTATTTGTGCAGGATTGCCCGAGGCTGCCATTTCGCGTGTAATACGTTTGGCTTCTGTAAGAATATTTAACCAATCCCCAGAGCTGTTTTCAGCTACGTTGGCTATATGCCCATAACTGATTGCATGCAAAACTTCGTGTAAGATTTGTCCCAGGAAAAATTCTGAGCCTTGATATATATCAATTACTCCCGCGTTACCTTGCGGATTATCCCGATACGTTCCCTCGGCATCTTCTCCTCGTACAGTCAGCATTACAGGAGACAGATATATACGTGCTGCCTTCGCTCTCTCGTTGTTTTTAAGTAAGTCCCACACAGTATTAATTACTGTACTTAGCGTAGGATCTGCATTTGTAGCACTGTAGGCTTTTTGTAATATCTCAATAAGGTATCCGGCACCTATACGCTTAGAACCATTCGCATGAATAAAGGACTGTACGGTTTTAACTACTTCATTGATACCGGAACCAGCAGACACTTCTAACGCTTGTATCATTGTCTGTTTGTTACGTTCTTCAAGATTTTGAGCTTCTTTTTGCCGAGCTTCTGTAAGCTCTTCCAAGGTAGCATTCACATACATTAATGGAGATGTCTGTGTAGTACGGTTTGGTAACACTCTGGCTACAGATACTTCTACACCACTAGCCCCCATGTAGTTAACTAATGTACGTGCATCTTCCCAGATCAATTTATGGCCTTCTGCAACATCCTCTTGTAGTGTTTTCAATTCTGCTAACACGTTATTTATAATTGTTTGAGAAGCCACTTTGGGATCTGCAAGACCTAGTTTTTGTACAAACTCACTGTTTGCAAGTGTATCAAATACTTCCTGTTTTTCTGCTGCGGATAGCTGTTGAGAAGCTGGGTGCAGTACACGTAACAGGGATACCATATTGCTATGGAACGCATCAAATATGTTCCAGCCATGGTTAAATTGAATAAAGCTTTCGTTTGCAAGCTGTCCAGCCGGCACAACATTTGCACCACTGATACCTTGACCATCATAGGTATTTGTCAGGGAATACTGTTCCATAATGTGAGCTTGGATAATAGCTTCCAGAGACTGGATAGCACGTACACCAGGAGCTACACCAGGATCATCCTTAAAAGTAGGATTCTCAACACTGGTGCCAATACCACTAAGGTTTTGATCAAATATAGACTGTACACCGTCAAAACCGATATGGGCTCTGACCTCTTTTCCATTTATATTCAGTGGACCCATTTCACGTTTAACACCAGTAATACGATCCTTGGTGCCTTGGGTTACCGCACTCGGGATACCTGGGAATAGATCCTGTGCTACCAGTTCATCAATCATCCACTTGATACGAGTAACATCTGGGTACATCTTATTGTGAGCTTTTTGGAACTCTGCAATTTTTTTCTGTAGTAAGGTTGTGAATAGAGAGTTACTCACCCACGCCATACCATGAATGGCATTCTTTACAGGCTCTTTATATTTTAATTCTGCATCCAGAGCCTTATGCATGGCTTCTCCATCAGTATCAGAGAAGACCATCTCGAGTATCTGTCGTGTAGCCGGCTTAAAGCCAAGTAATGTTCCTAAGTTAATCGGGGTATGTGTTTGTCCACTCTGTACTTGTCCAATATAGAAGTTGCTTCGAGCCTCTTTTACCTTTTCCACGAGTGCTGCTGCATCCCCGGTAACATACATCTTGTACTTACTCTTTCCTTCAACCTCTAAACCAGTATCAAAAAGAATAGAGAGCATCTCGTTATGCACATTCATGATATGCATTATTGCTGTCTGGAGTTCTGTTTCATCGTTAATGGTAGCCAGAATTGACAGCATCTTGTTGTAGGATGTACTTGCCAGAGCACGTTTTGCACTCTTTCTGCCCGCATCGTAGTTGCCTAACATAAAGGCATCTTTACTGTAGTTACGACCTTCAGGAGTTACACGATCCCCAGCCGCAACAAGTTCACCTACAATACCTAAACCTTCTGCATCAGGATTTGTAATTACTGTGTTACGACTGAAGTTATAGAGCCTTGAGCTGCTCTGGGCTTTTAGCTTACGAAGAGCCAGTCTCTTGGCATATATTTCATCATTCAGACCCGATCTTTCGCCATATATCTTGCTCTTTCTTGCTGCTAATTTTCCTGCAAGATCTGTTTCCAGTTTATCAATTGCATCTGTAATAGATCCTTCATCTTTATTACCATCAGGTGTAGGAGTAATAATGGTATTAGTAGCATACCCATTTACGACATCTCTAAGATGTAGAGTTGTTAGCTCATATGAGTCTGGATTTTTAATTAGGTACTCTACGCCTGTAGTAGAATCTGTCATAAACGTAGCACCGCCTCTGCGAGCCTCACGTTTTGCTAATACAATTGTTGTACGTGTGACCTGCTGGAAAGCACCATTCGTAGCTCCGGCTGTTGTAGCATCAGACTGTACAGGCTGGTACATATTTAGAGTCATATCTTCAATAGAAAGCATTCCATCCATATCTAATGCATTTTGCTCTTCAATGTGTTCCTGTGCTTGCTGCAATTTTGCCAGGTTAACCAGGGTCATGAAGGTTTCACCGTTTTCTGGCATCTTGGTATTTTTGAAATCTGCCAGCTGTTCTGCACTGAACTTAGGAGCACCATCTATCTTGCTTTCAGGCTTCTTGATGTGATCTATCAAGGTCTGATATTTTGCAATCTTGGCCCCTACATTAGCCAGAATGTATTCATCTGTCAGGAACTCTACCTTGTCCAGTCGACTACCGTTTTCGGTACCAAGCTTCTGATATACAGATCTCCAGAACTGTATTTCTTTTTGTCCTTTAGCAGTTTCTGGGGTCATCTCTGCAGAATAGGAGAGGACATTATCTGCCTTTGGAAACATTGCACGATGTACTTTGGAGGCTTGTGGGTTGGCAGAACCATTAACCAACATAATACGGAAGTTGGTAATAGCCCTCACAGGTACGTAAAAGTTAGTTGCACCAAGTGCTTTTAGCTGGTCAATCCAGTTAATGGCATTATCAAATTCTCGTAAGAAATTGCCATTACGTGCTGTTGTGCTTATCCACTTACTCTGATGAATGGCTGCCAGAATAGGCTGTACATTATGTGCTATTTCCAAGTAATCCATGGCTTCAGGGAATAGCTCCAAAGCAGTTATCAGATTATCGTTATAGGTATAGGCACTATCCTGATCTTTCTGTTGAGCCTTTTGAATAGCTTCTGGAGACTCCATCGGAGTCTTATCAATATTTTTATGTATACCTTCGATGGGTTCTATGGAAGGTGCCGCCATCTCAGCTGCCAGACCATACATATTTGTTAGGGTCTTTTCCTGATTTAAACGCATTCCAGCCTGTGCTGTATGTACGATTTCCCAGGTAAAGGCAGTTGCTATCGGATTTTCATCTGTAGTAGCCAGACGAATGAATCTACGTTCTTGTACTCCCTCTTCTTCAGGAATACCCAGAATTTCATTCATATCTACTGCACTGGTTTTTGCCAAACCCATAAACTCAAGTGTAGATACTACACGCTCTGCCAGAGCTCTTGGCAGGGTACTGCGTACCTGACCTGTAGCCACACCATTGGGGGCTATATTCATGTGAGCCATTAAGGCATTGCCAATAAGGTCATAGACGTTTTCAACAACATCACCAATACCACCCAACGCAGCCATTTCCGTGTCATTAGGTGTATAGGTGTCTGGCAACCCAAGAATACGTGCTACTTCTTCTGGAGCATTTGCTAAAGTACGTTGTCCAGGACCTGATACATATTTAAAGGCTTCAAGAGCCATGGCAGTAATAAGGTTTTCATTAATGTTGCCATTCTTATCCCGGAGGAACCACAGTGGATCCTGTGTAACCAAGGTAGGTAACATTCCAGGAGTCTTGAAGATTGAATCTGTTCCTAGTTTGCTGCGATCTGTTGTTGTGTCCCACTTAATGGTTTTATCCAACAGGACACTTCTAAAGGCTTCTTCAAAGTCCATCCAGGTCTGTAGAGCTGGTTGAATTGGGTTGTTAGGATTTTCAGCATCAAAGACTAGTCTGGCTGTAGTTCCCCAGTTAGGTATAACAGCAAGCATGCTGGTAGGTTCACCGGCATTCTTAAAGGCATCGGATAGTCGTGCAGGAATATTATTATCTGCCAGATATTCTCTTGCTGTAAAACCACTTCCCTGGCTGAGTTCTGGTACTTCAGATAGGCGTACACCCCCTGAAAGGAAGGCATTCTCTTTGGATTTCTCACTCTTATTCTCTCGAATAAAGGTGTTAATCATGCCTGTAATTTGAGATAAGTGTTCTACAGGCTGAGTGGTATCTGGATCATAATTGCCTATTACAGTCATAATTTTCTGCAGGAAGGCATCTCTCTTGGTTATAAATTCTGGTGTATAGGTACCATCTACACCCATTTCAGCAATGTACTGCAACCCATCACGGTAGTAACGTGAGGTTGTAGCGAAGGAATCATAATAACGATAACGTAAGCCTTCTTCTGCCAGATGATGAATATCATTAATTAAGGCATTGAATTGTGGGAAAGTTAATGTTGGGGAATCCAGTTTATCTAAAGCTGCCCTGGCTGTAGCAATCTTCCTTTCAATACCAACATCGGTATTATCCCCTAAAAGGGCTTTCATATAGGAGATGTAACGGTTTAACTGGCCTTTAGCATCCTTACTAATACTACGAACAATATTATCCAAACCAACAGGTGTAGGTGCATTAACCTGTTCCAGGCGTTGTCCACTAGTAGTTGTTACTACCAGCTTAATTGCATCACGGGCAAAAGAACCCATCTTCGGACTGAAACCAGACTTCTCATACTGGAAGTCCCGGAGTAACTGGGCTCTGTCCTTTTCGTTATCTGTGTAGTCGTTAATTATTTCTTCTGCAATATTATCAATGGTATTCTGTGCAGCCTGAAAAACTTCATTGACAACTCTAGGATCTGTGTCAGCAGTTATATTTACATTGGCTAATCCCTTGCTTCCTGTGAATTTCTGCTTTAATCCTTTATTTAAAGAACTGGTCATGAAACTTTTTGCATAGTCCTGCCAGTCTTTCTGTGTATTTTCTTTCTTAGCGAGCTGGGTCTGTGCAGCCTTACGCAGACTCCTTAGGCTTCGCATATTGTTATTAAATTCCTGGGTCTTTGCAGGATCTTTTTTACTACGTCTTTCCTGTTTTCTACTGTGCTTCTCAAGCAGCTCGTTCATTCTATCTGCATAACCAAAAGACTGGAGAGGATCCATAGCCTGTCCGACTTTGATCATTTCACTGATAAGCTTATCCTGAGTTACATCTTTACCCTGTTTTGCAAGGATTTCGTTGTAAGCCTTATTAGCTGCATCTGCACCTTTCTGGGCATTCGTTACAGGTGTTTGATTACTAGTTGTGCCTTCGCCTGCCTCGCGGGTCTGCGACCCGCCGGCAGTCTCGGCAGCTTGTTGTGCTAATAAATCTGCATATTGCGTTTCTAATTCTGCTAATTGGTTTTCCCTCTTTGCAATTTCTTCAGCTATTGGCAAACTACTTGTTGGACTAGTTTTATAGCCATCTTTTTGTCGTTCTTGTAACTGGGATATATATTCCTTACCTCTTTGTATACTGTCATACGTAGCAGAAATTTCTTTAAGTAAGTCACTACGAGTATCTTGTTCGGTGAGAACTTGCCCTGCAGGTATTTCAATACCACGCCTCTTCATAAGATCGTGTAGATACATTAAATCAGTTGCCGCAAAATTAATGTTTTCTCCATTTGGGCCAGAGTCATGATTCTGTTGTTTATTAAATAATTGTTTAGATTTTGCGATGACAGATGCAACAGACTTATTAATATAATCATTATAAAGTTGCTTTGCATAAACAATAGCTTGCCTATCATTTTTATTTATTTTAAGAGGTTTTATATCATCTGAACCATCCCCAGTATCACTTCCTTCTGGGTGTGCTGCGTAATATAAGAGCTCTTCGGCATTTTGCAGGAACTGCATCTTATCTGTGATTTTTGTACCTGTCAGCTTTAGGTTAATTCCTGCCAGTTCTAACCGACCCTTGGTTTCTTTAACCTTTGCATTAATTGCTTTAGTTCTGGCACCACCCTTTACAGGTATCTTGTTAAGTGCAGCAATAATTTTATGCCCGGCAGCTTTAGCTGCAGCAACTACCTTTGCAGATCTGGTAGTCGGCTCGGGGGTTTCTTCCGTAGTTTGTTCTTCCTGTTCCGTAGGCTTTTCTTCTGTAGTTTCTGTCTGTCCTTCGGTAGTAGCTTCACCTTCTGCTACGGCATCATCCTTAGCCAGATCCAGAACCTTTTTGTATACCTTAACTTTCTTTTGAAATTCTTTATGAACATCTTTCATCAGCTTTTGTTCTGATTCAATCTGTTCTTTTAATGCTGTGGCACCTTCCACACTGAATGTGTACTCATCCTCACTCTTACCAAGAGAATACTTCGTACCCTTTTTAGGTGGTTTTGCAAGCAGTTTGTTTAGTGTTTTAAGCTTCTTTGCCTGACCAGTCATAAAGGTTTTAAAATTCTCTATATGACGTAAGGCTTCTGCAAATTGACCCTGCTGTAATGCCTGGCTGACTTCCTGTACTGTTCTGCCAATACCAGGGACGTTAGGGGCATTCTCTGAGATGTAATGACGGGTATTACCTGTCTTCAGATCATGGACCTGAATCATCTTCAAACGAATACGATTTGCTTCTGGAGAATCCGGCTCTAAGCCGGCACCCGTTATTTGTGCATCAATGCTTTTGGCAAGAGAAGCTGTATCCTGTAATTGAGCAACAAGCTTCCTGATACCCGCATTAGAACCCATGATAGGACCAGCCGTAGAGGCTGTTATAGCATCCTCTAGCTCGGGCGATAGGGGTACTCCTCTAGCAGTAGCTGTCTCTACAAGAATAAGGTCGTGAGCATTTAATTTGCCCTCTTTATACCTGGCTTGGTTAGCATCTAAATAACTTAGAATAGAACGATTAAACTTTACTTGTGCAGTGTTATATTTTTTAGTGTATCCATCCAGTTTAGCCTGGACAGCTGTAGCTTCTTCTTCTTTACCTTCAAGCCGTAGATTTGTAATTTTTGCATTTAACTCGTTGGAAACATTCCCATAATGGATTTCCATTCCAACAAAACGATCTGCATTAACTGTACCAGTTTCATCTTTATCGTATTCTTCGTCAAAAGTACTATTAAAAGCAGCTTCTGCATTGTATGTGTTTGCCTTTTTAGCTGCTTTAATTTCTTTTTCTACTGCAGAAATACTTTTACCGACAGTGCCACCCTTTTCTATATCAGGGCTTGATGGTCTTTGATCTTCATCAAATTTACTTTTGGCAGAACTGAGTTTATCTACACCGGACTTAATTATATGTCCAGCACTTGCCATACCCGCACCGGATAAGAAGCCTACAATGGCACCTTCTGCTGCTGCAGTACCTACCCCTGGTCCAATCTCTTCACCAGTAATCTTCTGTTTGGTGATTTGACCTACCAGTTCTCCACCACCAGACTGGATGGTTTCTTCGAGGGTTTCTTTACCACCAGCTTTAAGGGCTTCCTGTGTAAGTTTAGCTGTTGCTAATTGCTTTGCTTTAGTACCTGCCCAAACGGCTGCACCTACAACTTTACTTGGCTTAACTCCAGACTGTTCTTTCAGTATCTTCTTACGCCCTTTAGCAATCTGAGCTGCTGTAGGGGCTTTACGGCCTTCTAATTTAGCTACCGTTGCATTTACTTCTTTCTTTGGTGCGTAGTAAGTTTTTGGACTCTTACCACCTTGGAGTAAAGGACTTACTTTAGTTTTACTAATTAATCTGCCAGTTTCTCTGCCTACATTTGGACCTATTGCAGCTTTGGCAGGATTACGGATACCAGTAAATAGTCTGGCTTCGAATGCACCTGCACCAGTACCAGCAGCAGCTGCTGTAGCAAGGATACCCGTAACTACCAGTGTCTGTGCCCATGCTGTCTTCCCAAGATCGTGTAAGGCATCTTTATGGGACATACCCTGAGCACGTAACTTCTGGTATTCCATTGACTGAGAAGCTTCTTCTTCAGACATACGCATAATTTCGGCATAAACATCTGCACTATTGGTCATACCTTCTGTTAAACCAACAGTACCAATACCTACCTTATCGACAATAGCTGCGATCTCTTTCTGGGCTCCAGCAGATCTAAGGAAAGTTTCAGTAGCTGCTCGAGTCTCTGCAATAGTAGATGCCTTGGCACTTGCACCAATACCGCCTTTTGTACCTCTAGAACCTGCAGCTCTCGAAAAAGCAGCCAGATCCTTGAATACTTCGGTGCGTAATCTATTGGTTGCAACCTTGGCTGTAGCACCGCCTACACCGCCTACACCGATCATATACGGAAGGGATGTAATTGCAGAATCCAGGGCTCTACCAGGGTTCTGCCAGAAATCCTGCATGGTATCTACGAATTCACCAACACCTGCTTTGGTGCCTGCCCATACTTCACTGTCTCCTTGAGACACATACTGGGCTTTTTTCATAGAGGCGATAGCTTTACGGTTTTCAAGCCTATTAGCAGCCATACGCTCACCACGGAGCATCTCTTCACTACCAAACTTTTCTTTGAAATCCTGTAAACCTTCTCGATTACCTTCAAAGAAATCAGCAGTTTCCTTACCTACGCCAAGACCAACTGCAGCAGCCTGGGTAAGACTATTAACCATTTCTCCAGTACCATAAGCAAGGTTTACTGCCTGATCTTTAACTAGTGCCTCAGTCCAGCTACGTTCACCCTTACCTATATTGTGTTGTGCAGCATCACCACTTTGGAAATCCTCTAATTCTTTTAAGAAGTTAAAGTTACCCTTGTAACCTGCATTTTGAAAACGATTAGTAGATTCATTTAAGAATTGCTGGGTATTTTCATTACTGGAAACTTCTCCAAGAATGCGATTATATTCATCCAAGCCTCTATGCTGATATCGAATATTTCCATTTTCATCAGCAGCAGCTGCAAGTCTTTGAGCAAATTGTGCTTTCTGTGCTCTACCTTTTTCTACCAACATACCCCGTGTAACTTGATCGGGACGTAAGCCATAAGCATCTGCGTAGGATTTGCGGTGTACAGCTTCTTTTGCAGGAGAATTCCTGTAGATATCAGGATTAGATTCATAAGAATCTATAGCAAAGCCTCTACCCGCTGTTATACGGATGTCTTTGCCTGTTGCACGATCCCTTACGGTATCTGCATCCAGAATATCAACAGTAGTAATATTAAAAGCAGATTCAGGATTTAAGCGTTGTTTTTTCTCTTCAGCAGCACGTTGTATTGCAGCTCTTTTTTCTTCACTCTTGCTTAAGTGTGACTGCAGTAATGCATCCAACATATCCATATTTATGCTACCTGTAGTAACTTACTTTAATTTTGCTTCTCTTTCATCTAACAGTTCTTGTTGTAAAGCTTTAAGTTCTGCAATGAATGCATCCTGAGCAGCATATAAGTTATCTTTCTGTCCACTACCTTGACTACTCATTCTTTGTAAAAACTTAAGATTTTGTTCAATACGTGTAAGCTCATTTCTCTTCCACCAACCTATTTCAGGTTCGGCTCGAAGAGCTTTTATAAGTTTTTCTGTAGTATCGTAATTCTTAACAAATTCCGATTGTTTAGTAGTTTTTCTAGCCGTAAGTTGCTCCTGAAATTGCTCTGTAGTAAGTGCTGCAGGATCAACTTCTTTGGGTGTTTCTTCCTTTTCTGCATTTTGCTGTCTATTTCGCATAATACGTCTAAGGGATTCTTCCTCTGGAGTTCCTGCTGTATAAACAGATTGCTTCTCTGCAGCTAAGTCATCTCCAGCTGCAGCATACAGATTATTTGCAGCTGTCCTTAAAATATCTTGTGCATCTTTCTTTAACGTACCCTTTTTACCTTTAGTTCTACTTAAAGCAACTTTAAAGGCATCAATGTTTGGAAATAGACTTTTAGCAGTTTTAATAACTTCAATAGTATCTTTGTCCTTAATATCTAAACCAATACTATCTGCAAAGTCATTAGCTCCTAAATCATTTATTTGTACGCCGCCAAGACCCCATGTAAGATTTCCATCACCATCAGCTACAATATTTCGGGGATCTCCACTCTCAATCAATGCTGTTCTGGCTTTTCGTTTTTCAAGTCTGTCTGCCTCTGTCTGTGCAGCAATTACAGCTTGTTCTTTTGCTAAAGTATCTCCAATAAGTTGGGAAGACCTGCCCAACTCTGTTTCTCTAAGAAATTCAGGTACAGACATACCAAATCTAGCTGCAAGCTTTGGTATACCATTCTCTCCATCCACTAATGTAGCTTTATAGGATTTCATGAATTGAGGTTTTTCCATAGCAAGTTCTGCCTCAGTCATATCAGCTGGAACAACTTTTAGGTGTTCTTGCCAAGCATTCTCTCTTTCGGCATCCATACCACCACCATACCAATACTCCCGATATTTACCTACCTTTTCCTCTAACACTCTTCGCTTTTCTTCTTCCCTTGCTAAAGCATCATAGGCTGCATTAGAACTTCTTGTGCTTGCCCTTGAAGCATCAGCTTGTGCTTTTCTTAAAGCAATTTCAGCTTTAGATTCTCCAGGGTAAGCTTCAGTCCTGACATCGTTAAAAGCAGTTTGTGAATCATTTGCGCGTACACCAGAAGCATTTACATCAAGGACACTGGCAGTATTTAAACGATTTTGAAATAACTCAGCAACAGCCCCTATATCTGCATTTGGATCTGGATTTGTAAATAAGTCTGGTCTTCTTGCCTGTATCTCTTCAATAGATACACCACTAGCCATTGCTTCAGCTATCATTGCACCCGTTGCTTTACGCTTCATTTCCTCATCTTGGAAATCTGCGCGGCCCTGGAAGAAATCACGAGCACTTTCCATACGACGATCATTTTCTGCTGTAGTCATACCAGCAGGACCCTGCTCGAAAGGACTAGCGGTATATTTTGATAAACCAGCCATGTTATATCTTCCCAGTGTTGTTTGTGGGTAATCTACGTGGTGGTGCTGCAAACCTTTGCTGTTCACCTGCGGAGAGTGGTGTACCTGGATTGTTTGTTGCAGCTAGTGCAGTAGCATCCGGGTAAGCATCACCAGATCCCAGAACTCTACCGGGCTTGGAACCCCAGGTGCCTAAACTCTTCAAACCATCTGCTGTAGTAAGGTTTGTACCATATGTAGCGTTATACATATTAATTTTGTTACGCATCATCTGGAGTTCATTATCATACATACGTGCTTTGGTATTCCATTCCCGCATTGTGAATGTCTTGGCAAACTTACGTTGTTTATCTGCATCACTGTGCCCAAAAAGATCTTTAAAGCCCTCAATAACACCAAGGCCACCTTGGATGGCTCCCATGGCATTACTTGCTGTTTGCCAACCTGTACCTGTAGTAGGTGTACCGTAACTTGATATATTACCTGTCGTATCGTTGAGTATTTGACCATTCGGTAGGTTGTAATTGAATGAAGGTGCTCCGGCACTCATAGGAGTTGCTGCACTTGCAGCAATAGGTTGATAGGCAGAGGCTGCATAATCCACATTATCATATGGCTGTGAATACCGAAGCATGCTCCTATAATCTAATGCGGGCGTTGCCATTATACTGCTCCTGTCTGTTGTTTAAACGCTATACCTTGAGCTTCAACAAAACCTGCCTGGCCGGGTCTTGCTCGTGTTAAGCATATGTCATAAAAATTATATACTAAATCATACCCTAATAAACCAGGATTCATGTTTTTACATCTGCCTAAAAACTCATCAGGGTATTCCCCTGTAGCTCCACGATGTTGTGCATCTATCAAATCCAAAGGATCTACACCATCTGGTGGAGGCCCTAATAGATCATACGCTGCACGTAATTCCATTGCCTTGTCTTTCGCAGTATCGTACCAATTCAAGAAGTCTTTATATTCATGGTAGTTAACTGCGTAATTGACAACATTTAAGCCTACGTTGACATAAGCGAGTGTTGTATTAAGCATTGCCATGGCAGAACCCCAGGTTCCAGGCGGAAATGTGCCTGCACCTGCAAGGGCTCCTGAATAGATCATTACTATGGAGGCAATTACTGTAAAGATAAATCCAGCAGTACCACCTATTAAGGCACCTGCCATAGAAATGATAAAGCCAACTGCAAAAGCTAATATCATATAAACCAATAAGAAGAAGAATCCTGTAGTGGCTCCTGCAATAAAGGCTGCTGCTACTGCAAGGAATGGTGGAAACACTACAGACAGTACAATTAATACTACCGCGATAAGAATAATCAACCACTTAAAGAAACCAGTGCTGTACCAGGGTATCTTGATCTTATCTACTAATAGCACTGTTGCTGTTGCAGAGTCCTGCAGTAATTCTTCAAGATGTATTCTTGGCATCGTATTGTTCATGATGCCGATATGGATCGGTATGCGAAAACAGTTAAGGTAGTCCAGAGTTTCTGAATTTAGGTCAAATATACGGGGTTCTGCGTACCGGAACCTGTAGCCGTTATTACCACTTTCTACTTCTTTAGTGTTGATTGTATATTCACAACTTAGGCCCATACAGAGGACTCGAGTATAGGTTTCATCCTCATTCTGGCGGGTATAGATAACATAATCGTGATACCCATTCTTCCAGGTTTTCTCTTTCTCAGGATCGTTGTACTTACCTAATGCCGGTACAGTACCGTGCATCTGGTCCAGTCCTACTCTGTAAGCAGCATCATTTGACTCTGTACGCTCATATAAATTAGTCTCATACCGCTTGTTACGTAGTTCCTGTCCATCAAGACCTATCCACCGTCCTGGGAAAGTCTTTGAAAAGATATATGACCAGCCATAACGTACGTTATAACCGATTTCACCATCACCTTCCGTAATACGTATCTCAGATATTGGTTGTGGTAGAGCGTATCCATTACGTTTACTTAACCGGCTCGCCAGGAAAGTCTGATACTCTTCATAGGAATGTTGTTGACTCTTTTCCATCTCCATGAAGAAATAGTAGAGGTATTCCAGAGTACCGCGTACTCGTGACATGACAGGAGCTGCAAAATGAATAAAGAAGTCCCACTTCTCAGCTTCATTTCTACCACCTTCAGCTTCCTGTAATTCGAAGTCCTCTCTGACCTCATCACCATCAATAGAGAGTTTCTTTAGGAGTTTATTGGTTGTAATAGCCAGATCAGACTCAGGATCTTCATTAAACCAGACCTTATCCTGCATCAGGATAGCCACAGGCATAAAGGATGCTTCTATATTGGTTTCAGTGGTTACTGATTCCAGTGCAGGATTTACACCTGAACCAATTAGGTAGGTCCAGTACTGTATTTCATCAGGACTCGAGGCTGTAATGTATTTAGTTTGTATCCAGTCTCCTGTTTGATAACTGGTCAGATCTATGCCTGTGGAAGCTTCCCAATATTGAGGATCATTTAAATGATCTGTGTAAGTGTACCCAAAAGTGTATTGAGAGCTTAACGGGCCTGCTTTCTGGAATGTAGGTAGATTCTCAGTGACGTAGTAAGAACCAGTTACCGGATTAACGACAGGTATTTCTACAAATTCTAACTGCTCGTCCCATATAGGGTTTGAAGGGTTTCCAGCAGGCCAGGGAAAATAAGAAGAATTTGTATAAACTTCTTTTAAGTTCTTGTTAATCAGAAATACTTCATTGGCTCCACCCGCAACTTGCCAGGGCACCTCTGCTACGGATTCTCCTACAGACTCCTCAATAGCATCTATGAGTACTTGTGTGTTTACCGATATATAGTTTTGATCACTGGTAGGCAAGCCACGTACATACCCATCCGGTTTAGCTGCATATTTAATGAGGGCCTTCCCTCTGGCACCCATGTCTGTACCTAAACCAAAGACAACTGCACCGCTAATGGATTCTCCTGCCTGTCCAGCAGTCAGAATGGTGTCTTCAACTGTGTCTACACGCGCATCTAGAGGTATTAAATCACTAGCACTTTGGTAAGCAACATACTTATACGAGTTGCTAAAAATGCTCATCTCACGCGATACTACCTATCTGGCCTGCAATAGCAGTAGCACTACTACCACTGGCTGCTGGGGGTAGTGTGACTACACCCAACTCATTAACAGATTCGTATACAGCAGCATAGTCTGCATGCAGTTTACTGACCTTCAGGTGCAGATCTCCTGCAAAACCTAACTGCTGTGCTTTCAGCAATGCTGTTTGCCTGCCAATAACACTACCGGCAGCAAAATCTTCAACAGTATTGGCTTTCTCAGTTTTAATCTTCCAGTCAAGGAAGAGTATTTCCTGATTGATCTTGGCAATCTGGGCAAGTATTTGCAGTTTCTGTGTTTCAAGGAACACAGTTTCAGCTTCGATCTTCGCAGTTTCTGCGATGGTCTTATCAACATTGGCATCTGCCAGTCTTACCTGGGCTTCAATTAACAGACCTTCCTGTTGCAGCTTAATAAGCTGTGCAGGGTAGAGGTAATCTATCTCAAATCTCAGTTTTTCATTCTGTAAGGTTAAGTTATCCCGTTCCAACTCTAATTTGGCAAGCTCCATTGGATACATGTAATCAATCTGGAAGCGTAATTTCTCACCTTCCAGATCGATTAACTTAATCTCAGCAGCAATCTTTGCACGTTGTTCTTCTAACAACATAATGCCCAGCAAATACTGGGCACTATTTGTTAATACCGCCTCCATGGCACCCAGATATACTCTTGAGTAATCTGCACCTGTAATACGCTGTTGTGTGTACTCCTCACGTACGTGTACTTTAACAGCAGCGATTAACTGGTCAAAAAGTCCATCACCTAATGCAAGATTAGTAAATTGTGGAAATGTTGCAGTGCCTGTTGGAGTTGGAGTGCTCATAATTAACCTATATTACCTGCTTGAAGGGCCTGTTTCTTTGCCAGATCCTTTAACTCTTCTGGAGTCAGTGGATCCAACCGTTGAAGGTTATAAGCATTGATCAATTTACTCTTACGGGTTTTATGCCCCTTATCTCCTACAGCATTGTAGTAAACACTACATTTCTTCTCGGAAAGCATATCGAAGATAATCTTGGGCAGATGATAAGGTTCACCTGTATCGTATGGAACATACTTTTTAAAGGTACCCAGTT
>Ga0307377_10001897_pt1 | contig 25422 bp, 20 predicted proteins | sample TR3MG_FD_202535 | JGI IMG/M metagenome (GOLD analysis project Ga0307377, IMG submission 202535) | Soil microbial communities from Risofladan, Vaasa, Finland - TR-3 | ecosystem: Environmental > Terrestrial > Soil > Coastal area > Acid sulfate soil | place: Finland: Risofladan, Vaasa | collected... | reverse complement strand
CCCGAGCTCAACCCGGTGGAAAACGTCTGGCAGTTCATGCGAGACAATTGGCTGTCGAACAGGGTCTTCACATCCTATGACGACATCGTCGACCACTGCTGCGAGGCTTGGAACAAGCTCGTCGATCAGCCGTGGACGATCATGTCCATCGGCATGCGCGATTGGGCCTATCGGTCATGATCATCGGGAGTTGGTATTAGACGGACAGAGGCAGGATCGGAGGCCGGTCGGGAAACTCGGGGATGCGACTGGAAAGACGCAACTCGGCCGGCAGCGCGAGCACCGGCGCGACAAACAGAAGTTCGACCTCGGACGGGGACGCAGGCGTGATCGCGCTCAAACAGAACAGCCCGCAGCAGCTTTGGGCCCCAGGCAGCTTGGCATGATCGCCGTGCTTCTCATGCTCAGCGCTCCCTTGCCTGCCATGAGCCATGCTCTCGGCATGGGCGAGGCATTGCATGGTGTTGTCGCCATGGCCGAAGGCCATCGCCGCTGGCGGGACCACGAAGCACAGCGCGGCGACGATTGCGGCGGCTACGGCCACACGAAAACCGAGCCCGGTGCGGAGCTGTGCCAACATGGGTCAAGCCTAGTAGCAGGGGTGGCTCCCGGCAAGCCTCGCCGCCGATCACAAAATGCGTTACCAACCGCCGATATGGCCGTTCTTCATCGCCAAGCGCCCAGAGGATGAGCCGGGGCCGCCAGCAGCCCGCCCGGGCTCTCGTGGCCGATATTGGCGGCACCAATGCCCGCTTTGCTCTGGCCTGCCTTGAGACCCTCGATCTCACGCAGACGAGGCAATTCCTCTGCTCCGATTATCCCACGCTTGCCGGCGCCGCCTGCGCCTATCTTCAGGGTCTGAAGGAGCCGCCGCGGCACGGCGCCTTGGCCGTGGCCGCGCCGGTCGTGGACGAGGAGGTCAGCTTCACCAATTCGCCCTGGTCCGCCACCGGGGTGGAGCTTCGCCGCGCCACCGGGCTCGACCATCTTCTCCTCCTCAACGATTTCGAGGCCTTGGCGCTGTCGCTGCCTTATTTGCGCGGCGAGGAGCTACACCAGATCGGTGGGGCTGAGCCCGCGCCCCACGCCACCAGACTGGTGCTGGGCCCTGGCACCGGCATCGGCGTCGCCGGCCTCGTCTGGTCGGGATCGGGCTGGGTGGCGGTGCCGGGCGAGGGCGGACATATGTCCTTCGCCGCGCAAAGCCCGCGCGAGGTCGAGCTGACGATGCGGCTCCGCTCCGGGCGCGAGCATTTATCGGTGGAGCGCGTGCTATCGGGGCCTGGTCTTGCCGGTCTCTATGGCGCTATAGCCGCCTCCCACGGCAAGCCAGCGGAGCCGCTGCCAACCAGCGAGGTGCTGACCCGAGCCTTGGCTGGCGACGACGGCATCGCGGTCGAAACGCTCGAGACCTTCGTCACCTGGCTCGGCCGCTTCGCCGGCGATGCGGCGCTCGTCTTCGGCGCCCGCGGCGGCGTTTATCTCGGCGGCGGTATCGCCCCGAGGATGCTTCAGGCGCTCTCGACCGGCGCCTTCCGCCAGGCCTTCGAGGCCAAGGGGCGCATGCGGAGCCTGCTTGCTCCGATCCCCGTCAAGGTCATCCTCGCCGAATTCGCTACGCTGAAAGGCGCAGCGGCCGCCTTGCGCGCGAGGCTTGCGCGCGGGGACGAACCGGCCCCGGCTTTAACCTAGTACTTTGTCCGTGGCCGCTCTAACCTGCCGGCAGCGGCGAGCGGGGAGGGCGAGGATCGCGAGATGGGGCAGGGGCTTTCACAGATGCTGGCGCGCAGCGCCGCGCGGCAAGCCTATCGCCTGTTGCGGTTTTCGGCGCCGCTTCTGCGTCCGTTCTACCAGCAAATCGGGCTCGAGCAGCGCGCCCGCGCCGTGACCGCGCTGGTCCGGATCGGGTGGAATGGCGCCACCGTGACCCCGCCTCTGCTCAGGACATCCGAGATCGTGGCGCCCGAGCGCCTGGCGCCTGGCGTCGCCTGTATCGGCCATCCGAGCGCGGAATCGGGCGTGGGCGAGGCCTTGCGCGCCACGGCGCGGGCGCTTCAGGCGGCCGACGTGCCATTCACCCTCCTCGGCCTCGACCAATATACGACGGCGCGGCTCCAGGACCGCAGCATGGCGCGGCATGAGAGCTCTCGCCTCGGCGCGCGCGTGAATCTGCTCTGCGACGGCCTCATCGGCGCCGACATCGCCGTCCGCGCGCTCGGGCCCGCCGCCTTCGCCGGCCGCACCAACATCCTCCGCCCGTTCTGGGAGTTGGCCAAGGTGCCGCCGCGTTTCGCCGAGACGCTTGGCCAGTTCCAGGAGATCTGGGCACCGTCCGAATTCGTGCGCTCGGCCTTCGCCGAGACCCTGGAGGTGCCGGTGTACCGGGTTCCGGTTCCGGTCGAGCTGGGCGAGATCGCGGCCGTCAGCCGCGCCAGCTACGGCCTGCCGGACGACGCGACCCTGTTCATGTTCGCCTTCGATCCCTGCTCCTTCGTCGCGCGCAAGAATCCGGTCGCCGTGATCGAGGCCTTCCATCAAGCCTTTGGCCGCGAGGGGCCCGCCAATGTCGGCCTCGTGATCAAGACCCTCGATGCCGGCCCCCATGCCGGCGTGGTGAAGACGCTGCAGACAGCGATCGGCGGCGACCCCCGCATTCATCTGCTCGAGGGCACGGTGAGCCGGGCGGAGATGAACGGTCTCCTCGCCACGACCGATGCCTTCGTCTCCCTGCATCGCTCGGAGGGCTTCGGCTTCGGTCTCGCCGAGGCCATGCTGCTCGGCAAGCCGGTGGTTGGCACCGCCTATTCCGGCAGCGCCGATTTCCTCGACGGCGATACCGGCTACCCCGTGCCCTACCGGCTGGTGCCGGTGAAGGCCGGCGAATATCCGGAGCATGACGGCCAGGTCTGGGCCGAGCCCGACATCGCCATCGCCGCCAAGCACATGGCCTCGATCGAGGCCGAGCCCGAGGCGGCCAAGCGCCTCGCCCGCGCCGGCCAGGCCTTCATCAAGACCCATCACAGCCTGGCCGCGGTTGGCAGCCTGATGCGCGAGCGTCTGACCGCCCTCGGGGGCCTCGATCCGACCGAGCCCGGCGGAAAATAAGCGGACCGAACCATGGCAAAGACGGCCCTCATCACCGGCATCTCGGGTCAGGACGGCGCCTATCTGGCCAAGGCGCTGCTCGCCCGCGGCTATCGCGTCGTCGGCACCTATCGCCGCACCTCCGGCATCGCCATCGGCCGGCTGGTCGAGCTCGGCGTCGCCGAGGATGTCGAGCTCGTCGATTTGGAGCTGCTGGAAGAGAGCAACATCCGCCGCTTGCTGGAGAGGCTGAAGCCTGACGAGATTTACAATCTTGCGGCCCAGAGCTTCGTCGGACTGTCCTTCGAGCAGCCGCTCTACACCTCCGATGTCAATGCGCTGGGTGTGCTGCGCCTGCTCGAGGCCATGCGCGAGAGCTGTCCCGCCGCGCGCTTCTATCAGGCCTCGACCTCGGAGATGTTCGGCAAAGCGCAGGAGACGCCGCAGAACGAGCGCACGGCCTTCTATCCGCGCAGCCCCTATGGTGTGGCCAAGCTGTTCGCCCATTGGAGCGTGGTGAACTACCGCGAGGCGCACGGCCTCTACGCCTGCTCCGGCATTCTGTTCAATCACGAATCCCCGTTGCGCGGCCTCGACTTCGTCACCCGCAAAGTGACCTTCGGCCTCGCCCGCGTGGCGCTCGGACATCAAGACGTGCTCAGCCTGGGCAATCTCGAGTCCAAGCGCGATTGGGGCTTTGCCGGCGAATATGTCGAGGGCATTTGGGCCATGCTGCAGCAGGACCAGCCCGACGATTACGTGCTGGCCACCGGGCGCACCGTTTCGGTGCGCGATTTTGTCCAGGGCGCCGCCACCGCCTGCGGTTTCGACGTCGAATGGGCCGGCGACGGTATCGATGCGCGCGCCGTCGACAAGCGAACCGGGCGCACCATCGTCGCCGTTGATCCCAAATTCTATCGGCCGGCCGAGGTCGACGCGCTCGTCGGTGACGCGAGCAAGGCGAAAGCCACGCTCGGCTGGGAGGCGAAGACGAGCCTCGAGGACCTCACCCAGATGATGGTCAAGGCCGATTACGACCGGGTGAAGAGCGGCATCATCCGCTGCTGAGCCACTGACCACGCTCGTCGTGGCCGGGCTTGTCCCGGCCATCCACGCGTCGATTTAGCTCAGATGAAATGAAAGCGGATGCGATCCCTGCCGCAGGCCGCCGCCACCTGCCGCTCGATGCCCGCGAACAGCTCGGGATCGTAATGAGGATGCTGCATCGGGTCGCGCACGCCGCCGGCCGAGCTGTCGCTGCCGACGGGGATTTGCGCCAAGGTCCGCGCCAGCGCGCCGGCATCGATCGTGGCATCGCCCTGAATGAAGCCCGCGACGGCGGCAAGCGTCCGCTCCTGGGCGTCGATCAGATCCTCATAGGCGACGGCAAGCGCGTTCGGTCGCGGGGTCGCGATCCATTTCCGATAGAAATTGATGAAATAGGCCGTCTCCCTCTCGGCGAATGCGAGGAAGTCGTCCTTGCTCTGTCCGCTGGTCCCGCGCGCGACCGAGAGATCGTAGTTGGACTGGAGCCGGGGAATGGGTGAGCGGTACTGGATCAGATATTTGCCCTTGAGCTTGGGCGGGTCGCGAAAGCCGAAATCGTGGCTCTTCTGCAGAAAATAGCGGTTTGTCCGCGCCGCGTTATGGGGCCTGGAACAGGGAGTGCCGTGGCAGCAATCGGGCCGGTAGAAGCCGCAATAATGCAGGCGCGGCCCGAAATAATGCTTGAGGCAGCCGGTGAGGAAGCGATGGCCGCTGCGCGGCATCGACTTTGAGAAGACGAAGCCCACATCCGGCGCTTGGAACCAGGAGCGGAAGCGCGCCCGCGCGCTGCCGAAGCGGGCCTCGATCGCCCAAGGGTATTCGTAATACTCGACGCGCCTTCCGAGCAGCGCGTTCAGATCGATCATCGGAAGCGCTCCCCGGGGGACTCCGCGAGCGTGATCAAGATGAAGCCGGCTCTGCCCGGCGCCGCCTGGCGATCGGCTTGAGCTATTTGAACTCGACCTTGAGCACCTTGTAGGATTTGCCGCCACCCGGCGTCGACACCTCGACGATGGCGTTCTTGCGCTTGCCGAGCAAGGCCCTGGCGATGGGGGAGGTGATCGAGATCTTGCCCTGCTTCACATTGGCCTCGATCTCGCCCACGATCCGGTACTTGACCTTATCGTCGGTGTCGTCGTCGAGCAGGGTGACGGTGGCGCCGAACATCACCTGGTCGCCCTTGAGCTTGCTGACGTCGATGATATCGGCGCGCGACAGCTTGTCCTCGAGGTCGGCCATGCGCGCCTCGGTGATACCCTGCTGATCCTTGGCGGCGTGATATTCCGCGTTCTCCGACAGATCCCCATGCGCGCGCGCCTCGGCGATCGCCTTGATGATGCGCGGACGCTCGACGGTCTTGAGATGTTTGATCTCGGCCTCAAGCGCAGCAAAGCCCTCCGCGGTCATCGGCACTTTGTCCATCGTCGATCACAGCTCCTTTAGCCCTTGGACACTGTCCAGGAATTAGCCAGTCTAAGTCAAGAATCGGTTGAATAGCTCGGCCAGAATGCGGCTTAGCCGGTTTCAGGCTGCCGGCAATAGCTCTGCAGGGGCGCCACCTTGAGGTTTCCGCCCCTGAGGGCCTTGATGGCCTCGGTCACGGCCAGCGCGCCCGCCAGGGTTGTATAATAGGGAATATGGGAGAGCAAGGCCGAGCGCCGGATCGAGAACGAATCGGCGAGCGCCTTGGCGCCCTCGGTGGTGTTGAAGACGATATTGACCTCGCCATTGGTGATGGCGTCGACGATATGCGGCCGTCCCTCCAGCACCTTGTTAACCCTTTCGCACTCGATGCCATGAGCGTCGAGATGGCGCTTGGTGCCGCGCGTGGCGATGACGCGGAAGCCCATCCCGGCCAGCTCCCGGATCGGCGCCACCACTTTGTCCTTGTCGGAATCCTTGACCGAAACGAACACCGTGCCCGCGAGCGGCAGCTTGGCGCCGCCGCCAAGCTGGCTCTTGGCGAAGGCGATGGCGTAGTCCCGGTCGATACCCATGACCTCGCCCGTCGATCGCATCTCGGGGCCGAGGACCGTGTCGACGCCAGGGAAGCGGGCGAAGGGAAACACCGCCTCTTTCACCGCGATATGGTCGAATACCGGCCGTTTCAGGCCGAAGGACGCCAGCGGCCTGCCGGCCACGACTTCCGCCGCGATCCCGGCGATCGGTAGGCCGATCACCTTGGCCACGAACGGCACCGTGCGGCTCGCGCGCGGGTTGACCTCCAGCACGTAGATGTCGTCGTTCTGGATGGCGAATTGGACGTTCATCAGCCCGACGACCTTGAGCGCGCGGGCGAGCTCGACCGTCTGCCGTTCCATCTCGGCCACGATCTCCGGCTTGAGCGAGTGCGGCGGCAGCGAGCAGGCCGAATCGCCGGAATGGACGCCGGCCTCCTCGATATGCTCCATCACGCCGCAGACGAACACGTCCTTGCCGTCGGCGATGGCGTCGATATCGACCTCGATCGCGTCGCGCAGATAGGTGTCGAGCAGCACCGGGCTCTTGCCCGAAACCACCACCGCCGCGGTGATGTAGCGGTCGAGCTGGGCCTCGTCATGCACGATCTCCATCGCCCTGCCGCCGAGCACGTAAGAGGGGCGGATGACGAGCGGAAAGCCGAGCGTGCCGGCGATGGCGCGGGCCTCGTTGGGCGAGCGGGCGACGCCGCTCCGGGGCTGGCGCAGACCCAGGCGCTCGATCAGGGCCTTGAACCGGTCGCGGTCCTCGGCGAGGTCGATCGCGTCGGGCGAGGTGCCGAGGATCGGCACGCGCGCGCCCTCCAAGGCCGCCGCGAGCTTGAGCGGGGTCTGGCCGCCGAATTGGACGATGACGCCCTTGACCGTGCCGTTCATCTCTTCTTTGCGCACGATCTCGAGCACGTCTTCTTCCGTCAGCGGCTCGAAATAGAGCCGGTCGGAGGTGTCGTAATCGGTGGAGACCGTCTCCGGATTGCAATTGACCATGATGGTCTCGTAGCCGGCGGCGGAGAGCGAGAAGGCCGCGTGGCAGCAGCAATAGTCGAACTCGATGCCTTGGCCGATGCGGTTGGGGCCGCCGCCGAGGATGATGATCTTCTCGGCCGAACTCGGCGTCGCCTCGCATTGCAGCGTGCCGGCGAAGGGCGCCTCATAGGTCGAATACATATAGGCCGTGGGTGAGGCGAACTCGGCCGCGCACGTGTCGATGCGCTTATAGACCGGATGCACGTCGAGCGCCCGCCGCCGTGAAGCGACCTCGCTCGGTTCGAGCCCCGCCAGCGTCGCCAACCGCTCGTCCGAGAAACCGAGCGCTTTCAGCATCCGGAATTGATCGGCGCTTTGCGGCAGGCCGTGCTCGCGCACGCGCTGCTCCATATCGACGATGTCCATGAGCTGGCGGATGAACCAGGGATCGATGGCGCACGCCTCGAAGATCTGCGTCTCGTCGAAGCCCAGTCGCAGCGCCTGCGCCACTTTGAGCAGGCGGTCGGGGGAGGGGGTGCCGAGCGCGGCCCGGATCACATTCTTATCGTCGCCCTGGCCGATGCCTTCGAAGCTCACATCGTCGAGGCCGGTCAAGCCCGTCTCCATCGAGCGCAACGCCTTTTGCAGCGATTCCGGAAAGCTGCGGCCGATGGCCATGGCCTCGCCCACCGATTTCATCGAGGTGGTGAGCACCGGCTTCGCGCCCGGGAACTTCTCGAAGGCGAAGCGCGGGATCTTGGTCACGACATAGTCGATGGTGGGCTCGAAGCTTGCCGGCGTGGCGCCACCGGTGATGTCGTTGGCAAGCTCGTCGAGCGTATAGCCGACCGCGAGCTTGGCCGCGATCTTGGCGATGGGAAAGCCCGTCGCCTTCGAGGCGAGGGCGGAGGAGCGCGACACGCGCGGATTCATCTCGATGACGACGAGGCGGCCGTCGGCCGGGTTCACCGCGAACTGCACGTTGGAGCCGCCGGTCTCCACCCCGATCTCGCGCAACACCGCGATCGAGGCGTTGCGCATGATCTGATATTCCTTGTCGGTGAGGGTGAGCGCCGGCGCCACCGTGATGCTGTCGCCGGTATGCACCCCCATCGGGTCGATATTCTCGATGGAGCAGACGATGATGCAATTGTCGTCCTTGTCGCGGACGACCTCCATCTCATACTCCTTCCAGCCAAGCACCGATTCCTCGATCAACACCTCGCAGGTCGGCGACGCGTCGAGCCCGCGCTCCACGATCTCGAGGAACTCCTCGCGGTTATAGGCGATGCCGCCGCCGGTGCCCCCGAGGGTGAAGGAGGGGCGGATGATGGCTGGGAGCCCGATGTCGGGGATGGCTTCGAGCGCCTCGATCAATCCCCTTTCGACATAGCGCCTTCGCCGCGCGCCTTCGCCTTGCGCCCATTCGACTTCGAACGCGGCAAGCTCGCGCGCCCGCTCGGCCGCGTCACCGATGGCCTCGATGCGCGCGATCTCGGTCTTGTACTTCTCGCGATCGGCGCGCTTCAGCACCGCCGCGTCGGCGAGCCGCGACTCCGGCGTCTCCAGCCCGATTTTCTGCATGGCCTCGCGGAACAGCTCCCGGTCCTCGGCCTTGTCGATGACCTCGGCCCGCGCGCCGATCATCTCGACCCCATATTGCTCGAGCACGCCCGCGCGCTCGAGGCTGAGCGCGGTGTTGAGCGCGGTCTGGCCGCCCATGGTTGGGAGCAGCGCGTCCGGCCGCTCGCGCTCGATGATCTTGGTGACGAATTCCGGCGTGATCGGCTCGATATAGGTGGCGTGGGCCACGTCCGGATCGGTCATGATCGTGGCCGGGTTCGAGTTCACCAGCACGATCCGGTAGCCCTCTGCTTTCAAGGCCTTGCAGGCCTGGGTGCCGGAATAATCGAACTCGCAGGCCTGGCCGATGACGATCGGGCCGGCTCCGATGACGAGGATCGACTTTATGTCTGTGCGCTTGGGCATGGAGGAGGGTGCTCGAGCTTGGCTTATATAGGAAGCCGCCCGCACCACAAGCGCATGAGCCAAAAAACTGTTGAGGCCCGGCCGGGGGGGCCGGGCCTCATCCCAAGGTGGCTCGGGGGGCTTAAGCCGCCTTGCGCATCATCTCCGGCATCGTGGCCGCGTAGCTCGGCCGGGCCTGGAAGGCATCGCGCTGGCGCGCGACGTTCGGCGCCTGGACCAAAAGCCCCGGCCCCTCCGGCGCCACGGCCACCAGCGCATCAAGCATCGGCATCAAGATGAAGTCGTCGATATAGGGCGTCTTGCCGTGCAAGAACGGTCCCTTGGCGAGCGCGCGATTGAGAATCGCGAGCACGTTGCGAATGTCGGGAATGGCCGCATCGATTGTGGCCCGATCGACCGTTCCGCCCCCGGTAATGGCCGGCAGCAGATATTGCACCACGCAGCGCCCCATGATCGGGCGCGAGACATAGTCGATCATGGCGCTGATCCATTGCTCCATGCGCGCGGCTTCGAGCACATCGTCGGGCACGAGTGCCGGTCCGTCGAACATGCCATCCACATAACGTGAGATAGCGGCCGTCTCGAACAGCACCACATCGCCATCCCGCATGGCTGGAATGCGGCCGAATGGGTGCAGCGCCAGATGCTTGTCCGACTTGATGTCCATAAAGGCGGTCATGCCGTTGGTGGTGAGATCGTAGGCGACGCCCTTCTCCTCGCACGCGATGCGGGCCGCCCGCACCCAATTGGAAACGTCGAAACCAATGATTTCCAGTTTTGCCATGACGCAACTCCTCATCCTCGTCCCGCACCTGCGGCGGACCCTGGAGCCATTCTTGGCGAGAACTAAGTATGTTCAAGAACATTATTTGGGCCTGGTCTATGCTCGGGAGGCTTCAGGCTCTTTTGCCAACGGAAAGGAGGATCCCATGCCCTATACGCCGGCGCATAAAGCACGCACACGCGAGCGGATCGTCGACAGCGCACGACGCCTGTTCAATCGCGATGGCTTTGCCGGGGTCTCGATCGACGAGCTGATGGCGGACGCGGGTCTGACCCGCGGCGGCTTCTACAATCATTTCGGCAACAAGGAGGATCTCTACGCCGAGGTGGTCAAGGAGGAGGCCAAACGCTGGTCCGGCCACGAGGCGGTGGGCAACGGCGTCGCGCGCGATCTCATCGCCGCCTACCTCTCCGAGGCGCATTTCGACAGCCGCGATGACAGCTGTCCCCTGTTGGCGTTTGCGTCCGATGTGGCGCGGGGCGGTGAGCCGGTGAAGCGCGCCTACCGTCAGGTGTTGGAGGCGATGGTCGGGGTCTTGGAGCAGGGGCTCGAAGGCCGCCCCGACGGGCGCGAGCGCGCCATGGCGCTTGCGGCCCTTTGCATCGGCGGCATGGCGGTGGCGCGCGCCGTCGACGATGTGAATCTCGCCCATGAGCTGAGAGAATCAGCGAAACGGCTCGCGCTCTCGATCGCCGGCCAGACGACAAGGCCGCAGGCCGAGGCCGCGGAGTAAGCCGAAGGCGATTACGCCTCGCTTGAGCCTTCGCGCTGCCGCGCTTCCATCAACTCGACGAAGCGGGTGAAGAGATAATGGCTGTCTTGCGGGCCTGGCGAGGCCTCGGGGTGATACTGCACCGAGAACACCGGCCTGTCCTTGATCTTCAGCCCGCAATTCGAGCCATCGAACAGCGATACATGCGTCTCCTCCACGCAAGCGGGGAGGCTGGCGCGATCGACGGCAAAGCCGTGATTCATCGAGGTGATCTCGACCTTGCCGGTGGTGAAGTCCTTGACCGGATGGTTGGCGCCGTGATGGCCCTGATGCATTTTCGTGGTGGTGCTGCCGAGCGCGATGCCGAGCATCTGATGCCCGAGGCAAATGCCGAGCAGCGGCACGCCTGACTCCACGAGCTTCTTGATTTCGGGCACGGCGTAGGCGCCGGTGGCCGCGGGGTCCCCCGGGCCGTTCGACAGGAACACCCCATCGGGCTTGCGCTCCAGCACCTCCTCGGCCGTGGCACTGGCCGGAAGCACCGTGAGGCGGCAGCCGGCGGTGGCGAGCTCGCGCAGGATATTGCGCTTCAGTCCATAATCGATCGCGACCACGTGGAAGCGCGGCTCGGTCTGGCGGCCAAAGCCCTGGCCCCAGCGCCACTCGGTCTCGTCCCAGGTATAGCTCTGGCCGCACGTGACATCCTTGGCCAGGTCGAGCCCGACCATGCCGGACCAGTCCGCCGCCTCGCGCCTCAAGCCGGCAACATCGAAAATGCCGTCGGCCGCATGCGCGATCACCGCATTCGGCATGCCTTTCTCGCGGATCAACGCGGTCAGCGCTCTGGTGTCGATTCCGGTAATGGCGATGATGCCGCGGGCGCTCAGCCAATCGTCGAAGGCCTGCGTGGCGCGGTAATTCGAGGCTGGCGTGATCGACGCCCTGAGCACGCAACCGCGCACGCCGGATGCGGCCGCAAGGCTCGCGGTCTCGACGTCCTCATTGTTGGCGCCGACATTGCCGATATGAGGAAAGGTGAAGGTGATGATCTGCCCGGCATAAGAGGGGTCGGTCAGAACCTCCTGATAGCCGGACATGGCGGTGTTGAAGCAGACCTCGCCCACGGCGGTGCCGACAGCGCCGGCGCCCTTGCCCTCGATCACGGTGCCGTCGGCGAGCACCAACAGCGCCGTCGGCCGCTCCGCGCTCCAGCCTGGGGTTGCGCGCGCGCGCGGGTCTAGGGCCACTGCGGCCGTACCTTCGGGATGGTCGATCATGGGCTTTCGTTGCTGCCGCCGGGGTCAACCGGCCGTGGGCTCAAATCGGGTGCACGTCTCGCGGGCGTCGAGGCCGGCGCTCGGGAGAGGCGTCCAACGAACAAATGTCTTATGTCATGGCCCCATCGCGGTCAAGCTGGTTGGAGAAATATTTTCTTGTTAAAACAATAGGTTATAGCAGCAATATGTCTTGATTGCGCGGGTTCTCTCGATTACCTTGGAAGCTTCTTCCTCGATTCCAGCGACATCCCCGGGCCATGCGCGAGACCATCACCGCCGCACTGAAGGCTGCGACCAAGGCACAGGACAAGCGCCGCATCTCGACCTTGAGATTGGTCTCCGCCGCGATCAAGGATCGTGACATCGCCGCGCGCGGGACTGACGAGGCGCAAGCGACTGACACCGAGTTGCTCGATCTGCTGGCCAAGATGATCAAGCAACGGGAAGAGTCGGAGAAGATTTATCGAGACGCCGGCCGCGCCGAGCTGGCGCAGCAAGAAGCCGAGGAGATCGTCATCATCCGCGAGTTTCTGCCCAAGCAGCTTTCGGACGCGGACACCGAGAAGGCCGTCGCCGCTGCGATCGCCGAGGCCGGTGCCGCGAGCATCAAGGACATGGGCAAGGTGATGGCGGCGCTGAGGACGCGCTATGCCGGCCAGATGGATTTCGGCAAGGCCGGTCAGCTGGTCAAATCCCTGCTGGGCTAGACCCGTTCGTCAATCCGTGACTGCATCCATGCTTCGGCTGGATGGTGTGCGCGGCCGCGCCTCCAGGATGTGCGCCCCAGCGCGCGCCTTACTGTAGAGGCCAAGCCGCTATGATGAGAGGGGTTCCAAACAAGACGACAAGCACTGTCAGCGGCAACCCAAGGCGCCAATAATCGGTGAAGCGGTAGCCGCCCGGCCCCATGACCAGCAGATTGTTTTGATGGCCGATAGGGGTGAGAAAATCGCAGGCGCAGCCGAGCGCCACCGCCATCAGGAACGGGTCCATATTGTAGCCGAGGGTCTTGGCGACGACGGCGGCCACCGGCCCCAGCACGAGCACGGCGGCTGCGTGATGCATGAACGGCGTCAACAGCATCGAGACCACCAGCATCATCGCCAGCACGACGTAGCCTGGAGCTCCGGCCCCAGCCGAGGCCAGGAGCTGGCCGAGCACGTCTGTCGCTCCGGTATCCTTGAGCGCCTCGCCAACCGGAATCAGGGCTCCCAGCATTGCGATCACTGGCCCCTCGATCGCCCCATAGGCTTCCTTTAGGGTGAGCTGTTGGAGCAGGACGACGAGCACGGCCGATCCGAAGAACCCGAGGGCGACCGGCACCAGATGCAGCGACACGAGCACCATGGCGACGACAAGAATAGCCAGCGAGACAAGACCGCGCCGCTTTTTCCCAAGCCCGAGGCTACGGTCTGCGAGCGGCAGACAATTGAGCTCGGTCAACGCCGCAGGCAGCGCGTTGCGCCAGCCTTGCAGCGCCACGACATCGCCAACCTGGAAACGATGGGTCTGCAAGCGGACGTGGCGATTGTGGCCGGCGCGGCTGACGGCGAGCAAATTCACATCGTAAAAGCCGCGTAGGTTTACGGACCGGGGCGTTTGACCGACCAACGGCGACTCCGCGGTGACGATGGCTTCGACGACGTCGAGCTCGTCGTGCTCATGCTCGCCCTTCTCGAGCTCCTTGGCGCCAACGAGTTTGAGACGGCCCCCGTCGGTGAGACGTTTGATCGCGGCAGAGTCGGCTTGGATGGTGACGACGTCTCCAACGTAAAGCGGCCAATAGCGGTTGGGGAGGTAGTGGTGACCGCCCTCGCGCGCAATCGCCCGCACCAGCACGTCGGCCTCCCCGAAATGCTCCAAATCGGCGACCCGCTTGCCGACAAAAAGCGAGCCCTCCGTGATCTCGAGCTCGGTCGTGTATTTCTCGATCTCGAAAGCTTCTTCCGCGCTCCGTGTTCCCGTTCGCTCCTTCGGCAGGAGCCTCCAGCCGAACGCCAGGAACACCACGGCGACGCAGGTCAGCGGCAGGCCAACCCAGGCAAAGTCGAAGAGAGAATAGGGGGCACGGCCCAACTCCTCACGCACGCTGGAGATCAACAGATTGGGCGAGGTGCCGATCAGCGTCATGGTGCCGCCGATGAGCGATCCAAAAGCGAGCGGCATCAGGTAGATCGACGGGGATTGGTTGCTGCGCCGGGCAACTTGAATCGCGATCGGCATGAAAATCCCAAGCGTGCCGACATTCTTGATGAAGGCCGAAAGGAACGCGACCGACGCGGTCAGGGCGCCGACCTGCAACGAGGGCGACCGCACATCCTTCAGGGCCTTGCGGACCAAACCGTCGAGAATGCCCGAGCTTGAGATGGCTTTGCCCACCACCAGGACCGAGGCGATGATGATGATCACCGGGTTGGAAAAACCGCTGAAGGTCTTCCACGCGGGAACCACGCCAATAAGCGCGGCTACGAGCAGGGTGAAAACGGCGACGACGTCGTAACGCCAGCGGCCCCAAACGAAGAGGCCCAGCATCATGATGATGATGGCGAAGGATGCGATCTGCAGAGGTGTCAATCCAAGCATTGAATCGCTCTTTTGGGAAATTGACGGTGACACACATCGGCATTGCCCATTTCAGGAGTCAAGCGATGGCGGACATGTTGCTGGCCAAAAACGGCGGACGCCGCGCCGGTTCCAAGAACGGACGGATCGGGGCGAATCCCCTCGCTATTTTGGCTGCCGGTTCGCGCATCTTGCCCAAACCAGTGACGGCCTTGGTCAAAGCAGCTTCTTCAGTCAGTGGGAGGCCATTTGTGCTATTACATGAGCTAATACGGCCTCCAGCATTGGCCGTATGGGAGTGCCAAAATAGCCGCGATCTCAAGCAAGGGCGGAGAGGAGCATTTTCGATGAGCGATCAGTCTGATCAAACCAAGCCGCAGGATCCTGAAGGCACCTCTGGCGACACAGCGCCGGCTCAGGGCTCCGCCGAGGACAGAGTAAGCAGCCTGGCCGACACGGCCCACGAGCTGGTTACGACCGCGCGTGAGAAGGCCGGCGAGACACTCGACACCACGCGCGAGGGTATCCAGAAGGCTTGGGAGCAGACCGCTGAGTTTGCCGAGGAGCAAAGGAAGAAGGCCCAGGAAACCCTGGGGAGTGTGACCGAGCAGTCCTTGGCGGGTGTCGATAAGTCGACCCAAGCCACCATAGTGGCGGCCCGAGAAGCCATGCAGTCGATGGAGAAGACGGCTGAAGACCTTACCGAAAGGCTGAGGGATTTCACCAAACGTCACGAATCCGAGACCTTCTCGGGCACCCTCGCCGAAGAGCGTCATATGCGTCTCGGTTATGCGGCCTATCTGCTCTTTGCCCTCGCGCCGATTACGCTGGTGTCCGGTCTCTATGGGCTGCTTCTGTGCCATAGGCGGTTGCGCGACGATGCTATCGGCGGAACCGTGCTCCGGAGTCATTTCCGCTGGCTGATACGCACGTTCTGGCTTGCCGCCGGTTCGGTGCTGATTGCCGCGATCCTGGCATGGGTGTTCGGAAGCTTCGTCGGGGGCGTAGTTCTTCTCGTGGGGCTTGTCTGGTTTTCCTATCGCCTGATCAAAGGCTGGCTTTCGCTTTACGACGGCATGATGATCGCGCAGCCCAATGCGCTGTGGTAATCGCGCGGATCGATCTCGGTAGCGTAGCTCCACCCGCGAAGGCCAGGCTCCGCTTCTAGCCGCTCAACCTTCGGCGACATTGCCCGGCTTGACCGGGCAATGCAGTCGCCGCCGGCGCCGGCGATCGAGTTCACAACGCTACGCCCCCACCCCGGCGCTATCAAATCAGGGCCCGCGAGCCCCGACCATTCCCGCGATGACAGCTGGGTGGGGCGGTCGTCGAGAGGCAGATGCCTCTGTGGTCGGCACGAACCGAGACCCGATCGGCCAGCCGCCGCAACGATCGGGAATCCAAATGAAGTGTTCGGATTAATCCTGCGACGGCTGGCCACGCGGCGCTTTGTCTTCGCACCGCAACACAGTTCCGTCACTGCACTGCAATATCAAACTGTGCAATGCAGCACGGTGATTCGTGCTCAGCCAAAAGGAGGCCGACCATGTTCTCTCGCTTCAACTTTAAGACCTTCGCCGCCGCCGTTGCAGCCCTTGCTACCCTCGCACTTGCCGCGGGGCCCGCTGGCGCCGAGGAGCCCATGACTCAGGTTGGACCGGTCGGGCCCTATGAGCCCATCCTCACCACACTCGGCTCAAAGCGCCTGATTGCGTTCTACGTGCCGGATAGCGGCCGCTGCGCCATCAATGCCGTCGTGTTCGATTCGGCGTCCGCCGACGCGCCCTATTCGGCGTCGCGGGCTCGGATCAGCCTGTGGCCGGGCGAGGTGCTTCACCTCGACGGCACCGACCAGCAATCGATCGATCTGCGCTGTGGTGAAGCCGCCGCTGCTTTGACCCTGAGCGGTCCGGCCGAGCTCATCAGCACCGGCGCCACCAACTAACGGCTCGATCAGAGCTGGCACGATCGGCCGGGTGGGAGATTTGCGGCTCCCATCCGGCCTTTTTTTGCCTCCAATTCGCGGGCCCCTGGACACTCCAGCCGCTGTTCATTATTTGTTCCAAGCAGTGAATAGCGGTGATGATACCAACAGGCCTGTGGCCATCAGCCTCTGGCGGGCGCTCACTCGCAAGCCATGAAGTTCCCCGATTCGTTCCTCGATGAGATCAGGAACCGCTTGCCGGTGTCCCAGGTCGTGTCTCGCCGCGTGGCGCTGAAGCGCGCCGGGCGCGAATGGAAGGGGCTGTCGCCCTTCAACCAGGAAAAGACGGCGTCCTTCACCGTCAACGACCAGAAGGGCTTCTATCACTGCTTCTCCTCCGGCAAGCATGGCGACGTCTTCAGCTTCCTCATGGACACCGAAGGCTTGAGCTTCCCCGAGGCGGTGGAGAAGCTCGCCGGCGAGGCTGGCATCGACATGCCGAAGCCGGATCCGCAATTCGAGCGCGCGGCCAAGGAGCGGCTCGGCCTGTTCGAGGCGCTCGAGGCCGCCACGCTCCTGTTCGAAGAGGCGCTACAGGCGAGAGGGGGTCGCGACGCGCTGGCTTACGCCGAGCATCGCGGGCTCACCGCCAATACGCTGAAGGAGTTCCGCATCGGCTTCGCGCCGAACACCAAGGATGTGTTGAAAGCCGCTTTGAGCAAACGCGGTTTCAACGAGGCTCAGCTCCTCGAAGCCGGCCTCCTGGTCAAGCCCGACGATGGCCGGGCGCCCTATGACCGGTTCCGCCACCGGCTGGTGATCCCCATTGCCAATGCGCGCGGCCGCATCATCGCCTTCGGTGCGCGTGCGCTCGATCCCGCGACCGAACCGAAATATCTGAACTCGCCCGAGACCAGGCTGTTCGACAAGGGCTCGATGGTCTTCAATTTCGCCCGCGCCCGCAACGCGGCCTTCGACAAGGGCGAGCTGATCGTGGTCGAGGGCTATATGGACGTCATCGCCCTGCATCAGGCGGGGTTCCAGAATACCGTCGCGACGCTCGGCACCGCCTTCACCGAGCGGCAGATGGATCAGCTGTGGCTGCTCGCGCCGGAACCGATCATCTGCTTCGACGGCGATCGCGCCGGCGAGGCGGCGGCGGCGCGGGCCATCGACCGCATGCTGCCGGTGTTGCGCGAGGGGCATTCCTTCCGCTTTGCCTTCCTGCCGCGGGGGTCCGACCCCGACGACCTCGTGCGCAACGAGGGCCCAGGCGCATTGGCGCAATGCCTGGCCGAGGCGCGGCCCCTGATCGACGTGCTGTGGCAGCGCGAATGCACGGGTCACAGCCTCGATACGCCCGAGCGGCGCGCCGCGCTCGAGGAGCGGCTGGAGCATCTGCTCGCCACCATCGGCAATGCGCGGGTGAAGGATCATTACCGCAAGGAGATCAAGTCGCGGCTTTGGACCTTGTGGCGGGACGTGGGGAAGCGCGGCGCCGGCCCGGCCAAGACGTCGTCCCAACCCGGCGCCGCGAGCGGGGCGATGCCGCTTCCGTCCGCTCACGGCTTCGCCATCACCATCATCCTGGCGCTCGCTCACCATCCCTGGCTGCTCGATCATTTCGCCGAGGAGGTGGCGCGGATCGACATCCGGCAGAAGCAGCTCGCCGAGCTTCTGGCCGTGCTCACACTTGCCATCTTCCAGCATCAGGGCATCGAACGCGAACCGCTGGCCGAGCTCATGCATGAGAGCGGCCAGGGCAGACTGTTCGAGACGCTCGACCGCTCGAGCGCGTTCAAGCGCGTCGCCTTCCTTCAGCCGAAGACGCCGGAGGCCGAGGTCGAGGAGCAATTCGGCGAGCTTCTGTTTCGCTGGACCACGCTCAAGAGCCTGGACAAGGAGGTGCAGGAGGCAGCACTCGACCTCTCCGATCTCACCGAAACCGAATATGACCAATTCGCTTTGTTGCAGCAGCAGGTGGCCAATGCCGGCTTGCGCCATGCCTCCGACGACGCCGGCGACCGCGAGAGCAGCAAGAAATTTCTCGAAACCATCGCGCGGCTCAAAGGCGAGAATATCGCGGGTCAGCGGGGCAAGCGCGCGGATCGCCGCTTGGATCGTGGCTAGAAATCCCTGTCCGGCACTCTAATTGCATGGGCGAATTTCAGGGCTCTTGCGGGTGGGCCAGGGGCCAAGAATTGTTCTGCTGGAAGTGCTTGCAGCCTTGACACAGGGTGCCCGTCTCGCCAATTCCATGTGAGGAACTTGATCGGCCGGAGGCACCTCCCGGCGTTCGGGGAGCTTCCAAAAAAGGTGCGTCGCAGCTCCCTCGCTGGTCGGCGTGGAGTTCCCTCAGTGGGCTTTGGCCCTGGACATTTCGGAGCGGGGCCCTAGACCTCCGCGACTAAGACATTTGGTCCGGAACATGAGTTCCAATCCTTCTGCCCCGAGGGGGCGAGTTTGGTTGGGGAGAGCGAGGTTGGCCAAGGCTTAACGTCAGTCGGGAATGAACTGGCGGCCAGCTCTCGGCCCAAGTCATGATTAATCGTCGATTAACGGTGATCGCCGCTAATCGCTTGAGAATCGCGATGCTGCGGGGCGCGATTCTCCCTTCGCCGCTTAAACCCCCGCGCTCATCCTGGCCCCGCCGGGTCTGACGGAAATGCGCTTCGGAGTACGATGAATGGCAATGGCGACCAAGACCGCTGAAGCCGAAGATCAGGAGCAGCCCCAGGTCGAGACCCCCGACGGTCCCGTGCTCGACATGTCGGATGCCGCGGTCAAGAAGCTGATCAAGACGGCGAAGGCGCGAGGCTTCGTCACCTATGACGAGCTGAACGAGGTGCTCCCTTCCGAGGAAGTTTCCTCCGAGCAGATCGAGGACACCATGTCGATGCTCTCCGACATGGGCATCAACGTCATCGACACCGATGAGGCGGAGGAGGCCGAGGAGGGCGCCGTCGACGCGCCGCGCGCGGTGGCGACCGTGACCCCCATCGCCAAGGCTGAGACCAAGGTCGAGCCGATCGAGCGCACCGACGATCCCGTCCGCATGTATTTGCGCGAGATGGGCTCGGTCGAGCTGTTGTCGCGCGAAGGCGAGATCGCCATCGCCAAACGCATCGAGGCCGGGCGCGAGGCCATGATCGCGGGACTGTGCGAGAGCCCGCTCACCTTCCAAGCCATCATCATCTGGCGCGACGAGCTGAACGAAGGCAAGATTCTGCTGCGCGACATCATCGATCTCGAAGCCACCTATCAAGGCCCCGACGCCAAGCCGACGCCGTCGCAGCCGCTGCCCGAGGGCATGAATGGCGAGGCCCATCCGCAAGCCGACGGCCACAATGCGCAAGCGAACCCCGGGCACAATGCGCAGGCCAAGCCCGGGGCCAATGCCCATGCGAAGCCGGGCGCCGCGCCGGAGGAAGAGCCGGCGCAACCGGAAGAATATGAAGACGACGACGACGATCTCGAAAATTCGCTTTCGCTCGCCGCCATGGAAGCCGAGCTGAAGCCGCAGGTGCTGGAGACCTTCGACCTCGTCGCCACCAATTACAAGAAGCTGCGCAAGCTCCAGGATCAGCTGGTCGAGCGCGCGCTCCGCAACGACGTGCTCTCCACGAGCCAAGAGAAACGCTACAAGGCGCTGAAGGATGAGATCGTCACCGAGGTCAAGAGCCTCTCCCTCAACGCCAACCGCATCGAGAGCCTGGTCGAGACCCTCTACGACATCAACAAAAAGCTGATCGGCTATGAGGGGCGCATGCTGCGGCTGGCCGAAAGCTACGGCGTCAAGCGCGAGGATTTCATCGCCGAATATCAGACCAACGAGCTCGACCCCAATTGGCTTCGCCGCGTCGGCCGGCTGAAGAAGAAGGGCTGGAGCGATTTCGTCCATGACGAGCGCGGGCTGATCAAGGACGTACGCCAGGAGATCCATAACCTCGCGGCCGAGACCGGCCTCCAGATCATCGAGTTCCGCCGCATCGTCCATATCGTGCAGAAGGGCGAGCGCGAGGCGCGCCAGGCGAAGAAGGAAATGGTCGAGGCCAATCTCCGCCTCGTCATCTCCATCGCCAAGAAATACACCAATCGCGGCCTGCAATTCCTCGACCTGATCCAGGAAGGCAATATCGGGCTGATGAAGGCGGTGGACAAATTCGAATATCGCCGCGGCTACAAATTCTCCACCTACGCCACCTGGTGGATCCGCCAGGCCATCACCCGCTCCATCGCCGACCAGGCCCGCACCATCCGCATCCCCGTGCATATGATCGAGACCATCAACAAGATCGTGCGCACCTCGCGCCAGATGCTGCATGAGATCGGCCGCGAGCCGACGCCGGAGGAGCTGGCCGAGAAGCTGGCCATGCCGCTGGAGAAGGTGCGCAAGGTGCTGAAGATCGCCAAGGAGCCGATCTCGCTCGAGACCCCGATCGGCGACGAGGAAGATTCCTATCTCGGCGATTTCATCGAGGACAAGAACGCGATCTTGCCGATCGACGCCGCCATCCAATCCAATCTGCGCGAGACCACCACGCGCGTGCTCGCCTCCCTCACCCCGCGCGAAGAGCGCGTGCTCCGCATGCGCTTCGGCATCGGCATGAACACCGACCACACCTTGGAAGAGGTCGGCCAGCAATTCTCGGTGACGCGCGAGCGCATCCGCCAGATCGAAGCCAAGGCGCTGCGCAAGCTCAAACACCCGTCGCGCTCGCGCAAGCTCAGGAGCTTCCTCGATAACTAGTTCGCCACTTGCTCCATCCCTCCCCTTGATGGGGAGGGAGTCCTCGCGCCGCGAGGGCGGGTGGGGTGAATCGCGCTATCCTACCCCCCACCCCGACGCCTTGCGGCATCGGACCTCCCCGCAAGGGGGAGGTAGGAGTCTGTGCCACGCCGATAATCTCGCCACTTGCTCCATCCCTCCCCTTGACGGGGAGGGAGTCCTCGCGCCGCGAGGGCGGGTGGGGTGAACCGCGCTAGGTGAGGGGGGAGGGATGACCTTGCAAGGTACCAAAGGAAGCAGACCATGCGTCTCATAGCTCTCGGATTATTGCTTGCCGCGCTCGCCATGCCGGTCGCGGCCGATGCCGGCCCGGTCAGAGCCACCGCCGCCGGCGCCGGAACCGCCGTCGCCGTCACCGGCACGGCCGCGGCCAAGGGCACCGTCGTCGTCGGCAGGACCGCCGTCAGAGGCACCGCCGCCGTCGGCACCACCGCGGCCAGGGGCACCGTCGCGGTCGGCAGGACCGCTGGGAGAGGCGTCGCCTGCGTCGCCACCCTGTTCCGCCGCTGCCGCTAGGCTAGACGCAGAATTTCATCCCCGTCATGCCCGGGCATCCACGCCTGACTCTGCCGCAAGCAAAATCGTGGATGGCCGGGGACCAAGGACAGGTCTTGTCTACATTATTTTGGGGCAGCGGTTCTTCGTTGGAGCCTGTTTAGGTGCCAACTACAGTCCCTCCGTGGTGGTGCTGGGCGAGGGCAATGAGGTGGCTCGCGCGGCCTAGCGGGCTCAGAGCCCGAAGGGGTAGGTCTCGTCCGGGCCGTGGGCATGCATGCGCCGCGACGCCACCGCCTCGGTTTCCTCGAACCAGATCCAGGCGTCGAATTGGCGGGACAGCTCGGCCTGGAAATAGTGGGACAGCAGCTCGGTCTCGGGGCGATAGATGACGCCGATGGCGCGCTCCAGCAGGGGCTCGGCCAGCGCGTCGCGGACCTCATCTCTTTGTCCGGGGCCGGTCTCCAGCATGAAGGCGGCGATGCCGGTGTCGCGGGAGCGTCCTTCGTAGGAATCGCCGCGGGCGGGACGCACGCGCTTGATCTCCATGAGCCCATCCCAGTCCGACGCCGCGGCAACCGTGCCCCGGTCGGTGCCGAATCCGATCAGGGCCGCATCGTCGCCGAAGCGCTGGCGCGCGAGCTGCCCGATATTGTGCTCGCCCCTGACCTGGCCCATCTCGGTGAAGGCGGCATTGCCGATATGGGAGTTATGGGCCCAGACCACGGCCTTGGCGTCAGGCCCGCGATGGGCAAGCAGCCGCTCCAGCGTGTCGAACATATGCTGGTCGCGCAAATTCCAGGAGGCTGCGTCGCCAAAGTAGATGGCGCGGTAATAGTGCTCGGCGCCGGCGACGATGCGCGCATTCTGCTCCGCGTCGAAGAAGGCCTCGCCGTCCTGGTGCAGATAATCCAGCCGCTTGCGCAACAAATCCACCAGGGCCTCGGCAACGGGTTTCTCGCAAACCGCAAACCCTCTTGTCAGCGCCATGTGCCCATAGCGCGTAGGCTCCGCGCGCCAGGGTGCGAGGCACGCATAGCGCTGGCGCGCGACCGCCGCGGCTTCAGGATCGACCTTGTCGAGATAGGCGAGCACGCTCTCGATGGAGGCGCCGAGGCTATAGATATCCAGCCCGTAGAAACCAGCCTTGCGGTCGGGGTCCCCGATCGTGGCGTTGATATGCTTGAGCCGGTGCAGGAACTCGGCGACTTGCCCATTGCGCCACATCCAGCTGGGGAAGCGGGTGAAGGCGGCTTGTGGCACCTTCGGCCGGGGCAGCCCGCGGACGAAAGTGTCGTAGACCGCGGCATCGGGCCAATCGGCCTCGACCGCCACGATGTTGAAGCCATGACAGTCGACCAGCATCTCGGTGATGCGCGCGCGCGCCTGGTAGAACTCGGCCGTGCCGTGGGTTGCCTCGCCGAGCATGACCACCTTGGCGCCGGCGAAACGCTCGACCAGAGCGGACAGCTCATGCAGATCACCGAACGGCTCGGCGGCTTCCGCCATGAGCCGGCTAAGCTGGCCTCGGCCGGCGAGCGCCCGCTTCTCCGGCCGCAGAAGTCCGGTGGCGAAGCCCGAGGGCTCGGCGTCGACCTCAGGCTGCTTGGGGCTGTCGGGCTCGGTCCAGCCTTGCTCCCCGATTAGGGGCACGAAGGCCACGGCGCCGAAATCCTCCTCCTCGAAACTGTCTTTGCCGGTGTGGCGAACGCGCATGAGTGTTTGATAGCCGTGCTCGCCCACGGGGATCACGAGCCGACCGCCAGGCGCCAGCTGCTGCTTCAGCGCCTCGGGCACGCGCGGTCCGCCAGCCGACACGATAATGGCCTGGAACGGCGCTTCCTCGATCAAACCCTTGGTCCCGTCGGCGCAGACGATCTCGGCATTGCCAAAGCCGAGCCGCTTCAACCGCGCGCGGGCGAGCTTCGCCAGCTCCTCATGCCGCTCGATGGCATAGACCTTGTTGGCCATGCGGCTCATCACCGCCGCGGCATAGCCGGAGCCCGCGCCGACCTCGAGCACGGTGTCGCCGGGCTTGATCTCGGCCAGCTCGATCATGCGGGCGACGATGTAAGGCTGGGAGATGGTCTGGCCCGCCTCGATCGGCAGCGCCGAATCCTCGTAGGAAAATTCCTGCAAGGAGCCCGGCACGAACGCTTCGCGCGGCACGGCTCCCATCGCCGCAAGGAGAAGCGGATCGGCGATTCCGCGCGCCTTGAGATGCCGCGCGACCATGAGGGTCCGGTCGCGGGCATAAGCATCGTCCAGAGTGTCGGCGCGTTGCATGGCCATCATGCCTGAAGCCTAGCGGGTGCCGCTGCCCCGTGGCCTTGATTTGGATCAGCGAGGCGGGCCCGCGCCGCCCTCCGCTTACTCCAGCTCGAAACTGACGCTGACCCGCGCCTCGACCGTGGCGGTTCCGGCTTCGATCGGCACGGCCTTCGCCATTTCCATGGCCGGGGCGGGGGAAGCGTAGCGGGCGAGGATCACGCCCTGGTCCTCGTTGATGGTCAGCACCTTGCCGAGCTTGACCCCTGCCGCGTCCGCATAAAGCTTGGCATTGGCGATGGCGTTGGCGATGGCGAGCTTTCGCGCCTCGTCCTTGAGCGCCTCCGGCTCGGCCACACCGAACTCGATCGACCCCACATCATTGGCGCCAAGCGTCACCACTCGATCGAGGATGTCGCCAAGCTTGGAGATGTCGTGCACGGTGAGGTGGACCGAATTCGTGACCTGATAGCCGACGATCTTGGGCGAGCGCTGTCCCTCTTTGCGGTCTTCGTAGAGGGGTTGCACCGAAAAATTCGTGGTCTGAATGTCCTTGGCGTCGAGCCCTTGCGCCTTCAGCGCCGCGATCACCTTGGTCATGGACTCGGTGTTCTTGGCCAGCGCCTCCTTCGCGCTATCCGCCTGGCTCGTGACCCCGGTCGAGATATCGACCTTGTCCGGGGCGGTCTTGATCGCGCCGGTGGCCGAGAGCGAGATCATGCGCTTCGGCGCCTCGTCCGCGGCTGCAAACCCGGCACCGGCCATGGTCAGAAGGAGGAGGGCGAGGGAGGCAGTCTTGCCGCTGAGATTCATGGAAATCCTTTCGACGGTTGGCCGGCCCGGCCAAAGCCTCGGGCAGGCGGGACGCCGGCGCAAATGCTCGCCGGCCGTATCGCAGGCCAAGGGAAGTCTGCTAATGAGGCGGAATCATGCGAAAGCGAAGTGGGGCCCGTAGCTCAATTGGTTAGAGCCGGCGGCTCATAACCGTCTGGTTGGAGGTTCGAGCCCTCCCGGGCCCACCACACGCTTCGCGCGGCCCGACATTTGAGGGCGCCGGATTAGCCGGCGCCCTTGACTGTCTCAGGATTTGTTCCTCGTGCTCTTGAGCCAGTTGATGAAGGGTCGCTTCTTCTTCTTCACGGTGGTGCCGTGCGCGGTCTTCTTTTTCACGATCTTTTTGGTGCCGCGGCTGGTCTTCACCTTCTTGACCACCTTTTTATCGCCCGGCTCCATCATCTTCTTTTCGGGCATGGCCGCGGCCGCTGCCGCGGCCGGAACCTCGGCGACCCCGCCGCCGCAAACATTCCCGGCCTCATCCCAGGGCATGCTGGCTGCCTCGCAACCCGCGCGCGTCAGCGGCTGAGTCTCGGCCAAGGCGTATCCGGTGCCAGCAACGGCAATCATCAGAGCAAAAGCGATGGGAATGTCCCGATCGATGTTGAAATAGGAGGGCAGGCGTTGCCCACCTTGAGCCATTAGGCTCGGGGTGTCGAATCCGCGAAGGAGAGCAACGCCATGACGAATCCTACCACGACTTCACCGATGA
>Ga0307377_10001896_pt1 | contig 25428 bp, 19 predicted proteins | sample TR3MG_FD_202535 | JGI IMG/M metagenome (GOLD analysis project Ga0307377, IMG submission 202535) | Soil microbial communities from Risofladan, Vaasa, Finland - TR-3 | ecosystem: Environmental > Terrestrial > Soil > Coastal area > Acid sulfate soil | place: Finland: Risofladan, Vaasa | collected... | reverse complement strand
TACCGGGCCCATCGCTGCCAGCTGTGACTGACAAATGCCGCGGCAATTGCGCAAGATTCGAATCAGGTCGCCGATCGAGCGCGCGAGTTGTTTGGGTTGATCTTCCGAACGCTGACCGAGCGAAGCACAGACCTGAAGATAAACGTAATCGACACCAAGAGGGCGATGGCACCGAACACAGTTGCCATTCTTTGGGTATTGGCGAGTGTTACAGCGCCGGCAGGTAATGATCTCGCTGTCACGAATCGAAGGGAGGAATTGAAAAGTAGGCATAGGTCTCCTTTGAACATGCTTGAGGTAGAGTTGTCGGAATGAAAATGGACGTCGGAAGGCGAGCGTTGGAAGGGAAGTGCTGCTTGATGCACGGCCAGCCTCGGTTCAGCTCGTCGCGACCGTTGCGCGCATACCGTAGGTTGGAACTCAAGTTGGCAACGAATGTCAGTTCGAGGTGAGTTCTCCGCGTTCCTCAAGAACGGCATTCAGATCGAACTCGCCGGCATCGGGAACGTGTGCAAATTTCGAAGCCACGCAAGTGAAGATCGATGGCGGCACGTGAGGCCTATAGTTCCCAAATCGAATCGATTCTGGACTGTGAACACGGTACCCTCCGATCCAGAGTCGATCGCTGATTGCGACCCCGTAGCCTAATTCCGCCAGCTCGCTCTCGATTTGATCGTTGATTGAGCCCGGAGGAACGTCCGCGTAGCCGAACTCGCTACGTTCGGCCACTGCTATCAAGTTGATGACTGCGCGATTCATTTCTGCGCGATTCATTTCGTTCCTTTCTGCACCATTACCGGCTCGCTGGCGAAGACTGACCGTAGGACTGTTCCCGGGCTCCGGACCGTTGGCCCGGAGCCTAGGATGGATTTCCTTCAGCGCGATTCCATGTTTCCTCTGGCGGGAGTTTCGGTGTGACGGATACCGGCTGCCTTGAGTGGATTGGCCGCCGAAGAAGCAGGAGGTTCCGGTCCCTGAGAAGAGGGGATTTCCCGGGATTAGAGGCCGTGAATCTGCTCAGAGGCCAAGGCTGGCCGCTGCATTCTCGCGGAACAATTCACCCGGCCGGATGTAGCGTCGCAAAACGCGACGGGATTTGTGACGGGTGGTTTTCGCGATGGCGCGTTCGGACGATCCGTTCAACGCCGCCTGTGTTGCCATGCCAGCCCGAACGCTGTGCCCCGCGATGTTGGTGGCGTTGATGCCGGCCCTCACGGCGGCGGTTTTGAAAATCGCCGCGATCGAATCCCGATGAAGGCCTGTGGCGGCGACTTTGTTGTAACGGTCGACTGCGCGAAAGACGGCACCCTCGGTGACGTTGCCAGAGGCAAGCCACTCGCGAAGCGCCTTTATCGGGCAAGTCTCCTCGTGTTCGCCAAACGGGATCGCGACTTTATCGCCGGCTTGCTCCTGATCCGCTTTTGAGCGTGGCACGTTGATCACGAGGCCGGAATCCGAAAAGCCCAGGTCGCAAACTGCCATCGCACAGAGTTCCGAGCGGCGAAACGCTCCCGCGAAGCCTGTAAGGATTAATGCCCGGTCGCGCAGGCCGAGAAGATTCTTTGGGCACGCGGCAAGGAGTCGGCAGATGTCGTTCAACAGCAGCGGGTCTTTGCATTTCTGCGCGACGCCCAGCGTGCGGCGGGCGCCTTTCAAAACCTCGCCCACCACAAAGTGTTCGGTTGACGCGGGAGAGTTTTCGTATCCAGCCGCCTGGTGGGCTTTCGAGATGGATGCAAGACGTCTGGCGATCGTCGCGGGCGCAAGGCGGGCGACAACGCAGGACGCGATGTAGAGCGCGATGGTTTCAGGAGCGGATGGCAAGGAAGTCAGGCCGTGATTGGTGCACCAGGAATCATAGATCCGGAAATCTGATTGGTAGGCCTTGCGGGTGGAGGGAGCCTTCGCTGCACGGATGAGGTCGTTGGCCTTCTGAATAAGGTCCTCGAGGCCGGTCGAAGGATAAGAAAGGGTGATGAGTTTGTCTTGCACGAGGAAACTCCGGACAGGAACAGGGTGAGGGCGGAAAAGCAAGGGGGCGATGGGCCGCCGGGAGGAGGTCTTGAGTTTGGAATAGAGGGAACCTGTGTTTGAACGGAACTAGCCAGTGACCGAAACCAAACGAGTGAATAGGAGGCGAGGCAGTCAGCGGATTGCTGAATCCTGAGTCAGCCTCCCCTCCAGTCAGTCGATAACAGAGACTAGTCCTTTAGCGGCGGCCAGGTGTGACACATGTCCGCTGACATGCTTGTGCCGAAGAAGCACATGGCACGCGATGTAATCACCTGCAATTAGTGAAGCCCTGGCACGGATAAGACTTCGTTCTCCGAAACAATGTGAGCGGGATTACAAGCCGAGTTTCGACGCGCCGTTGACGACGAACAGTTCACCCCTGCGGATGTATTTTCGCAAAGTGTTCACACTTGTGTGTCCCGTCTGGCGCATGATCACGAGTTCCGGCACTCCCGCACGCGCCGCGGTTGTCACATGACCGGAACGAAGGCTGTGGCCGCTGACATCGCATCTGATGTCCGCACGACGCGCTGCCTGCCGGATGATCAACGCAACCGAATCCGGCGCGAGTGGAAGTTGCGATAGGCGGCCGCTTTTTCCTACGGACCTGAAGACCGGACCGCAGTCGATGTGCGCGCGACCTAACCAGGCCTTCAGTCCGCGAACTGGGCACGTCAATTCATCCGTGCCAAACGGAATTCCCACCTCGCGACCTTTGGCTTCCTGGTCTGTCTTCGAACGACGAAGATTGACGACAAGACCTTCCGCAGTGAACGTCAGGTCCGCGAATTCCAAAGCCGCGAGTTCCGACCGACGAAACGCGCCGGCGAAGCCCACGAGCAAGAGCGCCCGGTCTCTCAACCCCCGCAACCCGCGGGGACAATGCTCGATCATTTTGCGGATGTCAGATGTCATTAATGCGTCCTTTCCATGTTGTGCTGTGCCGATGGCGCGACGAACGCCTTTGAGAGTCTCACTGACGATGAAGTTGTGGCTCGATGCCGGCGAATCCTTGCAACCAAATGCCTGATGGGCTTTAGTGATCGCGGTGAGACGGCGAGTGATGGTTGCGTTGGCGAGAGTGCTGGCGCGGTCCGTAATGTAGAGCGCAACAGTCGTTGGTGAAGCTGGGAGTGAGGCGAGGTTGTGTTCACGGCAAAAGCGGACGAAATCGGCAAAGTCTGACTTATAAGCGCGAACTGTTGCCGGCGAGATCGCGCCGCGCATGAAGTTTCTGGTCTTTTCGATAAGCTCTTCGAGGTCGCGCGAGGGCACGACCAGAGCAGGTGTGGGGTTCTGCATTAATTTGGACTCCGGAGCGAGATGAGTGTGGGGTAGGGAAGTCAGAGCACGCCACTCCTAGTCCTTAGCGTTTGCCGCGCATCTTAGAAACAGAAACGCATTGACGTAGGAACGGAATGGATTTGAAACTTGGCGGAAAGACGGCACTCGTAACCGGCTCGACATTGGGAATTGGCTTGGCGATTGCGCGCTCGCTTGCGACCGAAGGTGCGCGGGCGTGGATCAACGGGCGGACGCCCGAGCGAGTGGAGAGCGCCACGGCGTTGATCCGCAAAGCTGTCAAAGGGGCGCAGGTCGAAGGAATTGCCGCGGACTTTAGTTTGAGTGCAGGGGCGCAGCGGGTAATCGAGTAGCTAGATCACATCGATATCCTGGTGAACAACGTTCGGATCTTCGAGCCCAAACCGTTCGCCGAAATTCCGGACGAGGACTGGAAGCTATTCTTCGAAGTGAATGTTATGAGCGGAGTGCGACTGTCACGCCATTATCTTAAGGGAATGCTTGAGAAGAACTGGGGAAGGATCATCTTCATCTCGAGCGAGTCGGGGATCCAGATCCCTGCCGAGATGGTGCACTACGGCACGACCAAGACGGCCCAGATCGCCGTGGCGCGCGGTATCGCCGAGACCGTCGCAGGCACCGGAGTGACAGTGAACAGTGTGCTGCCTGGACCTACTGAATCAGAGGGTGTTGGCGGCTTTGTCGAGGGACTAGCGAAGCAGCAGAACAAATCGAGAGAAGAGGTGGAACGTGAATTCTTTGAACATGCACGGCCTTCTTCACTGCTGAAGCGTTTTGCAACTGTCGAGGAGGTGGCCGCTATGGTGACGTATGTGGCTGGTGAACCTTCGTCGGCGACGAACGGCGCCGCGTTGCGAGTGGATGGAGGCGTTTATGAGCGCCGGTGCAAAACTAGGCCATAGTGCGCCGCGTGAGCGGCGTCCTGCGGCGGAGTAAAAGTATGCCACCCGCCGGATCTTGATTTCGTGAGCTATTGCCTTGATGGCATGGTTCATGGAACACCGGAGGGATGTTTCAGGTGGAGATATACGGGCGTGTACGTCGTGCGGTTCGTGTCGAGGGCCGGAGTCAGCGAGCAGTAGCCAGGGATTTTGGGCTGTCGCGGGATACGGTACGGAAGATGCTGCAGTATGCGGTGCCACCAGGCTACCAGCGGCAGCAACCGATCAAGCGGCCCAAGCTGGGGCCGTGGCTGGGCGTGATCGACGCCATTCTCAGCGACGACAAGCAGAGGCCAGCTAAGCAGCGGCACACGGCTACGCGCATCTTCGATCGGCTAAAAGAGGAGCATCAGTTCACCGGTGGCTACACCATCGTGAAGGACTACGTGCGCTCGGCGACGCTGCGTGGTCAGGAGATGTTCGTGCCTCTGACGCATCCTCCGGGCGAGGCGCAGGCGGATTTTGGCGAAGCGCTGGTGGTGATTGCGGGAGTGGAACAGAAGGCGCACTACCTGGCCATGGACCTGCCTCACTCGGACGATTGCTTCGTCGTGGCGTTCCCAGCCGAGACCACGGAAGCCTTCCTCGAAGGCCATGTGCAAGCCTTCGCCTACTTCGGCGGCGTGCCCACGCGGATTCTCTACGACAACAGCAGGATCGCCGTAGCCAGGATCCTGGGCGGTGAAGAGCGGCAGAAGACGAAGGCCTTCTCCGAGTTGCAGAGTTATTATCTCTTCGCGGACAAGTTCGGCCGCCCGGCCAAGGGCAACGACAAGGGCAAGGTGGAGGGCCTGGTCGGTTATGCGCGGCGCAACTTCATGGTCCCGATTCCGCGTTTCAACAGTTGGGACGAGTTGAACGCGCATCTCCAACTACAGTGCCGTAAGCGGCGCGAGCGGCGGCTGCGTGGGCACACAGAGACCATCGGCGAACGCTTCGAGCGCGACCGCGCGGCGATGTTGCCGCTGCCCGCAACTCCGTACGAAGCCTGCGAGAAGATCACGGTGCGAGTCACTTCGCTGTCGCTGGTTCGGTATCGCAGCAACGACTACTCTGTGCCAACCGCGTACGGACACCGTCAGGTTCTGGTGAAGGGCTTCGTGCATGAAGTGGTGATTGCCTGCGCCAGCGAGGTTATCGCACGACACCAGCGCAGTTATGAACGCGAGGTCGTGGTCTTCGATCCGCTGCACTATCTGGCGCTGCTCGAACAGAAGACGCGGGCTCTGGACCAGGCGGCTCCGCTCGCTGGCTGGAAGTTACCGGACTGCTTCGCCGTACTGCGGCGTCTGCTCGAAGCCAGGCTCAAGAAGCATGGCAGCCGCGAGTATGTTCAGGTGCTGCGGCTGATGGAGACCTTCGATCTCTCCGAAGTAAGCCATGCCATCGAAGACGCATTGCGACTCGGCACGATCAGCTTCGATGCAGTGCGTCATCTCATGCTGTGCCGCATCGAGCGAAGGCCGCCGCGACTCGATATGGAGAACTACCCACACCTGCCGTTGGCCCAGGTGCACACCACGCAGGCGGCCGATTACATGAGCCTGCTCGTCGAGGTGTGCGCATGAGCAACGATGCTTCGAACACCGCGACTCATACCTCCGACACGCCGCAGTTGCTGCTGGAACATCACCTGAAGGAACTCCGTCTGCCCACCATGCTGCGCGAGTACGATCACATCGCCCGACAGTGCGCGGTCGAGCAGGTCGACTATCAACGCTACCTGCTGCGCATGACCGAACTGGAGTTGCTGGACCGCGAACGCCGCGCTATCGATCGCCGCATCCGGCAGGCGAAGTTCCCGGTCGTCAAGACACTGGACAGCTTCGATTTCCTTGCCATGCCTTCGGTGAACAAAACCCTGGTGTTGGAACTGGCGCGTTGCGAGTTCCTCGCTCGCCGCGAGAACGTGCTGCTGTTGGGCAACAGCGGCACCGGCAAAACCCACATCGCCCTCGCGCTCGGACTGGCTGCTTGCCAACAGGGACACCGTGTTCGTTTTACCACCACCGCGGCCCTGGTCAGCGAGCTGATCGAGGCCCGTGACGACAAGAAGCTGCTCCGGTTCCAAAAGCAGATCGCCAGCTTCGAACTGCTCATCGTTGACGAGCTCGGCTTCGTGCCCTTATCCAAGACTGGCGCCGAACTGCTCTTCGAGATGCTCAGCCAGCGCTACGAACGCGGATCGACCCTGATCACGTCGAACCTGCCGTTTCAAGAGTGGACCGAGATCCTAGGCTCGGAACGCCTCACCGGAGCGTTGCTCGACCGCCTCACCCACCACGTCCACATCCTGGAGATGAACGGCGACAGCTATCGCCTCAAGCAAAGCCGCCGTAAACGAAACCCGCCTTCAGAACGCTAATCCCCTCGAGACGCCTCTCAGGGGCGAAGAGCCTCTTCCGCTACGCTCCAGAGGCCCTTCGCCCCTGAATACTCAACAACCTGACTGCCAACTACTGGCCTACTTTTACTCCGCCCCACTGGTCTGGTTTTACTCCGCCCTTGACAGCTGGCCAAGGGAGGACATAATTTTGTCCTCTTCGACATCAAGGATGCTGATCCCGTGAGCTTCACGCTCTATGAGGCCGACCAAGTCACGTACACCATCACGCAACGCGATAACACTTACTTCAACCGTCGCAAACCGGCTGCAGCTCAAACTGAACACAAGTAGCGGTAAAGGGCTTTGATCGGCTGCCTTCATCGCCGCATCCGAAAGAATGTGCTCAAGCGGCTATCTGAGTTCGATTCTCTTAAGATCTTGGCACGAATATTCTGAACCTCAATGGTAGGCTGACTGGCCATCAGCAGATTCATTCTAGCCTCCGTGCATTTTTGCTGTAGCGGCCGCTTCCGGTGGGCGAAAGGTGTGCCTAAGCTCGGATTTCGCGCTGTTGAACGCTCAATGACCCTGTACTCGCCAGTCCCGTTCTACTAAGAGACGTTGGTATGACTAGACAGACGCCGATATGCAAGGACATAAATACGTTACATAAGAGAAAGGGTTCACGCACCGGGCTGAATGATTTAGGCTAGGGCGGAGTTCGGCCGACATTTGAAGACGCAATGCACGAGGAGAAACCACGCGAACGAGGTTAGCAGATAATGGCGATCATGTTGAGCGAGATATTCCCAATTGAGGTGCTTTCCGATTATAAGGTCCATTACGCTATGTGGAACCGAGTGAAGCAGCCGCTTGATGTATTCACCTCGGATCGCCAAGAATGGCGTGGCTGGCAGGAGTACCGAGCTAGTCGGGACGACTTCAATCGACCGCTGATATTTTCCCTCGCATACTTCTATCACGAGCCTGGCACATGGCTCTTTGGTGGCGTATTCAAAGTTCTTGCTCGCCACGACGACTGCTATGAAGTCGAGTTGACAGATATCGGCGGGAGTTTTGTGGGCCGTTTGAAGCTGTGGTCTCCTTACAATTCGCGCGGTGTCCGAGTCAAAATGGAGGGTCAGTACGAGAACTTCACGGTGACCGAAATTCTTCGCGAACCATATGCTGGAAGGCCATTTCCTGGTTTTGAGGACATCGACATATCTTTCGGCGAACTTGAGACCATATTCAAGAATGGGCGCTTGGACTGGAAAACCGCTTTAGAGAACGTAAAGGGCATCTACCTCATAACCGACAGGAACAGCGGAAAGCGCTATGTGGGTTCGGCATTCGGCGAGGGTGGTGTTTGGTCAAGATGGCTCTCATATATTGAGACCGGACATGGTGGCAATGTGGAGTTACGCCGCTTAGTAGGCAATTTGAGTCTCGATTATTGCCGAGCGCATTTCCAACTTGCGCTTCTTGAACATAGGCCAGCACGTGCGAGCGACGACTTGATTCTTAGGCGAGAGACTTTCTGGAAGCAGTTGCTTCTGTCACGCGGAGATCAAGGGCTCAACCGCAACTGAAAACACCCCCGAATGCTTCGAGAGATTCGACCATAGTCGGAACACATCGGCTGGCTGGAAATTTTATCGATATCCATAAGCGCCGTTCATTGCGACTGCGGCCTTGACCTTCAAACGGGCCACGGATTCTGGTCTGGCCTGCCGACTATCGGTACTAATCCCAGAGAGAGTCATTAACATCTAGCCACGCACCAAATATTCCAAGACACGGCTGTGTTGGCTCTGGCTCCGCTGCCGGGCATGACCCGACTTGTCATGGAATCTCCATTGTCTCCCCATCGGCGAGGCGGCATACCATTCCAAAACCGTGCGCTTCCTCATCCCACTTAACGCCATGCACGGGCACAACCACCTTCGGTCTGACTGCAGCGGCGAAGTTGCGAAGGTCGATTGGAGAGGCGTGCCCACTGGTATGAATGTAAGCAATCTCCGCGCCGGCGTCTCGCAGCCAGTCCAATGGGGCTGAGTAATAGGCGCCAAAGGGGTCGGAGAGATAGCCGTGCGTAAGCGTTTCGTGATCGATACGTAATTCCGGAAGTACTGCTTCATTGTTAGAAAGGCGAAATTTGGCCTGTTTGGATATAGCATTGCCAATATGCCAGAACCTTTTACAATGACCGTTATTCTCAAAAACCTAAAAGACACACTGCCAGCCCTTAAGACTGCGTGGGCCAAGGTGACAGAAGCTGACGAACGTGACTCGGGTTCGCGGCTGATCCTCTTTATGGAAGGCAAGAGGATCTTCGACTGGGGGTCTTTTGAGGTTCCCTATGGATGCTACAAATCGGCCGAGAACATAATGGCAGAGATTGAAAAAGAAAGGGCGCGCCTTCCGAAAGATGGGTTCAGGGGCCTCTTGTTTGATCTGATAAGAGTGTGCAACAGGTTCAAGACCGCTTTGGACAAGATGGGACTGTCAGAGAACAAGCAATGGGAGGGGCAGCTCAGTGAGAGAGAGCGCGATGCCTTCCGCGAAGCGTTGATAAGGTTTAAGTACGAAATCGGCGTACAAGTCGCCGTCATTGGTGAGACCTGGAATATCGAAGTGCCAATGAAACTTGTTCCTGAAGATTTGATGCTCAGCCTATTTCCGGCATTAAGGCTTAGAGACTCGGGGTCCGAGTAATTTGTCAGAATTCCTATTGACCGGCAGGACCAATACTGGCATATTGCATCATTCTTGACGTGCTGTCGGCACGGCCAGCCGCTTCCAAGTTCATCCCTCGGTTGAAGGTCAGAGTCACTGCGGCGTTAGCGCGCCGGGCGGCTCGCTTCTTATGACATGAGGGCGGCCGGATTACAGGATTACAAGCAGAACATGCTACTGGTGAACGAATCGCTGTCGATTTTCAGGGCTTGATCTCAAGGCGAGTAGAGCGGTTGGTCACCAACAATGAACGCTATTGGTGGCCACATACGAACAATCCTGGTTCCTGATTGGGTGAAGGCCGGGATTGACACTTGGGTGGTGGCCGCCGGAATTACAACCGGTACGCTCATTCGTTCGATCAACAAGGCTGGCCGGACAGTCATCTAGTTGTTAACTCTGCGACATAGTATCATTGTCGCAGCCGCGACGCGGAACTCAAGTCGCTATTCTGAATTTACATAGGCGGACGCAGCCTTGCTTGACCAGATGTTCACCGCGGAGAACTTCCGCCGGATTTTCGACAGCGAAAACCGGAAGGGAGTTAACTTGGCTAAGCAGTTCTTTCCGGCCCTTGAACCGTACACCAAATTGATTCGGGAGAAAGTTGCGGAAATTAGAGCTCTCCGATCCGAAAAGGATTCGCACGCGCCTGACGAATTCCTGGCTAAGCATGAGACCTTAAAGGCGGAACTGAGACTCCTCAAATCCAACAAATCGAAAGCAATCAACGCGGAGTTAGAAGCTGTAAGCCTTAGGGTCAGGAAGCCAAGCTTTAAACTTGAGCTCACCGAGAAATCTGGACCAAAAGGTAAACCAGTCTTCTGCATTGACGGGTCGCCCGAGACCTTCTTCGTCATAAAGCAACTTCAGTACAATATCCATTGCATCTATGATGTCAAACAAGCGAACCGACACGACTTGGCCTGCCGGTTACGCGACAGCATTGCGTCCAAGTTCCCATTTGAGGTCGTGAGGACAGATGTATCGTCGTTTTACGAATCGATAGACCGCAAGAGACTAGTCGAGCAATTAGACGAAGACGAGCTTCTCAGCTCTTCTTCGAAGAAGTACATCAGGCAAGTCCTCAATTCCTATGCCGCCATTACCGGAGCTCAGAATGGTATACCGCGCGGAGTCGGAATTAGCGCCTATTTGGCCGAATTTTATATGCAGCCTGTCGACCGGGAGATAATGGCCATCCGGGGCCTCGTCCTTTATTGCAGATTTGCAGATGATATCGCAGCCGTATTCGCACGGCCGCCAGTGGGCCCGCAGTTGGGATCATACGAAGCCGCAGTCGCCACGGTTCTCGCTAAGTATGGGCTTACCAAGAACATTCAGAAAACCAAGGAACTCACGCTCGGCGGACCACAAACTCAAGAATTCGAATACCTCGGATACCGCTTTGTCCTAGGGCAAGGGGAATGCGCAGTCTGGCCCAGTCAGGCAAAGCTTGAAAAGTACGAAATGCGAATGGATGCGGCCTTCCTCGAATACCATCTGCAATCGTCAGTGAACCCTCGTCGAGCATACCGAGAAATCGTCGCGCGGATAAAATTCCTAACCGGCAACGCCAGACTCGTGAATAGCAAGTCGAGTGCAGTTACCGGCATCTACTACAACAATCCAATGGTCACCGAACTGTCTAGCTTTTCACACCTCGACACGCTCCTAAACAAAAAGGTAAATGGCATCAAACGCCTAAAACTAAGGAATCGACTAAAGACTTACAAATTCACCCAGGGCTTTTCAGAGCGCCGGTTTCACAATTTTAGTTCGCGGGAGCTAGAGAGAATTGTGAGGGTCTGGAAGCATGCTTAAGCGCCGACTCCAATTAGCTCATCCAAAAGTCCGGTCGATCTTGACGGACATGCTCCCATTCGAGGTGCCTCCAACTTTCTCGAATCGTGGCTTCTATAGCTTTTTGCTGAAAAATGGTGTCGAGATTAAAGATCATGAGCTTCGCTGGAACTCAGATACGAGCGCGCTTGATTCAACAATAAGACTAATCTTTGGAATCGAACCCGCTACCACCATCAAGCCTGAAGCCGTAACTGAGTGGGGCAAGAAAAAAGCGCGAAGGTCAGTTCAGCTGAATAAGTGCGAAATGGACACGATCCCGTTCAACTTCCGAGTCGCACACGCGCTCGATGCCCGAGTCTTGACCGTCGTCCATCCTCGCAACCAAGTTGGCGTAGCAGAGTTCTACGCCCGGCACAGCGCCCTTATTATCTATTACGCATCGCTGAGCAGTTTCTCAATTCGCCGCCCCGTTTCGGTCTCACGCTTCGCGTTTTTCAAGGACAAACTCCACGAGCAGAGAGTTGAACATTCTGCAAAAGGCATTGAGATGGGGGACCGCGAGTACGAGCAACTCGGATCCTATTTTGTTTATAGAGAGTATCGCAACATTCATCGGTTCTTCGAGTCGTACAAATACCATTGTTGCGAGAAAAAATACAACGCAATGGTCCAGGTCGACGTAAGCAAATGTTTCGACAGCATTTACACGCATTCCATTTCATAGGCAATGATTGGCAAGTCACAAGCCAAGTCCAATATTGAGAAGTCAGTTTCAACGTTTGCCGGCCGATTCGACGATCTGATGCAGAAACTCAACCAAAGAGAAACAAACGGCATAGTTATTGGCCCTGAATTCTCGCGGATTTTTGCAGAGATTATTCTCCAGTCGATAGATGTCGAAGTTCTCAACCGGCTCGCGGATTCCAAAGGACTGATTCACAAGAAAGACTATGACATTTTCAGATACGTCGACGACTACTTTGTCTTCTACAACGACGAATCCGCAAAGACTGCAATTCTTCAGACCCTACACGAAGCCTTGAAAGAGAAGAAGCTCAATATAAACACCGCAAAGGTAAAGCACTACGAAAAGCCGATCATCACGGAAATCACGGTTGCCAAAGACCGTGTCTCATCTCTTTTGAATGCCACAATTGACCCAAAAACCGAAATCAAGGAGGGAGAACAATCAATCAGGCTCGACTGCCTAATCAATTCGAATCAGCTAATCATCAAGTACAAAACCATCATCAAGGAGTCGAACGTCAAGTATGGCGATCTACTGAACTACACATTTGCCATTACCGAGAGCAAGTTAGAGAAGCTGCTTGGAGCCTATAAAGAATCCGATAAGAAGCTTATCGACCAGAGACGCTTACTTAATTCTCTCTTGGCTATTTTTGAGTTTTCATTCTTCGTTTATTCGGCAAGTCCAAAGGTGAACCATACAGTTCGCATATGCCGAATGATTCAAACGTCGATTGATTCCCTTAACGCAAATGCGATCCCTTATGAATTGAAGCACCTCCTCTTCAAAGACGTCCATGACAACATCGTGCAACTGCTCGAGAAAAACACGATGAGCACTCACCATGAGGTCGAGAGTCTCTATTTCATAACAGCTCTTGCCCAAGTCGGGAAGGAGTATTGGATGCCCGAATCAAGTCTTGCAAAGTACTTCCTGATCGAAAAGAAGTCCGGGGTCTATACTCGAGCGAACTTCCTTAACCATTTCTCCATTACAGTTCTCCTGTCGTACATCCGGAACAAGGTCCGATACCAAGAATTACGAGGGTTCGTCGAACTCCATGCTTTAGAAAAGCTAGAAAGCGTGAAGAATCACTGCCCAAGAGACGCGGAATCGCTGATGCTCCTGCTGGACCTCATTGTTTGCCCAGACGTGAGCGCACAAACCAAGCAAGGATTAGGCGCAGTCTTTAACCTTGACGCCGCTGAACTTGCGGAAATTCAGGCCGCAAATAGCCACTGGTTCACCGCGTGGGGTTCTGACTTCAACTTAGGTAAGGAGCTAGACGCTAAGGTCAGCCGCGACGTATATTAAACGTGGCGCTCCGCTCTACCCTTAATGGCTGTTGGCAGCCCACACACAAGCGCCGCCGAACCCCTTTATCAATTTGGGGTTGGGTAAACGGACGGTAGGAGCGGGCCGTCCTTTGCAGGTGATCAGATTTCTTAAGCTCAGTTCGACCCTGTGTGCCTATTCTTGTCGCCAATCAAAAGAACAGTTCAATTTCCGCCGTGGCCACCTCGAGGTGAGCCCTTGTCTGTCCTGGTAAACGCCGATGTGACATGTTTATAGGTATGCTGATCCGGCATCATCCTCTCTTGGCAATCTGGCCGCAGCAATCCTCCAGTCGAAACCGCACCGGCGTGCCGAACATGTGCCGTTTCTGACTGCATCAAGCCGCGATCAACCGCGAGAACGGCATTGTGTCCCTGCGCACTCTTCTTCTGATAATGCTTCCTTCTCCGAAGGGAAGTGAAAGGGATCGCACTGCAGAATATACTTGCTCGATGATGACAGACAGGATCCTAACCGCCATCGACGAAGAAATTGCACGCCTGAAGAAGGTGCGCGCTCTGCTCTTCACAGTGCAGATCCCAGTTGGCATCCGGCAATTCCTCAAATGCCTCGCTTACATCTTTCGGTTCGATGCAGACGCTCCGCTGGATGCGCGTATCCATTTCGTCTCAATAATCATCGGCATCGATCATAAAAGGGGATCAGTTTGAGACCCTGCCCCCATCGTCCCGGCTAGCCACTACGAGCGCCTGCGGTAACACTTCCAAGACGTTGTCGCGAAAGCGCCAGTTGAGGTCGATTGCAACGGGCTGGATACTGCAATGTCCGCCAAAGCTGCTTTCGCACTAAAAAGAAGCAACAGGAGGCGTTTTAAGCGGTTCTTGACCGTTGGCTGAATCAAAGGGTTCACACTTAACGAGTAATCCCCGCTCTTGAAGGATTCATGTGGACGGGCTGTGATGCCAGTTAATCTTATTATTTTTAAATAGATACGCGACAGACGACAACATAGGCCCTTCATTCCAAGCTGGCTCTACATGTCCAATTGGGCAGATTTCGCGGCTATTCCCCTCACACCGGGCGCTAATGTTCAAACGAATTCGTGCAGCTGTGCATCGGTGCCGGTGCCGGGAGGCTAACGGCACAATAAACCGTCAGGATTCAATATTGAACGGACACCGCCGATATGAGAGACATGGATCACAGGCACTGCTATATCCCATCCGCCTCAAAGAGCGCGTTGAGAGCCGCATGCCGCATGGTCATCGCCAATGTAACGGCGAACCTAGGCAGAGGCGCGCGTGGGCCAGAGTCGGGAACGAGAAATCCAAACGGCGACAAAACCGCTCCAGCGAGAAATGAATCCTTCGTCTCTTTCCGACGCCCATGATGGCGCGACAACATCCGGCTGCGAGCCGGCGTTGCCCAGTTGCGCAGGGCTAACGCATTTCACATCTCTGAAAGGACCGTTCTGATGGATGCGCGCACCATCGGACGGCCTCTGCCCACGCTCCGGATTGAACTGCGGGGATGATATGGAAAGTAAGCCAACGAACGGCGCTGATGAGCCTCCAGTGAACGACAAGGTAGCACGCCCAGATGCCGGGAACATCACACTTGTTCCACCGGGATCAACCCCTCCGAATTCTTCCAATTGGAGGGATCGTTTCTGTAATAGGTCGAATGCAGAAAAGCTCGCCGGCCCTGCGACAGAGAACACCGCTGCTGGCGTGGGCCCGGAGTCCCCTACTACCGATCAACAAACCGGGAATGAATTGCCTCTATGGCAAAGTGTCCCCCTCGACCAGAGCGACCTACATCCCTATCTCCAACACCTGGATCCGAAACCTGGTGTTCGATTCCCGCATGAATGGCAAAAGGGCTATCTGACTCCAACCGGGATCAAGCAACTCGCCAAGTATTCCCCAATCCATGTAGTCAAATCGGGAACGAAGTTTCTGTGTTTTTCCGGCGTGCGACTCTGGCTTGCCGCCACAAACGAGTGCCCACCCCTCACAGAGATCGAGGTACTTGTGCATCCATCGATCACTGAAATCCAGATCCAGGAAGCCCTTGAGATGGAAGCGGAAATCCTGCCCGTTTGGTATCGTCTGGACGAAAAGGAGGGAATAGCGCTCGATAGGAGAATCCTGGGTACTGAGAGTCCCAACAAGTTCAGATTGAAATTCGAGGGAAGGGAACAGAATAAATGGAGTTCGAATCTGAGAATGAGCCTCAAAACGCTCCACAACAGATGGGATTTTCTCCGCAGAAAAGCGTAGCACACACGCAACTGCTCGGAAGGGTTAAGGGCTCTTCTCGTGAACGCGTTCGCGAACTGCTGTGGGTGATTAATGCGCCTCCGGATATAGAGGACATTCCATGTGTGTTCGAGAATCTCGCCAAGGTTCTGAAATGCGCAGAGCGTCAGTGGCCCGGCATTCTGGAGATGCAACATCTCGACTGGATCCCCGATGCCCTGAATTGCGCTCTGAAAGTCTTCAAAGGTATATCGCGTCTTGAGATTAACGCCCAGCATGGGAACCGCGATTGGCGGGAACGCAACGCGCTGTATTGCGCTCTGAGAACGACGATCACTTCGCCGACGGAACTGAACACATCGTACCGGCTACTTCAGGCGCACTACTTTTTTGCGCATACCGCGTTGCTGGTACGCAATATGCAGAACCCGGATTCGCCAACTGTTATCGAGGCCTATGAATCCTACGACGGCAACAGGGTGTGGTCCGCACTCAAGATCGACCCCTATCACGCTGGTCTGTGTATCCGCGATATGGCGGATCCAGAATACCTAGGGTGGTCACGGGAGTTTCTTGAGAAGCTTCCTGTGAGAAAGACGCCCCGCGAATTGGCGGATGACTCGTCGGTTAAAATGACGCACTCACACGATGATTTCAATGTCCAAAAGAAGGTCAACTACGTCTCTGACTTTCTCCGGCAAGTGTACGGGATCAAAGATCGAGTCTCCGGCCGCGGCAGCGCTCCTGGTCCCCGGCTCCCTAGCCTCATCGGCGATCCGGAAGACGACTGGCTCAATTTCGGTTCACTGTCGGACTGGGAGACAGAAGTTGATGCCACTCCCGATAATCCCGTTGTCTTTTCGAGTCTCGACGCGGTGGCACCTGATCTACCGCCCTCTAGTTTGGCTTCACCCGATATCTCTTTGGAAGACCTTGAGGGAGATCTCGAAGACGGTGAAGTTCCCGGTGACGAGTATCCGGGCGAGGATGAGACTGAGAGCTTCGTGGGTAGTCTCGATTTCGAAGATTCCGAATTCCAGAAGTCTCCAGACTCCTTCTCTGGACGTGGGTATGGGACCTGTAACCAGATCGTTCGGGAGCAGAAAAAGTTCGCGTTCGGCGTCGAGCGACTTAGCGCTCGAGAACTCGCAGATCTGCACAGATCCGTTCCGAATTTACTCAGCCGAGCGCTGGACACTTCACGGCAGGGAAAGCCTCTTGCAGAGAACCCTGAACGACGTAGATTAAAAACTGGCCTCAATAGAACGGACGAGATCGAGGCATATGTATTCCTATTCACCATGCTTTGGACCGGTAGTTCCCCGGAAAGGACAGCTACTCTCGTCTTCGCGAAAAGGGAAATCTATTTGCATGAAGAGCCATTTGCCCTCATTGTCGGCGATAACGTTGTCGGTCCGAATAGCTATATCATTCGTGTGCATGTGCCGTTCCCGGAGTATAAGACTGTAGAAACTCCGGTCCCTGGCTCCTATTGCCGGTCTACCGAGTATCTGTATCTCTGTGATTGGAATCTGCTTGGACTGGCAGTCAGCAAATATGCTACCAAGGCCAGGAAGCGACAAGGGGACATCTACCGGGTCTTCCACGGCGATCTCGACCGATACAAGAGAAATGCTCGAGCGCTTCTGAAGGCCTGGGATCCGACGGGCCGGCTGACCCTGAACAAGATTGGGGCTACATTGTTCGCCCGAGTCATGAGCACGTCCGGTAACGATGCAGTTGCTGCCACCATGATCTGCGGGATGCGACATCGACTAAGTGGGACGTCGATGTATTATGCCTGCCGTGAGATGTCAGTCCTGCAGGAGATCTATCGGAAAGCAGTTCTCAATCTGACGAACGAGATAGAGCAAGAAGGGCCGCACCCTCAACCGAAGTCTATCGCCGAAAGCGATGCGGAACCGACCGATTCCCGGCCGTCATGTCGCTATGCTGAGAAGCCGGAAGACACCATTTACCTAAGCAGAAGGCTCTGCCCGCGGGACGAGACGTTTCTGACGGCCATTCGCAATCTGACCATGGATTTGAAAAAGAAGCCCTACCGCGCACACTCCGAAGAATCCTGGATCAAATTCCACAACCTGTATACCTTCTACACGTGCTGGATGTTTGCCGCGGCAACAGGGGTACGGAAAATTATCGACCCGTACGTGGATATCCGCGACGTGAGTCCGATCAATGGCGTGGCCAAGCTCCGCGACAAGGACGGTGAGAGCGGCGTCAAGGCAAAGCTCATCTGGCTTCCGGACCTTGTCCGCGAACAAATGCAAAACTACTCTGACCATCTGGAATTCGTTCGGAAGCGCTTCGAAATCCAGCAGGTCGATTGGCCCTGCTTTTTCCTGACCAAGAAAGGCCAAGCAAAACGGGTCCGGCCAGGGACCCAGTATAAGTACGTATCCGAATACCTGAAAGGTTTCCCGGTCGATTTTCACCGCCGATTCATGTTCAACAAATTGCTAGACTTCGGCTGTCCGCCGGAGGTCGTGAGAGTTTGGATGGGTCATGCGCTAGTTGGCGAAGAATGGTGGGCAGATGAGGCAACCTTTTCACACCATGAATATCGCAGGCACCTGCACGAATACCTGGTTCCCGTCCTCAAGTACCTCGAGCTGAAGCCAATCAGGCCGGTCTCGTGCCAAAAGCAAGCTCGAAATCAGGAGATGGCACGTGGATAAACAGAATTCCCTTTGGGACACAAAGACGTTCGGTTTCTCCCAAGAGGAGACACAGATCGCATTGAATTTGCGCTATAGGATGGCCAACTCAGAGAGCAAGCTCGCCAAATACCTCTCCGAAATCCAGTACGGATCCGAATCGGAAGATTTCACAAAAGACGACGTTCGGAAATTGGAGAAGCTGATTCAAAAGTCAAGCGCGTCCAAGTCTGCTGCTCTTGCTTCTTTGCGCCTGCTCAGCAAGGTCGTCTATCGAGTGAATCATACATTGCAGCTCTCCATACCTCAGCCGTCGCTTGCCATCCACCTAACTCCTCCGAAGAACCCCTTTGCATTCGACGATGTTGTTCTTGCTCATAGGTCCGTCAAAGCATGGCTCGAAGTCGAGAAATCCTGGTTGAAGAATCTCCAAGCTGTTCCAGCCCCCCAAAGACTTAAGAACGTGCCTTTCGAACTGGTGCTATTCTCCGCAGCGCTTCACAGCGGAATACTCAGCCAGGATTTGGCCATGAGTCTGCACGCCGCCGTGCTGGATCCGCGCAAGCACATCCGATATTCCGACCGGCTTTACGTTGATCTTTCCCTGCCGTGGAACGGGAAGCCGGACCAGGAAATCCGGCGCTGGTACCCGGACGACGCGACCGCATGCCTGATCGCCCGGATCGCGGACCTGACTTCGAATGGCAAGGCGGAAGAAAACGTCGATTATTCGGATCTGAGACGCCGGTTCTGTGATCAAATCTGCGCGCGTCTTAAGAAAGCGCTAATATCCAGAAACGTTGAGAACGAGTATCTGCCCAAGTCACTCGCCGAGATGTTCGAGCGCATCTCACTCTTCTTGCGGTCCGAAATCCCGGCCGTTATGGTACGGTTTGCAACCCGGGAACTTCCTGCCCGGTCCCTGCTGTCACCCTGCATTGACCAGATTTATAACGCTTCCGCTGCATATTCGATTGAAGCAAGGAATGGAGATGAGGAAGAAGTGCCCGCCGCAGAAGACTCGAAAGCGTATGGCGGAGAGAATTCCAGGGACGGAGAGCCTGAGTGGATGGATGGCATTCGGGAGGTTTTTTTCGGCGGCCCGACTCCGAAGGACCTTCGGGGAAGATTCGACCGGATTCGATCGGATTCGCTCGTTGCGAAACGAATCATCTCATTCGGACGATCTTTGCTCAAGCACGGGGCATCGTCCGGGGACCCACTCAAACCAAACAGCGTGAAATGCCTGGTTCTGACTGTAGGTAGGCGCCTTGGCCCACTGCTTGAAGATCGGGACCCGGCCAAGCTCCAAACCGAATGCCTAGAAGATGTATACGTGCGAGCTATCGACGAAGCGGCTAAAGATTCGGAAAAGCCGGAACATCTGCAAGGGACCGTAGCGTGGGCCTTGCGCGAATTCCACTGTTTTCTCGTTCGGAAACACCTCGCAGTGCGGCTCAATGATGAGGATGTGTTCCGAGTTCCGCGCGGATTTCCCTCCGTGGATTCCATGATAGTCTCCGTCGACGACATCTATAGGGCTCTCGACTGGCTACATTACGAACCGAATCCCTCTTGGTCCGAAGAAAATCGGAAGATCGCACAAATGGAAATCCTGCTCGGTTTCTTCGCTGGTCTTCGAACAATGGAGGGTCTTGGCGCGCAACAGTTGCATTTCCCAGGTGGAGCATCCTTGCCCTTTCTTGTGCTTCCGACCGCCCAAAGAGACTTGAAGACACCGAACGCTATGCGCATGATTCCAGTTGCAGTTTGCATGGCACCGTTCAATGACCTGTCAGAATATGCTGCGAGTTGGGCGCAGCCTGGATGGTACAAGGAACGGAAAGATCCACAAGCCAAACTTTTCGGAGAAGCAACCGATGATGTAATTATTCCAATGGTTGGTGAGGCTCTGCGCGCTGTAACCGGCAACCAACGGTTGAGGTACTATTCCCTCAGACACGCCCATGCCTCCTGGACCCTCGCGCGATTGCTCATTTCCGACATGCCGGAGATCCCGAATCTGGTCCCGCATTTGCCGAAGACTTCGATTTGGCTACAGCATTCAAAGCGCTTTAGGCGTCAAATCTACCACGGCGATCGTGTGGACAACGACCATGCATGGACTGTGGCAACCCTTTTAGGGCATTCGAGTCCCCGGGTAAGTTTCGGATCGTACACACATACTTTCGATATTTTGTTGCCGGAATTTCTCAGGAACAGCGGCGGTTTGGAGTTTGTCCTGAAGAACCGCGACCGGTTACGGCTGTCGAGCGGGTTTGGCCGGATCGATGGTTATCGATTCCTGGCTGCTGTAAAGAAACGTGCGTCGTCTGATGGTCCTTTAGGTCCGGTCACAGATGAAATGGCCGATGCTGATTCTGCTCGCCAAGACGACAGCGATGCTGAATTGGACGGCGGCGAGAACACAAAAGCGGTTATCATCTCCGCCTCCGATTGCGAAATACGAAGGCAAGAGGAGCGGGATTTTGCGCTAGGACAGATCAAAAAGCGGTTCCAAACTCTTCGGTCGGCACCTGTTCCTCTGGCGACGGTCGGCAGCCGACCATGGCTGGAACAGACCTGGGGACTGCTTTACATGAGAGTTCAAGCGGATCGGGATTTCATTAAATTGGCAGAATTCCTGGGACTCGAAATAGATGAATCGACACGCATCTGGCTCCGCTGCCAAGAGATCTGCAGGCTCCAATTATCGGCGGTCGAGCAGGACTTGCACCCGACTGTATCAGTCACGGTGAGCAATGTTGGCGAAACTTGGCGCTACCCGAAACGTCCTGGCAGAAAGGCTATTGAATTTGCTCGGAAATTGGCTGATCAAATTGCGGTCCTTGCGGACAATCCCCGTCACCACACTGCGCAAATCCTGGACTATTGGTCGAGAAATGTCGTTCCCAAATCCGGCTCGGTGGTGTTCTCAATGTGCCCACCAGTCGATGGGAAGCAGACGGTGAGTTCTGAGACTAAGCAGCAAGTGAGGGAGTATTGCGAGTTCCTGAACGATCTGGGGCTGCAAAAGAAAAACATCTGTTACGAAGGGGCCTGTGGCACAAGCGCCCCCCTTGCTCCGACTACTTGGTACAAACAATGGGGATTGACGCGTCGGGAAAACTGCCAAATAATCAACCGCAGTGGGGGGAGGGCGAAGCGAATTGCGCAAGGACAGTGGCTTGCAATTGGTCCGAAAAGGGAGTGGAGTGACGATAAGAGATATGATTTCGGGAAACGCGATGGCTTTTCCTTCGCTATGCTGCTCGCTTCGATTCGCTTTGGAGGTCGGCCAGACAATCTGTAGTGGAACTGAACTGAACATGTACGCGTAATGTTACGTGTACATATGCATGGAAATATACGTGTAGACTTACGTGTAAACCTCTGGATAAATCAACCTGTGGTCAGAAGACAATGTTTCGACTCAGTGTCCACGATTTTGGCATGTAAATGCAGATAGACTGCAAAACGACTAAACAGGTAATCTCGTATAAGACTCTTATTTATAGTGAGTTGAATAATATATTTTTTCCGACATCCCGTTTGGATCATTCGTGAGAGAGCGCCAGGAGGCTGGTTGCAATTCTCATCGCAGGCTCGCGTCCGGGCTGACATACCAACTTTCGCGAAACGCAAGTTGGCACATCGGCGCGGAAGCGAGCGACCCCTCCTTTGGCTGTGGCTGGAGCTTGCGGCTGGCAACATCTGTGGCAGTCCGATCGTGACTTGCCAAGAATCCGCTCGTTGATCGTCCAGAGAAGAAAGCGGGACTGAGGCCCGTTTCTGGGGACCTATTGATGCGAGAAAAATAGATCGGTCGGGATCATTTCGAACTCTTAATGATTCCTGAGATCCCGGCAAGAAAGAAGATTGAGAGAAACCAGCCGAGCATCGTCTGGAGCCAAAACCAAACGCGGACCACGGGGCCGACCCAGCGGTGGCGAGGCCAGTAGGCCGTGGTATCTGCAGACCAGCTTTCCGATACCCCGAGGTTAAGTCCAGGTACGGAGTGCTCGATCGAAAAGATCGTCGAGCTGAAACGCGGGTACTGCATTGGGACTCGGTAATCGGTGGTGAACAAAACGTTCGCGTCTTTGTCGGTCGGCGCGACAAGCTTGGTCCGGTACGCTACGGCCGATATTCCGGTTCCTATCGTGATCAACAAGATCATGAGAACCGCTGCTCGCCATAGCTGATACCCATAGCCGATAGTGTGCTTTAGGAGGCCATTCCATATTCGGCGTATGACGGACTTGTCCCTCGAACGAACCAGCTCTTCCAAAGCAAAGAGCACCTTGCTCGCCTCTTCCGGGTGCCCGTTCAACTGGTATACCCGGCTGAGTTGACGATACGGCTGAACAGACTCCGTCATGTCAAGCTGTAGCCACCGCAAGCGTGATTTGACTTCGGTGGTCGAGTCACTGAAGCGCTCATAACCAAGGCCGTCGAGCAGCAGCCGCCCTTCCTCCGGCCAGCTCTGGACGTCGTCTTTAATAGATCCGACCGTCGCATCCCGCAAATCGATAGTGGACTCTCGAGGTCTGTCCATTTCAGCCCACTCAAAATGGCCGCTAATTCGCGCGTATCTGAGGTCCAACTTTCGAATTGAGCTCGCCCTGCACCTCAATCCACCTCCCACGCTTGCGCCTAGAAAATGTGCGCTTCCGCAGGAAAAACCGCCATCAAGTAAGACATGGGTTCCGACACTGATCTTTTCGGCGTGGAGCGCGCGATCGGCAAGGCTGAGGATTTTCGCTTCACGGCAATCAAGTACAATTTCGATCTTCGAAGCGGCCACATTTACGCTGCCCGTGGAAGTGCTCTTGCGCAGGAACAGGCCTCCTGAGGTTTTGAGGCGCTCCATGTTGACTGAGGCTCCCTCTTTGTTGTCGAAGATCCCATGCTCACAGTCGAAGTTACCGCTTACGTTTGCCCCAGCGAATCGAACTTCGCCATAGTACCTGCCGATCGAAGAAGCTTGTGAGAGGAATACGCCGCCGGAAACTCTAACCCGGTCACACACGAGAGCAAAGTTGTTACTTCCATTGAAGGTGGACCCATCCGTGCGAATATCGCCTCCAACGAGAGCGCCCCGAAGGGAGACTTCTCCATGTGTTTCGCAGCCTTCAATGAGTAGCAGATTGGTATCGATGGAGGCCGAGTCGGCATTCATCCCTTGCAGATAGCATGTTCTGAAGCTCAAGGACCGCAGTCTGGCGCTCTTGAGCCAAATATCTTCGTCGAAAGCACAGTCGCGGAGCTGAATTGGAAACCGAATTTCGGCGTGGATTAGGTCCAGTAAACCAACTATGCCGTACCCTCTGAGAGCCAGCCCGTGCCGATGGACCCTACGGACAGCATCAGTATCCGTACACAACCACTCGAGAATCTCGGCCCTAATAGCCGACGAACCGGTCGACTGAGCTTCCTGTCCGCTCTCTACGGCGCAGAGAACGAACGACTCGACTTCAGTGAGATCCGAAAAATTGGCTTTTGCCAGCGCCACCAAGGAAATCTTGCTCATGGACGAATACTATCCGCTCCGAGATATCCTGGCGTCTAATCGATAACGAAAAATCGACCACCGAGGCGGATTGGGAACGATAAGTCGGCATAGCATCAGGTTTCGTGGGGCGATCTGCTTTCGGCCAAAACCTGCCAAATGCCCGTCGGTTGGATTGGCTGTCCGCGACGGTGACCGCATGGGCGCCTAATGGCGCCGGCAAGTCGACTCTGTTCGCCATCTGCAGTGGCGAACAGGAGTCCGAATCCGGCGGCATTTTCTACGCGATAGTATGTAGCTGGAGTCAAAATGAACCGCGCAGAGTCCAGCGATCTTCTTCCCGAGCATGTCGTGGTGGCTTACCACGAGAGAACAAAGCACCACTACAACCGATTCGCAGCATCGCTAGGCTACTTGGATTGGGCCAACCAGCCGAATCCCTTCCGCCGGTATGAGGGAGCGCCGATGATTGCCCTTCCTTTGCCCGGCACGGGACAATCGCTTCCGTATTGGCAGCTCTACGCAGCCGGCGAGATTCCGCCTGCGCCGCTTTCTGTCGCCTACCTCTCGCTCTTCTTCCGCTATGCGCTCTCTCTGACAGCATGGAAAACATTCCAGGGGAGCACATGGCCTTTGCGGGCCAATCCGTCGAGCGGCAACCTGCATCCGACGGAAGGATACGCACTTTTGCCGCGGCTGGCGGATCTTCACCATCTGCCCGGCGTCTATCACTATGCACCCAAAGCACACGGTCTTGAGCTCCGAGCCGATCTCGCACCCTCGGTCTGGACAGCCTTGACGGCGGCTTTCCCCGAGGGCTCATTCCTCGTAGGGCTCTCGTCCATTTTTTGGCGTGAGGCTTGGAAGTACGGCGAGCGCGCGTTCCGGTACTGCCAACACGACGTCGGACATGCGCTGGGCTCGATGCGGATCGCGGCAGCTGCACTTGGTTGGAGACTCCACCTCCTTGACCGCGTCGGGGACGCAGCCGTGTCGCAACTTCTCGGAGTTGATCGCGAACTTGACTCCGCAGAGGCAGAGCGAGAGCATGCCGAGTTGGTGGCGGTTGTGCTGCCGGATCATTCGGCCAGCATCCAGGACCTTCGACTGCCGCAAGAGCTGGTTTCTGCGGTTGCATCTTCGCGTTGGTATGGCACGGCCAACGTGCTGAGTCCTGTCCACAGCGCCGATTGGCCAGTGATCGACGAAGTGGCCATTGCCACGACCCATCCGAGGAAATCGCTCGAGGAAGATTTCTCCCGCTTCCCTTCGGAGGAGGAACTTTTCGGGACGCCGGTTCGGTCCGGCGGGTTCACTGCGGAGAAGGTCATCCTGGGGCGCAGAAGCGCAGTGAGCATGGACGCTTGCACTACGATTCCCGCGGCAACCTTCTTCCGGATGATGGCGCGCCTGGTGCCCACACGAGATGGCCGGTTGATGCCGTGGGATGCGCTGCCTTGGCGCCCACGCATCGCCTTGGGGCTCTTCGTGCACCGCGTGGATGGCCTGTCTCCCGGCCTCTATGCGCTCGCTCGCGATCCGGAAAAGGTCGAGGAACTACGCCGGACGATGCGACCGGAGTTCCTGTGGCAGCGTGTTCCATCGTGCCCGCAGGGCGTTCCACTTTACCTGCTCAAAGAAGGGGATTGCCGCACTCTTGCCGCGAATGTTTCCTGCGGGCAAGACATCGCTGGTGACGGGGCTTTCAGCCTTGCCATGCTGGCCGACTATATGGGCAGCCTTGCCGCCTTCGGCGCCAGTTTCTACCGGAACCTCTTCTGGGAG
>Ga0307377_10001894_pt1 | contig 25436 bp, 24 predicted proteins | sample TR3MG_FD_202535 | JGI IMG/M metagenome (GOLD analysis project Ga0307377, IMG submission 202535) | Soil microbial communities from Risofladan, Vaasa, Finland - TR-3 | ecosystem: Environmental > Terrestrial > Soil > Coastal area > Acid sulfate soil | place: Finland: Risofladan, Vaasa | collected... | reverse complement strand
CAACCAACCCTCCAACGTGGCCATCCCCCTCCTCTACAAGATCCCGGTCATCGGTCCGACGCTCTTCGACGAGAACATGTTCTTCTACGCCGCGGTCGCCCTGGTGGCCCTGACCAGTTTCGGACTCTTCCGCACGCGTTGGGGTCTGCGCGTTCGCTCGGTGGGCGAACACCCCAAGGCCGCCGAGTCGGTGGGGATCAGCGTGGCGCGCGTTCGCTATTCGACGGTGATCCTCGGTGGCGCCGTGGCCGGCCTCGGCGGCGTCGCCTTCATCGCCACCCAGGGACAGTTCCAGCCGGGCATCACCTCGGGGTACGGCTACATCGCCCTCGCCGCGATGATCTTCGGCAAGTGGAAGCCCTCGGGCGCGGTGGTCGCCTCGATCCTCTTCGGCGTGTCGGCCTATCTCGTGCAGAACCTGCAGAACTCCAACGTGCCCATCTCGACGGAGTTCCTCACGATGTTCCCGTACCTCGTGACCATCGCGGTCGTGGCGGGCCTCATCGGGCGGGTTCGCCCCCCCGCCGCCGACGGCGTGCCCTACCAGCGCGATTAGCCGCGACTACCCAATGCGCGCACCACGCGCGCGGCGGCGTCCATCGCGTGTTCCAGCGCCGTCGCGAGGTCGACGCCGTTGAGTCGATGTGCGAGGTACGTCCCCGTCGCGGCGTCACCCGCACCGGTGGTGTCCACGACATTGCCCCCGCGCGCGGACGCCGCGACGACCTCGTCCCTGCGACGCGCCAGAGCGCCGCGTGCACCGCGCGTGACGACCACTTCTGGCCAGTCGCGGGCCAGCGTGGCGAGAGCCCCGTCGACGTCGTCCTCGCCCGCGAGCAGCAGGGCCTCTTCCTCGTTGGCGAAGAGCATCGTCGCCTCGCGCACGGCCTCGTGAAAGACCTCGGTCCCCACGAGGCGCAGCGGACCCACCGAGCAGACGTCGACCGACGTCGTGGCACCCGCGTCACTCGCGGCGCGGATCAGGCGCGGCACCAGCGAGCGAGTATGGTCGTCCAGCGCGGTGTATCCCGACACGTGCATGTGCGCCAGGGAATCATCGAACAACGTGGCGACGTGGCCGAACACCAATTGACTGTTCACGCCACGCTCGGTCATCATGGCGCGCTCACCGCTCGGGGCGACGAGGGACACGACGACACCGGTCGCGCCCGGCACCGTCGCCAGATGGGTCCGCACGCCGGCGCCGTCGAGGTCCTCGCGCACGATCCCTACGGCGGCGTCGTCGCCACCGACGCCGGCAAAGGACACCTGGAACCTCGCGGCCGCGGCGGCGCGCAACGCCACTGCGAGATTGGCCCCCGATCCACCACGACCCACGCGAATGCGCGCCGGCGTGTCACTAGTGGGGGCCACGTCAGAGAGTGGGCGAACGACCACGTCGAGCACGACATCGCCGACGACGACGATCCGCTGGTTCACGACCCTACGGAAGTGAGGGCCACCGCGATGCGCGCGGCGAGAGCGGCGTTGGCGACCACGAGGTCACGATTCACCCGGACGCTGGCCCCGGCCGTGTGGCGCGCGAACTCCGCCAGGACCACGGGCGTCACGTCCTTACCACTGGTACGTGAGCTCTCCGCGTGCGCCAGGGCGGCGACCAGGGCGTCATCATGGGTTCGCGCGTCGAGTTGGCGGTCCTCGTCGACCGGGTTCGCCACCAGGAATCCCGACCGAGACCAGAGGCGATGGGCCGCGAAGGCGGCGGCGGCCACTTCGGGCGACTCGACACGCCAATCGAGTTCGAAGCCCGAGTCACTGCGGTAGAAGCCCGGGAACCTCGACGTGCGATATCCGGCGACCGGCACGCCCAGCGAATCGAGCCGCTCGAGCGTCGCCCCGATGTCGAGAATCGACTTCACCCCCGAGGCGACGACCAGCACCGGCGTACGCGACAGTGCGGTGAGGTCGGCCGACTCGTCGTAGGTGACGTGTGCGCCGCGATGAACGCCGCCCAGTCCACCGGTCGCCATCACGCTGATGCCGGCGTAGTGCGCTGCGGCGATCGTGCCCGCCACGGTGGTCGCCCCGTCGCGACGTGTCGCGACCGCCAGGCCCAGATCGCGTGCCGACAGCTTGGCGCTGTGGGCCTCGGGGTCGGCCAGTCTCTCGAGGGTCGCCGGTGTCATTCCGATGTTCAACACGCCCTGGACGACGCCGATGGTGGCCGGGACCGCCCCCGCCGCGCGCACCACGGCCTCGCACGCGGCGGCCACTTCAAGATTGACGGGCGCTGGCAAGCCGTGCACCACGATGGTGGACTCGAGGGCGACGACGGCGCGACCCGACGCCAGAGCGCTCGCCACGTCATCGGCAACGAGCAACGGAAGAGGTGTCGACGAGGTCATAGGGGCGAAGTGTACTTGGGTCACGCCCGAGGATGTCACCGGACCGGACCGCGACCGCACCGCGACGCAGGACGACGACGCGAGGTCCCTAGTCTTGACGTCATGGCCCTGCGCGATCCGTCTCGTCCACCGGCGCGCTCCGCATTGCGACTCGAGCGCGCGACGATCCTCGCAGCGGCCCTCGAGGCGCTGGGCGCTCTGATCAGTGGATGGCTGGCCTCGTCGGTGGCCCTGGTGGCCTTCGGTGCCGATTCCGTCATCGAGATGCTCAGCGCCGTGGTGGTCCTGGGGCAACTGCGCGCGGTGCAGCGCGGTGCAGCGCGCGACCCCCAGAGCGAGCACCGCGCTCATCGACTGTTGGCGGTGCTGTTCTTCGCCCTCGCGCTCTACGTCGCCGTGAGCGCGAGTTGGGCATTGGCGCGACATCAGGTCGCTCACGAGAACACTCTCGGGGTGTTGGTCGCACTGGCCTCGGTGGTGGCCATGCCCACCCTCGCGGGGCTCAAGCGCGCCAGCGCCCGGCACCTCGACGCGAATCACTTCACCTCACTGGCTCGACTCGTGGCGGCCGACGCGGCCGAGACGGCACTGTGCGCGGTGCTGGCGTTGAGCACCTTGATCGGCGTCGCCCTCGCGTGGATCCACTGGTGGTGGGCCGACCCCGTCGCCAGTCTGCTCGTGGTCTATTTCGCCCTGCGAGAGGGCCGCGAGGCTTGGGAGTGCGCGGCGCAGTGATCGGGTCGAGGGGCGCGAGCGACGTCCCGCGCACCGGAGGTACTGTTTTACGGTGAATGACCCTGGTGACGTCCCCTGGAGCGAGCTGCGGGCCATGGCCCGTGAAGCCACGAAGCGCTCGTACGCGCCCTACTCGCACGTCCTCGTCGGAGCCGCCGCCATCACCGCGGCCGGGCGGTTCGTCGTCGGCTCCAACGTCGAGAATGCCAGTTACGGACTGACCTTGTGCGCCGAATGCTCCCTGGTGAGCGACCTGGTGCGCCAAGGTGGCGGACGCCTGCGCGCTCTGGCGGTGGTCGCCGGCGACGGCGAACCGCTCGCCCCATGCGGGCGATGCCGCCAGGTGCTCTTCGAGCATGCGGGAGCGTCCCTCCTGATTGACGGCGGTGACCAGAAGGCGACGCTCACCTTGGGTGAACTGCTGCCACACGCCTTCGGACCCGACGACCTTCCCGCGAGGAGCACGCGATGAGTACCCATTCCGCCGTTGACATCATCACGACCAAACGTGACGGCGGCACCTTGGGCGACGACGCCATCGAGTGGATGCTCAACTCCTACCTCAGCGGCACCGTGGCCGACGAGCAGGTGTCGGCGCTACTGATGGCGATCTTCTTCCAAGGTCTCACCCCACGAGAACTCGATCGGTGGACCGACGTGATGATCGCCTCGGGCGAGCGCCTGGACCTCTCGCGACTCTCACGGCCCACCGTCGACAAGCACTCGACCGGAGGGGTCGGCGACAAGATCTCGTTGATCCTCGCCCCCCTGGTCGCCGCGTGTGGCGCCGCGGTCCCGCAACTCTCGGGACGCGGCCTCGGCCACACCGGAGGGACGCTCGACAAGCTCGAATCCATCCCGGGTTGGCGGGCGTACCTGAGCAACGAGGAGGCGATCGACCAGCTCGAGAGCGTCGGGGCCGTGATCTGCGCCGCCGGCGCGGGTCTCGCTCCGGTGGATCGCAAGCTCTACGCCCTGCGAGACGTCACCGGCACCGTCGAGTCGGTCCCGCTCATCTCATCGTCGATCATGAGCAAGAAGATCGCCGAAGGCACTCAGGCGCTCGTCCTGGACGTCAAGGTCGGTCGCGGCGCCTTCATCAAGACCCTCGAGCGCGCGCGCGAGCTCGCCACCACGATGGTGGGTCTGGGTCAGTCCCACGGCGTGGCGACGGTGGCCCAATTGACCTCGATGAACCAACCACTCGGACGGGCGGTGGGCAACGCCATCGAGGTCCTCGAATCCGTCGACGTCCTACGCGGCGACGGACCCGAGGACGTTCGTGAGCTCACCCTCTCGCTCGCGCGCACGATGCTCGAACTCGTCGGGATCGATGTTGACCCGACCACCAAGTTGGACGACGGTTCGGCCTACGAGGTGTACTGCCGCATGATCGGGGCCCAGGGCGGCGATCCCGAGGCCCCCCTGGCGCTGGGCGCGCACCACCTCGTGGTGACGGCGGCCCACGACGGCATCGTGCAATCCGTCGACGCCCGGGGCGTGGGGATCGCGGCGTGGCGTCTCGGGGCCGGGCGCGCCCGCAAGGAGGACCCGGTCAGCGCCGGCGCCGGGGTGCGGTGTCTGGTGCGCGAGGGCGACTTCGTCGCGGCCCACCAACCGCTCTTCGAGCTCTACGCCGACGACGAGGAACACCTGGCGCGCGGTCGTGCGAGCATCGAGAACGCCGTGACGTTGGGCGACCAGGTCAGCGATGTCGAACCGATCCTGATCGAGCGAATCTCGACCTGAGCCGCGCCTGGGGCGTTGGCTAGCCTTGACCCATGTCAACGACGCCACTGACCCACGAACTGATCGCCGCGGCCCCCAAGGTCCTGTTGCACGACCACCTCGACGGTGGCGTACGGCCCTCGACGGTGCTGGAATTGGCGCGCGAGATCGGTTACGGCGACCTGCCCACGTCCGACGTGGACGAGTTGGCCCGGTGGTTCGTCGCCGACTCGCCCGGGAGCGATCTGGTGCGCTACCTCGAGGGTTTCGCCCATACGGTCGCGGTGATGCAGACCAAGGACCAGATCGAGCGCGTCGCCTCCGAGACCGCCTTCGACCTGGCGCTTGACGGGGTGGTCTACGCCGAGATCCGCTTCGCACCCGAGTTGCACCAGCAGCGTGGTCTGCGACTCGATGAGGTCGTCGAATCGGTCCTGGCGGGTTTCGCCCACGGGGCGGCGCAGGCGCGCGCGCTCGGCAGGACCATCATCGTGCGCACGCTCGTCTCGGCCATGCGTCACGCGCACCGTAGCGAGGAGATGGCCGCGCTCGCGGTGAGCTTCCGCGACGCGGGGGTCTGCGGCTTCGACATCGCGGGCCCCGAAGACGGCTTCCCGCCCACCGAGCACCTGTCGGCGTTCCACTTGATCCAACGCGAGAACTTCCACATGACCATCCACGCGGGTGAGGCCTTCGGACTGCCGTCGATCTGGGAGGCCGTACAGTTCTGCGACGCCGAGCGGATCGGTCACGGCGTGCGCATCATCGACGATATCGAGCGCGTCGGCGACGAGTACCGCCTCGGACGCCTGGCCAACTTCGTGCGCGACCGTCGCATCCCCCTCGAGGTCTGTCCCACGTCCAACGTGCACACCGGTGCCGCGCCCAGCCTGAGCGAGCACCCCATCGAACTACTGCGCCAGCTGCGCTTTCGCGTCACCCTCAACACCGATAACCGGTTGATGAGCGGGATCACGCTCTCGAGCGAGTTCGCCGCCTGCGCCGACGCCTTCGGCTGGACTCTCGAGGACATGGAATGGCTCACGCTCAACGCGGCCAAGAGCTCCTTCTACCAGTTCGACCAACGATTGGCGTTGATCAACAACGTGATCAAGCCCGGTTACGCCGCGCTGCGCGCGCGCGCCTAGCGCGGCGCCTCGGTCACCGGGTCGCCTCCGACCTCTCGCTCGCGGCGCGTGCGCGACCCCCGGACGTACCAGAGGGTCCCCATCGCCAGGGCGGCCGCGAGGGGGATCGCCTGGGTCATCTCGAAGGACCAGCGCTGTCGCGCCCATCCCGGGGGCAGCGAACTGTCCGCGGGGGACGACCCCACCCCCGGCCACAGCAGCCCCACGGTCGCCACCATCGCCCACAGGGTGGTCATGGCACTGATCACCCACGCCACGCGTCGGCCCCCGGGGATGCGAAAGGGCCGCGTCGCGTGCGGGTGCGAGGAGCGCAGCCTCGCCAGCGCCGGAAAGATCGCCAGATAGGCCATGGCCGAGGTCGAGATCGCCAGACTGAGCACCACGCTGAAGTACTTGGCGGCGTTACCGCTCGAGAGCCAGTACGCCAGGAACATCGTGACCGTGGCCACCGCTCCGGACACCACGTCCACCGTCACGGGGGTGCCGTACCTCTCGGAGATCACCGCGAAGGAGCGCGGCGCGGCACCGTCCAGGGCGGCCACCGCCCAACCCCGATTCGCGCCCATGAGCCACGACACGCCCGAACTGAGCAGCGTCAGGATGAACCCGAGGGCGGCGGCGTCCCCGAGCACCGCGCCGGCGCCGCGCAGGACAGATCCCGTGGCCGTCACGTGCCCGCCGTAGACCGTGAAGATCAGCTTCACCGCGTTGAGGAATCCACCCAGACTCGTCAGTTGGCCGGGCGGGAGAATCACCAGGACCGCCAGGATCGGCACACCGTACATCGCCATCGTGCCCAACGCCGAGCGCGCGATGTTCACCGGCACGTCACCGCGCGCGTCACGCATCTCCTCACCCGCCTCGCTCGGTAGTTCGAAGCCCACCAGGGCGAAGAACAAGATGGGGGTCGTCGCCACGAACGCCGACATCGAGGGTGAGAAGGCGCCGGGGTGCACCCCGTGCACCCCGTGGGTGAGCGCGTAGAGCGCCGTGGTCACCGTGAAGAGCGCGATCAGCGCCACGCGCACCCATAGACCCACCAGCAGCACGATCTTGCCGACGTTGAAGGAGAAGACCGTCGCGGCGATCGCGGTCCAGATGAACAGCAACGAGAAGAGATACTTGACGGGACCCCCGAGCGGGGTGAAGAACGAATCGCAGGCCGCGACGGCGGTGATGGTCAGCACACCCCCCAACCAGATGGGATTCGAGATCCAGTAGAACAGCGCCGCGAGGGCCGCGACGAGGCGGCCGAAGGCGAGCTTGACCCAGACGTAGGGACCGCCTTCGACCGGAAAGGCCGTTCCCAACTCGGTGCACAGCAGGGCGTAGGGCACGAAGAAGACGACCCCCATGAACACGAGCCACGTGATGGACTGCGCACCTTCACTCGTCAGTTTGCCGAAGGTGTCAAAGCCGATCAGCGCGCACATGATCATCGCGAGGCCGTCCATGCGACCGATCAGGACTCGCAACTTGCCCTTCTCGCGCCGCGCGAACGCGGTGTCGAGGGAGGCCTCGCTCCCCTCGACCGACGCCGTGTGCTCTTCGCCCATTGCCCCCCACCCGACGCGTCGACCAGCGCTGCACTAGGTATAGTGCGACGTCACGGGTCGAGTCAACGACGGCCGATGTCAGGCGTCGAGGGCGAGGAGCGACGCGAGGTCGTCACGAATCGCTTCGAGCAGCAGCGTCGCGCGCTCACGTTGCGCGCGGACGTCCTCCGCATGGGGCTCGGTGACCACTTCGATGTAGGCCTTGAGCTTGGGCTCGGTGCCCGAAGGGCGCACCACGACACGACCCGTCGACCCGAGACGCCAGATCAGCCCCTCGGTCGGCGCGAGGTCACCGTAGCCCACCTCGAGGTCGATCACCTCGCTCAGCGCCGTGGCGCCCAGGACCGTCGGCGGGTGGGCGCGCACGCGAGCCATCACCTCGGCCAACACCTCGCGTCCGCGACCCGCGGCGACCCGCAGCGACAGTTGCGCGCCCGCGTGCACGCCGTAACGCGCCTCGAGTTCATCGAGTCGGTCGAGCAGGGTGAGCCCGTGACGCGCCAGGTCGTGGGCGAGTCGCGAGAGCGCCAGCGCCGCGGAGAGGCCGTCCTTGTCGGCCACGCACGGATCGACGGCGAAGCCCAGCGCCTCTTCGTAACCGAAGGCCAGACGCCGACCCGCCGCGGCCTTGGTGATCCATTTGAATCCGGTCAACGTGGTCGCGTAGTGCACGCCCGCGCGCGCCGCCATCTTCTCGAGCATCGACGACGAGACGATCGTCGTGGCGACCACGTCGTCGTCCTGCGCCTCGGCGAGGGCCACCGAACCCAGCAACCAGCCGATCTCGTCACCGCGCAACACCCGCCACTGGCCGTCCGCGGCACGAACCGCCGCTCCCAGACGGTCCGCGTCAGGGTCGTTGGCGATCAACAGGGTGGCCCCGCTGGCGTTCGCGCGGGCGATGCCCGCGTCCAGGACTCCGGGTTCCTCCGGATTGGGAAACGGCAGACCCGGGAACGTGGGGTCGGGTCGGAACTGCTCGTCGACCAACGCCACCCGCGAGAATCCGGCGCGGGCGAACAGGTCCGCCATGAACTCCCCGCCGACGCCGTGCAGAGGGGTGTAGGCGATGGACAGCTCGCTCGAGGTCACCGCGAAACGCGCCACCATGTGGTCGCGGTACGCCTGGAGCAGCTCCTCGCGTACCACGTGGTGCCGGGGCGACGATCGATCTCCCAGGACGGCGGAGGTCGCCTGATTGGCGTGGCGTTCGACGATGTCGTCGTGCGGAGGAACGATCTGGGACCCGTCGGGACCGTAGAGCTTGAAGCCGTTGTCGGCTGGTGGATTGTGGCTGGCCGTGATCATGATGCCCGCGGCGGCCCCGAGTGCCTTGACGGCGTAGGCCGTCAAGGGAGTGGGGAGTGGTCGTGGCATCTCGTGGACGCTCACCCCCGCGCCCAGCAACACGGCGACGACCTCGTCGCTGAAGGACGCCGACCCGTGACGAGCGTCGCGGCCCACCACCACCCCCGCGTCGGTGTCGACGCCGATCTCGCGCAGCCACGCCACGACTCCCTGGGTCGCGCGACGCACGGTGCAGCGGTTCATGCCCGCGGGGCCGGCCATCTCGGGTCCGCGAAGACCCGCGGTTCCAAAGCGCAAGGGCTCGTCGAAGCGACGATGCATCTGCGCCTCGTCGCCCTCGTCGAGCAGCCGTTCGATCGTCGCGCGGTCGTCCGCATCGGGGTCGACCGCCAGCCAGGCGTTCACCAGCGCCAACAACTCGTCGTTCACAGCACCGGAATCAGCTGCGCCAGCAGGCTTCCGAGTGACGCGGCCGCGTGTTGCCCGGCCTCGAGGACCTCGAGGTGACTGAGCGGCGCATCGGCCACGCCGGCCGCGAAGTTGGACACGAGACTCAGCCCGAGGACCTCGGCGCCCATGTGCCGCGCGGCGATGGCCTCGAGCACCGTGGACATGCCGACGAGGGTCGCGCCCATGGCCCGCGCCATCGCGATCTCGGCGGGTGTTTCGTAGTGCGGACCGCGGAACCCCGCGTAGACGCCCTCGCTCAATTCTGGGGCGACGGCCAGCGCCGCGGATCGCAGGCGCGCCGAGTACAGGTCGCTCAGGTCGACGAAGCGCGACCCGTAGGGCGCCGGCGGCGCGTCGCCCTCCAGCGGAGACGTCGCGGTCAGATTGATGTGGTCCCTGATCACCACGACCGAGCCCGGACCCTTGGTCGGGTCGATCCCGCCGCATGCGTTGGTGAGGACCACCTTCGTCGCCCCCGCGGCGATCACCGTGCGCACCGGATGGGCCACCTGGTCCGCGCTGTTGCCCTCGTAGAGATGCACGCGACCCGACACCAGGGCGACCCTCACGCCCGCGACGTCGACCGAGAGGATCTGCCCCGAATGTCCCACCACCGTCGGCGTGACGAAGCCGCGCAGGGTCCCCGTCGCGACCTCGGCGAACGGCGTGCCCAGGGCGACGGCGCCCTCCTTCCACCCTGAGCCGAGCACGACGGCGACGTCATAGGAATCGACCCCGCTGCGCACCCGCAGTTCGTCGGCCGCCTCACTCGCGAGTTGATAGGGATTCGTCATCACTGTCCAATCGTGTGCCAGACCGTCGAGGTCTCCACAAAGGTCCGAAGTCGACGAAGTGAGTCCTCGTCGCCGTTGTCGCGCGGACGGTACACGCGCTTGATCGAGCCCGCCGCCCGGTGCGCCAGTTCGTCGCCCAACTCGCCCGCGCCCGTCAGGTCCACGCCGTCGACGTCCTCGTGCATGACGAGGTGCGACACCAGTTCGGCGGTGAGACCGGTCACGACGTTGACGACGCCACCGGGAAAGTCCGCCGTCGCCGTCATCTCGGCCAGGATGACCCCGGGCGTGGGGCGACGTTCACTGGCGATGACCACGACCGAGTTGCCCACGCAGACCGGCGCCGCCACGGCGTCCACGAAACCTTCGAGCGACGACTCCTGGTCGGCCACCACGCCGATCACACCACTGGGCACGGGAAGCGAGAAGTTGAAGAAGGGTCCCGCCACCGGATTCGCGCCGCCCAGGACCTGGGTCACCTTGTCGGTCCAGCCGGCGTACCAGACGATGCGGTCGATGGCGCGCTCGACGCTCGACTGCGCGTCCTTCTTCTTCAGTCCCTCGGCCAGGCCCACCTGGTCGATGAGCTCACCACGGCGCGACTCCGCCATCTCGGCCCACCGGTAGAGCACCTGACCGCGGTTGTAGGCGCTCGCACCCCACCACTTCGCCTGCGCCGCGCGCGCCGCGACCACCGCGTCACGCAGATCCTTTCGCGAGCCCTGGGCCACGTTGGCCAGGAAACCGCCGTTCGCCCTCGCCACCTCGTAGCTGCGCCCGGACTCCGAGCGGGGGAAGGCCCCGTTGACGACCAGTTTGTAGGTCTTCTTGACGTCGAGTCGTTCAGACATTGAGGTACCCCTCTAGACCGTGTCGACCGCCCTCGCGCCCGAAGCCAGATTCACGCACACCGCCGAAGGGACTCGTGGGGTCGAACTTGTTGTAGGTGTTGGCCCAGATCACTCCGGCGCGCAGCCGCTGCGCGACCCACAGCGTGCGGCTCCCCTTCTCGCTCCAGACGCCGCACGCCAAGCCGTACTTGGAGTTGTTGGCCTTGGCCACCGCTTCCTCGGGGGTGCGAAAGGTCAGGACCGACAGCACCGGACCGAAGATCTCGTCGCGCGCGATGCGATGGCTCTGGGCCACGTCGGCGAAGACGGTGGGCGCAAACCAGAAGCCCCGGTCGGGCAGCTCGCACGCGCTGGTGTAGCGCGTCGCCCCTTCCTTCTCGCCCCACGAGGACAACTCGCGAATCCGCTCGAGCTGGGCCGCTGAATTGATGGCGCCGACGTCGGTGTTCTTGTCCATGGGATCGCCCACGCGCAACTGGTCCACCCGGCGCAGCAGTCGGCGCAGCACCTCGTCGGCCACCGACTCTTGGACGAGGAGTCGCGACCCCGCGCAGCAGACGTGGCCCTGGTTGAAGAAGATGCCGTCGATGATGCCTTCGATCATCTCGTCGATGGGGGCATCTTCGAAGACGATGTTGGCACCCTTGCCACCGAGCTCGAGGGTGAGTCGCTTCGCGGTTCCGGACACGCGTTCTTGGATCAAGCGCCCGACGTCGGTGGATCCGGTGAAGGCGATCTTGTCCACGTCGGGGTGCTCGACCAGCGCGGCACCCGTGGTGCCGTCACCGGTGACGATGTTGACCACGCCATCGGGCAGTTCCGCCTGCTGGAAGATCTCCGCGAGGATCAGTGCGGACAACGGCGTCGTCTCGGCGGGCTTGAGGACGCACGTGTTGCCCGCGGCCAACGCGGGGGCCAGTTTCCACGCCGCCATGAGAAGCGGGAAGTTCCAGGGGATGATCTGACCGGCCACGCCCAGGGGCCGGGGTCGGGGACCGAAGCCGGAGTGCTCGAGCTTGTCCGCCCATCCGGCGTAGTAGAAGAAGTGGGCCGCGGCCAGGGGGATGTCGACGTCACGCGACTCGCGGATGGGCTTGCCGTTGTCGAGCGTCTCGACGACGGCGAGTTCTCGCGAACGTTCCTGGATCAGGCGCGCGATGCGAAAGAGGTACTTCGCGCGCTCGGCGCCAGTGGTCTTGCTCCAGACCTTCTCGTAGGCGCGTCGCGCCGACGCGACGGCCCGATCGACGTCGCTCGCCGAAGCCATCGCGACGGTGGCCAGCTCCTCCTCGGTCGCGGGATTGATCGACACGAATTGCTCGTGGGACGCGGCGGGGGTGAACTCGCCGTTGAGGAACAACCCATAGCTCGGCGCCAGGCGGGCGATTGACCTCGATTCGGGCGCCGGGTCGTAGGAGAGCCCACCGAGCTCTGAGGTGTGCGAGTCGTCGGCCATGTCAGTCCCCTGAGTATTCATCGGGTCGTGCGTACGCCCCGGTGCGTTGCTTGCGCCGCTGCATCAACAGGTCGTTCAACAACGACGACGCACCGAAGCGGAAGAACTCCGGCGTCAGCCACGACGACCCGGCGGTCTCGTTGACCACCACCAGATACTTGAGCGCATCCTTGGTGGTACGGATGCCGCCGGCCACCTTGACGCCCACCAATTGACCGGTCTGCTCGGCGAAGTCTCGCGTGGCTTCGAGCATCACCAGCGCCACGGGCAACGTCGCGTTGACCGCGACCTTGCCGGTCGACGTTTTGATGAAGTCGGCGCCCGCGAGCATCGCGATCCAACTGGCCCGCTTGACGTTGTCGTAGGTCACCAATTCGCCGGTCTCCAAGATGACCTTGAGGTGTGTCGTCCCGCACGCCGCCTTGACCGCGACGATTTCGTCGAAGACCTGTCCCCAACGACCCGCCAAGAACGCCCCACGATCGATGACCATGTCGATCTCGTCGGCCCCCGCCTCGAGCGCTTCGGCCACATCGGCGAGTTTGACCGCGAGCGATGCGCGGCCCGAGGGGAACGCCGTCGCCACCGCGGCGACCGCGACGGGGGCGGCGCCCAGGACGCGGCGCGCGTGGGCGACCAGGTCGGGGTACACGCACACCGCTGCCACGCTCGGCACCGCGAGGTCACCGGGATCGGGACGCCGGGCCTTGGTGCACAGGGAGGTCACACGACCGTGGGTGTCCGCCCCTTCGAGGGTGGTCAGGTCCACCATCGAGATGGCCAGGTCGATCGCGGACATCTTGGTGGACTTCTTGAGTGAGCGCGTGCCCAGTTTGGCGACACGACTCTCGACACCGACCGCGTCAACGCCGCTGAGGGAACCCACCACGCGTCGCAACTCGTCCTCGTTGCTGATGGCGGGCACCGAGATCACCGCCGGGAGCAACACGCCGTGGTCGCGGACATCGACCGGGCGAAGAGGAGCCATACTCACTCAAGTGAGGCTATCAAGGTGCCTTCCAGCCCACCAGCGCCACGGCCGACCCATCCATCCCACGGTGTTGCGCCAACACCGACGTCCGCGTCAGAGTACGCGCCGTGAAACTCGCCGAACCTTCCCCCGCGTCTCGTCCAACGCCAGCGGCTGGGGCGGCGACCGTGACGCTCGATGACATGTCGCGAGGCACGACGACGAGGTTCAGTGGGTTGTGCGACGAGATCCGCGCCGACACCATCAGCGAGGTCCGTGCGGCGCTCGGGGGGTAGCTGGGTCGGTGGCTTCATCTCCTACGACGTCGCCACTGCGTTCGACGAATCGCTGGTGGTCGCCCCGCGTAACGCCGATTCTCCTCCGCTGGTGTGGTTCGGTGTCGTCACCTCGTGCGAGGCGCGACCACGAGCCAGCTCCACCTCCTCACAGCGCCTCGGCGCGCTGAGAGGTGGTCTCGTCACGGATGCGGTACGCCGAAGCGGTCGAGTCCATTTGCGAGTGCATGCGCCGTGGAGAGGTGCGCCAGGTCAACGTGGCGACCCGACTCACCAGCGAGGCCGTCGTCGATCGCGACGCGCTCTACCATCAACCGCTGGCCATCCAGCAACCCTCCTACGGCGCCATGATCGACGTGGGTGCCCTGACGATCATGAATGCCTCGCCCGAGTTCTTCTTCGATTGGCACTTTTCGTCACCACGGTGTCGGCCCATGAAGGGGACCCGGCGTCGCGGGCGCTTCGCCGAGGAGGACGTCGCGTTCACCCAGGACCTGGTCACGGACCTCGATGAGCGAGTGGCCGAGCTGGAGTACGCGGTACGGATCCGACTCCGACTCTCGCGCGGCGCCGAACTCCGCATCGACGTCGACGATGCTCTTCGTCACGACGACGTGTCGCGATCTCTACGATCGACGACGTCGTCGGTTCTCGCACGTCGATGACGTCGTCATGGTGATTGAACACGGCGAGTGCACCGAGACGACCGTGGCCAACTTGATGGTCCGCCACGGCGACGCCTGGTTCACTGCTCGGCTCTCATCAAGGTGCTTGCCGGGCATTGGCCGGCGGATCGCCGTGGAGCGCGCGTCACCGAGCGCGTGATCCTCATCGAGGAGCTACGACACGCCTCAGAGATCTCGATTGTCAACTCCGTGCGCGGATGGCGACGGGCGCGACTGCGCGACTGGTCCCGATCAGAACCTGGGCAACTCACCGGCGGCCAGGCGTTGCGCCAGCGACGGCGCCGCGGCGTCCTTGTCGCTCAAGATGGCCTCACCGCTCAAGGCCCAGGGCACGTTGATCTCGGGGTCGAGGGGATGGATCTCCAACTCGTGGGGCGCGTCGTAGGGCGACGACAGGAGATACGACAACGCCGCGGTGTCCGAGGTGACGCAGAAACCGTGCGCCACACCCGCCGGCAACACCACGGTGGTCCCTAGGTCGGCGGCCAGCGGCACGGTCACGACCGCTCCGAAGGTGGGCGAGCCCACGCGCACGTCCACGATCACGTCGTCGAGCGATCCGTACACGCACGTGACGACTTTGGCCTGGCCGCGCGGCGCCAGCGAGTAGTGCAGTCCGCGCACCACGTTCCTGGTCGACATCGACAGGTTGGACTGTTCCGTCGAGAACGAGAGCCCTGCGGCGTCGAAATCGCTCGACTTGAACCATTCGCGGAAGAACCCGCGTTCGTCGCCGAAGACGCGCGACTGCGCCACGTAGAGGCCGACGATGTCAAGTTCGATGAGATTCATGAGACGTCCTTCAGTGGTCGCCACCACGACTCGTTGTCGAAATACCACTGCACCACGGCGGCCAGACCCTCGTCGAAGGTCACCTGGGGCGCGTAACCCAGTTCGTTGCGAATCTTGGCGCAGTCCACCGAATAACGCCGGTCGTGGCCCAGGCGGTCCGCCACCGGTTCGATGCTCGCGTCGGTCTTGTCGCACAGCTGCAGCAGGCGGTAGGTGAGTTCCTTGTTCGTCAACTCGGTACCGCCGCCGATGTTGTAGATCTCTCCGGCGCGCCCACCGTCGAGTACGAGCATGATGCCACGGCAGTGGTCGTCGACGTGCAGCCAATCTCGCACGTTGAGTCCGTCGCCGTAGAGGGGGACCTTACGATCGTCCATCAAGTTCGTCACGAACAGCGGGATGACCTTCTCGGGGAACTGGCGGGGTCCGTAGTTGTTCGAGCACCGCGTGACGTTGACGTGCAGGCCGTAGGTGCGGTGATAGGCCAGGGCCGCGAGGTCGGAGCCCGCCTTGGACGACGAATAGGGCGAATTCGGCTCGAGGAGGTGGTCCTCGCGCCACGAGCCTTCGGAGATCGATCCGTACACCTCGTCGGTGGAGACGTGGACGAACCGCGCCACATCGTGTCGCCGCGCGCTCTCGAGCAGCGTCTGGGTGCCGATCACGTTGGTCTCGAAGAAGGTACGCGCGCCGGTGATCGAACGGTCCACGTGGCTCTCGGCCGCGAAGTGCACGACCGCCTGGGTGTCGCGCAGGACCTCGTCGGTGACGGCGACGTCGCTGATGGAGCCCTGCACGAAACTCACCCGCGGATCCCCCAGGACGCCCTCGATGTTCTCGCGACGTCCCGAGTACGTCAATGCGTCCAGGATGACGATGTCGTCGTAGGGCGTTTGCTCCGATGCGACGAGCATCTCGACGAATCGGGACCCGATGAATCCGGCCGCCCCAGTGATCACGATGCGCATGGAGGTACCTCGGCCTTAACTCAGGGGTTGACGGACTTCTATACTAATGGAGTGAAGGGAATCATTCTGGCCGGTGGCAGCGGCACGCGCCTCTACCCCATCACGCGCGCGACCTCCAAGCAATTGTTGCCGGTGTACGACAAGCCGATGATCTACTATCCGCTCAGCACGCTGATGCTCACGGGGTTGCGCGACATCCTGCTCATCACCACGCCCCACGACCAAGCGGCCTTTCAGCGCCTCCTCGGCGACGGCGCCCACCTCGGGCTCAACATCTCGTGGATCGTCCAGGAGCAGCCCAACGGACTGGCCCAGGCCCTCATCTTGGGCGAGGAGTTCCTCGACGGCGACAAGTGCGCCCTCATTCTGGGCGACAACCTCTTCTACGGACCCGGCCTCGGAACGCACTTGAGCGAGAACACCGACATCAACGGCGCGCTCATCTTCGCCTACGAGGTCTCGGACCCGACGTCGTACGGCGTCGTCGAGTTCGGCGGGGACGGCAAGGTCCTCTCCATCGAGGAGAAGCCCCGCGAGCCCAAGAGCCGTTTCGCGATTCCCGGTCTCTACTTCTACGACGAGAAGGCCTCGGCGATCGCCAAGACCCTCACCCCCAGTGCTCGAGGCGAGCTCGAGATCACGGCCCTCAACAACGCCTACCTCGAGCGCGGTGAGTTGCACGTGCAGACCCTCTCGCGCGCGACCACCTGGCTCGACACGGGGACGCACGAGTCGCTCTACGAAGCCGGTGGCCTCATCCGCACGCTCCAGCACCGGACGGGTCTGCGCATCGGCGACCCCGAGGAGATCGCTCGCGATCACGGTTGGATCGCTACTGCGCAGTAACGCCGACGCGATGGTGAGGGGCTGGCCTACAGTGGAGAAACGACCCCCGAAGGAGTAGTCATGTCCACCGTCGCCGTCTCCACCAACCGCCCCGTACTGGCCGATGTCGTCTCAAAATCCCTGACGGCCGACGTCGTCCTCGTCGTGGGCGCCGCCGCCTTCGTCGGTCTCCTCGCCCAGGTCTCCTTCATGATCCATCCCTTCGTCGTCCCGTTCACGGGACAGACGCTCGGCGTCCTCCTGGTGGGCAGCACTCTGGGTATGCGCCGGGCGATCGCGTCGATGACGCTCTACATGGTCGCGGGCCTCGCCGGACTGCCGTGGCTGGCCGCTCCGGTCAAGAGTGGATACTCACCCCTGCTATTTGGCTACCTGCTCGGCTTCATACTCTCGGTCGCGCTCATGAGCTGGCTGGCCTCCAGGGGCAACGACCGCAACGTCGTCAGCGCACTCGGCCTCTTCATCATCGGCGAGTTGGCGATCTACGCGATCGGCGTGCCGTGGCTCGCCATCGACCTGCACGTCTCCCTGGCCAAGGCCATCACGCTCGGCATGACGCCCTACCTGATCTTCGACCTCGCCAAGGCCGTCGTCGCGGGCACCCTGCTCCCCGCCACCTGGCGTCTGGTCGACCGCACGCGCGCGTCCTGATCGGTGGCGCCGCGGCGGTGCCGCGACGATAAGTTGGACGTCATGACCGATGTGAACACTCCTCCCGTCGAACCCGACGTCTCCGAAGAACACCCCGTCTCCGAGCACTGGGTGTGGGCGGGTTATCACCGCCCCGCCATGCCCCGGGTCTTCGTGGACTTCATGAGCGCCGACTGGGCGCCGGCCGATCCCCGACCCGAGGTGCATCCGGCCGTGGCGAACTTCGCGGCGCGCCGCGGCGCTCTGGGGCGCCACTTCAGTGACGCGACCCTGGTCGTGGCCACCGGCAACCCCAAGGTGCGAGCGAACGACACCGATTACCGCTTCCGCGCCGGGACCGACTTCTACTACCTCACCGGCTGCCAGGAACCCGACGCCGTCCTGGTCATTTCGCCCAGCGCGGCCGGTCCGCGCAGCACGCTCTACGTGGCCCAGCGACGCGACGCGCGCTCGCACGACTTCTACACCGACGCGCGCTACGGCGAGCTGTGGGTCGGCCCGCGTCGCGGCGTCGACGAGTGCGCCGTCTACTACGGCATCGACACCGCACCCCTCGAGCAGCTGGCGAGCGACCTGGCGTCCCTGGCCGACACCAAAATGCTGAGCGTGCGAGGATTCGACGCCGAGGTGGACCGTATCGTCGCCGTCCACGACGACGACGAGCGCCTCGCGAGCCAACTCTCCGAGATGCGCCTGGTGAAGGACGCCTACGAGATCGCCCAACTCGAAGAGGCCATCGCCCACACGGTGCGAGGCTTCGAGGACGTCGTGCGGGCGCTCCCCCAAGCGATCGATCGCGGCGAGCGCGTCATCGAAGGTGTCTTCAACCTCCGTGCGCGCGTGGAGGGCAACGACGTCGGCTACGACACCATCGCCGCCACCGGCGCGCACGCGACCATCCTGCACTGGACGCGCAACGACGGACGGGTGGATCCCGGCGACCTCTTGTTGCTCGACGCCGGGGTGGAGTGTCACGAGCTCTACACCGCCGACGTGACGCGCACCATGCCCATCAGCGGGAAGTTCTCCGTGGCGCAGCGCCGCGTCTACGACCTGGTGCTGAGCGCTCAGCAGGCGGCGCTGGACGCCGTGCGACCCGGCGTGGACTTTCGAGCGCCCCACCGTGCCGCCATGGACGTCCTGGCCCGGGGGCTGCACGACATGGGGATACTTCGCGGTTCCCTCGACGAGGCGCTGCGCGCCGATCGCCAGCTCTATCGCCGCTACACGCTGCACGGGACCAGCCACATGTTGGGCATCGACGTGCACGACTGCGCCAACGCTCGCAACGAGTCCTACCACGGCGACCTGCGCGAGGGCTACGTCTTGACCATCGAACCGGGACTGTACTTCCAGAGCAACGACCTCACCGTGCCCGAGGAGTACCGCGGCATCGGCGTGCGCATCGAGGACGACGTCCTGGTGACCGCCGACGGCTACCGCAACCTCTCAGCCTCGCTCGCGCGCGACCCCGACGAGATCGAGTCGTGGATGGCCTCGCTCTGGTCGGGCGGACCCTCCGATCTGAGCGCCCGCTGACCTCGTCGACGATCGCGGCGGGTGGTCACTGCGTCTCGATCTCCTCGCGACTGATGCCGAGGAAGTACAACACCGCGTCCAGGTAGGGCACCGAGAGAGCGGCGTCGGCGTGCTCGCGCACGACGGGTTTGGCGTTGAAGGCGATGCCGAGCCCCGCCACGGAGATCATGTCGATGTCGTTGGCCCCGTCGCCCACCGCCACCGTCTGGGCCAGCGGGACGCCGACCTCCTGGGCGAAGCGTTCGAGGGCGCGAGCCTTCGCTGCACGGTCCACGATGGGCGCGGCCAGGCGACCCGTCAACTTGCCCTCCACGATCTCGAGGCGATTCGCTTCGAGGTAATCCACGTGGAGCTCGGCGAGCAACGGCGCGAGGATCTCGACGAAGCCCCCCGACACCACCGCGGGCACGTAGCCCAGACGGTGCAGCGTGCGCAACAGCGTGCGTGCGCCCGGGGTCAGGCGAAGTCGCTCGCGCACGCGGTCGAGGACGTCGGCGTCGAGTCCCTCCAGTAGCGCGACGCGTCGACGTAGCGATTCGGCGAAGTCGAGTTCACCGGCCATCGCTGACGCGGTGATTCGCGAGACTTCCTCGGCGCACCCGCTCTCCTGCGCCAAGAGATCGATGACCTCGTCCTGGAGCAACGTCGAATCGGCGTCCATCACCACGAGGTGCTTGGCGCGCCGGTGCAGTCCGGCGCGTTGGACCGCCAGGTCGACGCCGTTCTCCTGCGCCACCGACGTCAACGCCTCGCGCAGCGCCAGGTGGTCGCGGCCGCGCACCACGAGTTCGTAGCAGTCCACCGGGTAACTGGCCAGGTGCACGATGCGTTCACACGTCGCCCCCACCGATGCGATGGCGCGAAAGATCCCTTCGAGCTGGGCGGCGACGATCCGGGCGGCGAGCAGCGTGACGAGGAGTCGACCGCCTTCGCCGCTCTCGTCAGGCGTCACCCGGTCCACCCGGGCCTCGATGCCGGCGCGGGAGATGTCGTGACTCGCGAGCGCGGCGCGCACGTCGTCGGCGCTCACGGCCTCGTCGACGGTCACCTCTCCGCAGAGCACCAGCGCGCCACGGATGGTGATCTGGGCCACGTCCGAGAGTTGCCCGGCGGTGTTGGTCACCTGAGCGAGGGCGGCGAAGAGTTCGGCGCCCACGCCCACGCGATCGGGGCCCGAGACGGTAACGAGGTAGGTGACGTTCGACACGGCTAAATGGTAGAGGGTTTCCCCTGACCCTACGTCGCGTCGTCGAGGGCGCGCTGCGCGCGCACGGCGGCGACGTGGACGTCGGTGCGCGCGTCGAAGCGCCACAGCGACGGCAGCGCCGCCCCGACCAGTCCGACCGATCCCGTGCACGCCAGGCCACCGAAGGTCAGTGAGAAACGCAGCGACGTCCACGCGGCCATCACCCCGGCGCGGAACTGTCCGGCGGTGGGACCCAGTGAGTACGAGATCATCTCCATGCCGGCCATACGTCCGCGGATCTCGGGAGGGATCGATTCGTTCCACATGGTCGATCGGAAGATCCCACTCAAGGAGTCAGCACCTCCGGCGATGACCAGGCCCACCAGCACGAGCCACAGCGACGAGGAGATGCCGAAGGTCGCGATGCCCAGTCCCCACGCGGCGGCCGAGGCGACCACGGCTCGACCGTAGTGGTGCACGTGCCTGGTCCATCCCGATAGCACGGTGAAGACGAGCGCCCCCGTCGGCAACCCGCAGTACAGCAGCGATAGCGCGTACGTGACGTGGAACCTCTCGGCGACGAAGGGCAGCATCGCGACCGGGAAGGCGAAGGTCATCGCCAGGAGGTCGATGACGTAGGTCCCCACGATGTCGGGTCGAGAGCGCAGGAACGACACACCCGCGCGCAGGGCCGCACGGTCGCTCGGCTCGAGCGACACTGGCGCGATCTGGCGTGCCAGACCCGACAGGAGCAGCAGCGAGATCGCGAAGGTCACCAGGTTCGCTCCGTACACCACACCCGGTCCCGCACCCACCGCCACGAGGCCACCCAACGCCGGACCGATGATCGAGGCCGAGGTGTAGCGGATGTTGGCCAGCGTGGACGCCGCACGTTGGAGGTCATGGGGCACGAAGGTCTGATTCAGCGCTTCGATGCTGGGACGCTGCAGGCTCGAAACGCCCGCCGCCACCACCGCGTCGGCGTAGAGGATCCACGCCTGAGGGTGCGCCAACAGGGCGTTGACGAGGACCACGGCGGTGGCGACCATGAGCAGTAGTTCCATGGCGATGATCAAGCGTCGTCGATTCATCCGATCGGCGAGCACGCCGCCGTAGAGTCCGAAGGCGACGAGGGGCACGAGTTCGAAGAGTCCGAGCGCGCCGACGTCGAATGGCGAATGCGTCAGTTGCTTGAGTTGATAGGGGATCGTGACGTACGTCGCCTGCGAGCCCAGGGCCGTGATCAGTCCCGCCACGTAGAGCTGGCGGTACTCGCGCGAGATGCGAAGGGGTGTGAGGTCGACGCCGAAGTGCTGTCTCACGCCACGGGACCCGATTGCCAACCCGCTCCCGCCACGTAGTGACGCAATACCTTGGCCGGTATCCCACCGAGCACGACACGGTCCGGGAACCGACCCCGCACGACGGCCCCCGCCGCCACCGTGGTGTTGCGCCCCAGATGGGTTCCCGGCAGGATGACGACATTCGTGCCGAGCCAACTACCCGACCCGATGGAGACGGCTGATTCTTCGGGGGTCTGCCAACCCACCGGTGTATCGGGATCGAGGTAGGAGTGATTCTGGTCGGTGATGTAGACGTAGGGGCCGATCTGGATGTCGTCGCCCAACGTGATGGACCAGTGGCCCACGACGTGTGAGCCTCGACCGATGACGCAGCGCTGGCCGATTCTCACCACGGGTGCGGACAGCATCTCCTGTTCACCGTTCATCCCCGCGGTCAGACAGACGTTGGGACCGATCAGCGTCCCATCACCGATGGATAGGTAGCGCTCGTTGTAGATGATGCCCTGGGGCGCCAGGAGACCCGCACCGGGACCGAAGTAGTAGAACCTCTTGGCGTAAGCATCGTGAGGTGCCACCGTCGCCACGTCATCGGCGTAGCGGCGCGCGACGCGAACCCTCTCACCCAACCACCGTCGAAAGACCAGCCGCGCATTCACCGCGACCACGCTACTGGCCGATCCCTCGGCCAACCATCCTGGGGGTCCCGCGACGTGGTCCCGCGACGTGGTCCCGCGACGCGGTCACGCGGGTGCAGCGTAGGCAAGCATGGCGGCGGCATCCCGTCGACGCCGTTGGGGCTAGTCCAGTGTCAGCGGGGCGTCGAGGTCGACATCGGCACCCACCACATCGGGGAGCAGCGAGTTCGCCATGTGCTCGCGAACCCGACCGTCGATCTCCGCCATCGTCTGGGGGTTCTCGCGTAGGAACGTCTTGACGTTCTCGCGACCCTGACCCATCTGCTCGCCCTCGTACGTGAACCAGGCACCGGCTTTCTTCACGAAACCCAGTTCCACCGCGACGTCGAGGACCGAACCCTCACGGCTGATGCCCTGTCCGTACATGATGTCGAATTCGGCTTGTTTGAACGGAGCGGCGCACTTGTTCTTGACGACTTTGACGCGGGTGCGGTTGCCCACGACTTCCGTACCGTCCTTGATGGATTCGATTCGGCGAATATCGAGTCGCACCGACGAGTAGAACTTCAGCGCGCGACCTCCCGGGGTCACCTCGGGGGATCCGTACATGACGCCGATCTTCTCGCGTAGCTGGTTGATGAACACTGCGACAGTGTTGGACTTGGAGAGTCCGCCGGTCAACTTGCGTAGGGCCTGGCTCATCAGTCGCGCCTGCAAGCCGACGTGCGAGTCACCCATGTCGCCCTCGATCTCTGCGCGCGGTGTCAGTGCGGCCACCGAGTCGATGACGATCACGTCGAGGGCCCCCGAGCGGATCAACATGTCACAGATCTCCAGGGCCTGTTCACCGGTGTCGGGCTGGGAGATGAGCAAGTCGTCGACGTTCACGCCGATGGCGCGAGCGTAGACGGGATCCATCGCGTGCTCGGCGTCGATGTACGCGCAGACACCTCCGTTGCGCTGGGCCTCGGCAACCACGTGCATCGCGAGCGTCGACTTACCCGACGATTCGGGCCCGTAGAGCTCGACGATGCGACCGCGCGGCAATCCACCGATCCCCAGGGCCATGTCCAGGGCGAGGGCGCCGGTCGGGATCGACTCAATGTTCATGTGCAGGTTCTCGCCCATGCGCATGATCGATCCCTTACCGAATTGCTTCTCAATCTGGCCGAGGGCCGATTCGAGGGCCTTGGCGCGATCGTCGGTTGCCATTGATGTCTCCTTGTTCTTCGTCACTCGGGGCACGCTATCGACCCCTAGTCACATCGGTCGCTCTCCGCTGAAAAGTACCGTACTACGAACAAGTGTTCGTATCGAGGATTTCCTGGAGAAATCTCACGCGAGGCGGTCAAGTCCCCGACGAAGCGCGTCGAGTGCGCCGATCGCGCTGAAGGAACGAACGCGAGCACGGTCGCCGGGAACGCGCAACTGCACGTGACTCACCTGATCGCCCAGGGCCAGACCCACGAAGACCGTGCCGACGGGCTGTCCGTCTTGTTCATCGGGTCCGGCCACGCCGGTCACCGAGAGCGCCACGTCGACGTCGAGTAGTTCGCGCGCGCCACGGGCCATCTCCTCAGCGGCCATCGCGCTCACCACGGGTCCCGGCGTGACCTTCAAGAGATCGAACTTCACATCGGAGGCGTAGCTCACGACGCCCCCGCGGAACCACCGTGATGCGCCAGCCACGTTCACGAGACGACTGGCGATGAGTCCCCCAGTCAAGGATTCAGCGAGTCCCAGGTTCCATCCGCGCGCGAGCAATCGTTGGGCGATGGCGAATTCCATGGTCTCGTCGTCGACGCCGAAGATGATGTCGCCGAAGGCGCTCGCGATCAATGCGCGAACCAACTGCTCCTCCTCGTCGAGTAGCGCCAGGGCGTGCTCGCGGTCATTGCCGCGCGCCGTGATGCGAACCTTGATTCCCTCGATCCCCGACGCGAGGAAGGCAATAGTCACCCGATCGGAGGCGATGAGGGCGTCGAATCGATCGGCGACGGCTTCGGCGAGACCTGATTCACTCGCGCCCCAGGTCCGCAGCACGCGGCTCACGATCACCGCGGTCTCACCGACCGCACGTTGGCGCTCGAGCAGGTCCGGAAGGATGGCCCGTTCGAACATGTCGCTCATCTCGTAGGGAACACCCGGCACCGCGTACACGACTTGCGATCCGACGGGACAGATGAGACCGGGTGCGGTACCGCGGACCTGCTCGATGATGCTCGCCCCCGCGGGGACGTCGGCCTGAAGGAGATTGTTCAGCGACATCGTTCGTCCACGGGCGTCGAAGAACGAACGAATCCTCTCGACGAGGTCCTCGTGACGAACGAGTTCCACACCCATGATCTCCGCCAGAGCGGCGCGGGTGATGTCGTCCTGGGTCGGCCCCAGGCCACCGCACACGATGACCGCATCACTGCGACCCAGTGCCGTGCGAAGGGCCGACACGATGCGTTCGTGGTTGTCACCCACGTGCTGGTGGTAATGCGACGCGATGCCATTGGCGGCGAGGCGCTCGCCGAGCCACTGGGAGTTGGTGTCGGGAATCTGACCGAGGAGCAACTCCGTGCCCACCGCGACGATCTCAACGCGCACGGGCGAACATCTCCCTGCCATCGACGTAGTACCGCCAGCCCGTGTACACCGTCATCACCACGGCGACCCATATCGTCACGACGGCGATCTCCATGTGGCGCGCGGTCCACGGGATCACGCAAAAGGCGATCGCCCAGTCCTGGACGAAGGTCTTCCACTTGGCGATCTTGACGGCGGGAATCGTGAAACCTCGTTTGGCGGCGCGCGAGCGGTGCACGCTCATCCACACCTCGCGCAACGTGATGATGATCGAAGGGACGATGAAGCTGGTGACGCCGTGGGGCCGCGAGATGATGATGGCGTAGAGCCCGCCGAGGACGACCACCTTGTCAGCGAGGGGATCGAGGAAGGCGCCCGAGGTGGTCGTGCCGTGTCGGCGCGCCACGATGCCGTCGAAGTAGTCCGACGCCGCGGCGAGTGCGCCGACGCCCGTGGTCCACCACGAGACCCGGTGCATCACGATCATGTACATGAAGACCGGGGCGACCGCCAGTCGGAAGATGGTCATGAGATTGGCTGGCGTGAGGAGCGCGGATTCACCGTAGATCCGGTCACGCGTCGTCACGAGTCACCCCC
>Ga0307377_10001893_pt1 | contig 25439 bp, 24 predicted proteins | sample TR3MG_FD_202535 | JGI IMG/M metagenome (GOLD analysis project Ga0307377, IMG submission 202535) | Soil microbial communities from Risofladan, Vaasa, Finland - TR-3 | ecosystem: Environmental > Terrestrial > Soil > Coastal area > Acid sulfate soil | place: Finland: Risofladan, Vaasa | collected... | reverse complement strand
GCCGCCAAAAAGGCAGTAGCGAAGAAGCCGGCAGCAAAGCCAGTAGCAAAACCGGCAGCTCCAGCGATGGCCAGGCCAGCAGCACCGGCACCTTCAGCACCGGCACCTGTACGTCCGGCTGCTACGTGGCCCTTTCCCACACCTGGAATCGGCAAGCCGAACTAGTCGGTGGCATCGCTGTGGTGTGAGCCCCTGGTGTCCGGGTAGTATTTGCGGGCAATAGGGGCTTACCACGGTAGGCTTGGGTTTTGGGCGCACTAACTGGTGCGTGCGCCTTTTTATTCCACCAACGCAATGTTGGTGCGGTTTTTTGTTCTCATTGCAAATCGGCCGATTTGCGATGGATGTTCTGCCCCCTGAATTTTTAATGATGCTATCGTAGTGGCGATACTTTCCATCTGATATCCAATGAGTTTCTATTCTGCCGATCTTCCTTACCGAATCGATGCTGCGAGATACTATTCTGCGCTGGCTGATCTGCCCTGGGCAATATGGCTGGACAGCGGCGGCATGGCACGCTATGACATCATCACTGCCCATCCCCGCCATACGCTGGTGTTGAATGGGGAATCAGCGGATGGCGATCCGTTCGCATTGCTTCGCAACGAGCTGGGTGAGCAGGTAGAGCCCGTGGCGGATGTGCCATTTGCCGGTGGAGCGATGGGTTATTGGGGATATGACTTGATGAGCCGGACGTTTGGAAATCTGAAAGCCGGACGAAATGCGGGACAACTGCCAGATCTGGCAATAGGCATCTATGACTGGGCACTGGTGCTGGATCACCAACAACGCACCGCACGCCTGGTTTCACACCAGCGGTTCGCGGAAACAGCGCACCTGTTGCCGCAAATCTTGACCCGCCTGCGGGACAGCCCGTCGCTTCCGCCAGATGATTTTCGCGTGCATGGGGAGATCACCTCCAACTTCACCCGGGCCAGTTACGCCAACGCATTCGCGTCGGTGCAGAATTATTTGCAGTCGGGTGACTGCTATCAGGTCAATCTCGCGCAACGCTTCAGCGCAGCCGCCAGCGGCGATGCCCTGGGTGCCTATCTCATGCTGCGCAGTTTGAGTCCGGCGCCGTATTCCGCATTCCTCAACCTGCCGCAGGCACAAATTCTTTGCGCATCTCCGGAACGTTTCCTGCGCGTGCAGAAGCGCAGGGTGGAAACCAGGCCGATCAAGGGCACTCGCCCGCGCGGCTGCGATGCGCATCAGGATGATCTGCTTGCCGCGGAACTGCAAAACCATCCGAAGGACCGCGCGGAGAACCTGATGATCGTGGATCTGTTGCGCAACGACCTCGGCAAAAGCTGTGTGCCGGGATCGGTACGCGTGCCAAAATTATTCGAGGTGGAAAGCTTTGCCAGCGTGCATCATCTGGTCAGCACGGTGGAGGGTGAGCTGATCGATGGACGCGATGCACTGCATGTCCTGTGCGACTGTTTCCCCGGCGGTTCTGTCACCGGTGCGCCAAAATTGCGCGCCATGCAGGTCATCGAGCAACTTGAGCCGCACTGTCGCGGCATTTACTGCGGAGCGATAGGCTATGTCGGCTTCGACGGCAGCATGGACAGCAACATCGTCATCCGCACTTTGGTATATAGCGGCTGTGACAGAGCGAGTGGGTCGATGCAAAGCAGCGGGGAACCCGTCGGCCTACCCCTTGCGGGTGCGCTACTGAAAAAACCCCTAGCCAATCGACTGGGCGAGTCTGCTGCACTCGCTGAGTCGCTGGTTATGGCGAAGCCAGCCGATTGCGGGAACAGCCGCGCGCCCGACATCTCTTCACCGGCAGATTCGCACAGTATAATCGGAGAACGAAGTGGAATAATCCAGTGCTGGGTTGGAGGCGGCATCGTGGCCGATTCCGAAGAGAAAGCGGAGTATCAGGAAACGCTGGACAAGGCATCGGCCATGCTTGGCCTATTGCAACATTACGGGGGTGAATATGATCGTTCTGCGCAAAGCAGGTGAGCGGGGTTACGCAAAACACGGTTGGTTGGAAAGCTGGCACAGCTTTTCGTTTGCGGATTACCGCGATCAGGAACATGTCAATTTCGGACCGCTGCGCGTGATCAACGAGGACATCGTGCAGCCCGGCACGGGTTTCGGTACGCACGGTCATCGCGATATGGAAATCCTGACCTATGTGTTGAGCGGCACGTTGCGCCACCAAGACAGCACCGGGAGCAGCGGAGACATTCGTTATGGCGAAGTTCAGGTGATGAGCGCGGGTACCGGGGTGCGGCACAGCGAAGTAAATCCTGCGCTGGACGAGTCGGTGCATCTGTTGCAAATCTGGATCATTCCGGATCAGCAAGACTTGGCGCCGGGCTACCAGCAAAAGGAATTTGCGCTGGATGCGAAGCAAGCCCGCTGGTGCCTGCTGGCATCACCCGATGCCGCGCAGGGTTCGCTGTTGATCCACCAGGATGCGCGGGTGTTTGCGGCACGACTGAATGGAGCCGAGAAGCTGGCTTATCCGATTATCACCGGACGTAAAATTTATTTGCACGTCGCGCGCGGCAATTTGCAAGCCAATGGGAATACGCTTTCGGCGGGTGATGCGTTGAAGTATACGGAAGAGGCGGCGGTCGAGTTGAGTGCGGCGAAGGATGCAGAGGTGTTGTTGTTTGATATGGGGCAATCTTGAAGGTCAGGAAAATTGGGCAATAACGCTTTTGAACCGTAGCGAGCAAACATACATGCAAGGAGCCGCACAGTGCGCGGCACAGCATGTTGGTTGCGCAGTAGGTTATAAACGTTCCCTATGAAGCGTTCTTGACCCTGATAATCCTCACCACTTCCGGAATCCCGCGCAAGATGCGCATGATGTTGGCGAGATGCAGGCGGTTGTTGACCTCCAGGGTGAAATGCAGTCCTGAGTATTCGCCTTCGTGGGTAAAGCTGATGTTTTCAATGTTGGCTTCTGCTTCGGCAATCGCGGCGGAAACCTTGGCGAGCACACCCCTGCGGTCCGCGACCAGCAGTTTGATGTTGACATCAAAGGGGCGGTTGATGTCCTTGTCCCATGCCACGTCCAGCCATTGCTCGCCGCTGTTGCGTCCGCGGCGGAGTGTCGGACAGTCGTGAGTATGCACCAGCAAGCCTTGCCCGCTCTTGATCACGCCGATGATGGGGTCACCGGGAATCGGGCGGCAACAGGGGGCGAACTGTACCGCCATGCCTTCGGTACCCTGTATGGTGATAACCGGGTTGGGCGTCATTTCATTCACCGTGGTTTCACTGATGCTGGCCAGCTGTCTCGCCACCACCACGTTGAGACGTCTCCCCAAACCGATGTCGGCAAGCATGTCCTGGCGTGTTTTTACCCCGGTATCTTTCAGCAACTTGTTCCAGCGCGCCTCGTCCATGTCCTGTGGCTTGACGCCCAGGGATTGCAAAGCCTGGTTGAGCAGCCGTTCGCCGAGTAGTGCCGATTCGCCCGACTGCATGGTCTTGAGGAAATGGCGGATCTGGCTGCGCGCCTTGCTGGTGGCGACATAACCCAGCCAGGCAGGATTGGGTTTGGCATGCGAGGCGGTGATCACTTCCACGCGGTCGCCATTCTTGAGTTCGGTGCGCAACGGCACCAGTTCATGGTTCACCTTGACGGCGATACAGCGATTACCGATGTCGGTGTGCACGCTGTAGGCAAAGTCCACTCCGGTCGCCCCGCGCGGCAGGGACAGTATCTTGCCTTTGGGCGTGAACACGTATACCTCATCGGGGAACAGATCGACCTTGAGGTGCTCCAGAAATTCGGATGAGTCGCTGCTCTGGCTCAGGCTTTCCAGCAGTTCCTGCAACCACTGGTGGGTTTTCTTGTGCAGATCGTTGATCGATTCGTGGCCGCTTTTGTACAGCCAATGCGAAGCGACGCCGGCCTCGGCGATCTTGTGCATCTCATGGGTGCGTATCTGGATCTCGATGGGTGTGCCAAAAGGGCCGAATAGCGTGGTGTGTATCGATTGATAGCCGTTAACTTTGGGAATGGCGATGTAATCCTTGAATTTTCCCGGTATCGGTTTGTACAAACCATGCAACAGGCCAAGTGCCACATAGCAGGAATCGAAATCGTTGACCAATACCCGAAAGCCGTAGATATCCAGTACTTCGGCAAAAGCCAGCGACTTGCTTTGCATTTTTCGGTAGATGCTGTAAATGTCCTTTTCCCTGCCGGTGACATCCGCTTCGATATGGCGCTCTGCCAGCCTCTGCCGTATTGCCTCGAGTATTTTTCCGACCACCTCGCGGCGGTTGCCGCGTGCAACCTGCAGGGCTTTGGTCAGCACTGCATAGCGGTTCGGGTGCAGGTATTTGAAACTCAGATCCTGCAGTTCGTGGTGAAGATCATTCAGGCCGAGCCGGTTGGCGATGGGTGCATAGATTTCCATGGTCTCGCGGGCGATGCGTTCGCGTTTGTCATGAGCCATGGAATCGAGCGTGCGCATGTTGTGCAGCCGGTCGGCCAGCTTGATGAGGATGACGCGCACGTCGCGCGCCATCGCCAGCAGCATCTTGCGAAAGTTTTCCGCCTGGGCATCCTCGCGTGTCTCGAAACGGATCCGGTCCAGTTTGCTCAGTCCATCGACAAGTTCCGCGACCGGTTTGCCGAATTTTTCGGCGACATCTTCGGAGGTGACGTCGGTGTCCTCGACCACGTCGTGCAGCAGCGCGGCGATAATCGCCTGGGCATCGATGTGCAGCGGGGTCAGGATGCGGGCGACGGCAATCGGGTGGGAGACGTACGGGTCGCCGGACTGGCGCATCTGCCCCTGATGCGCCGCACGGCTGAATTCTATCGCTACGCGGACGTGTTCGACATCCTGCGGTTTAAGATAGGCGGAGAGTTCCTCTATTAATAAGTCTGAGTCGGCCATGCATTTTTTCGGCTAATCCTGGAACAGGTTGATTGTGTCCAACGAGGATCAGGCCTGCCCGCGATTCAGGATTTCCTTGCCGACCTTGCCCTCGCTGATTTCACGCAACGCGATGACGGTGGGCTTGTCCTTGCTGTTTTCCACCAGATGGGCGGCACCATTTGATAACTGTCGGGCGCGATAGGCGGCGACCAGCGTCAATTCGAAGCGGTTGGGGATTTGGTTGAGACATTCTTCGACGGTAATACGTGCCATGATTTACTCCGGTTTTTGTAGCTGATTGATCAAGTCCTGATGTCGTGACAGTTGCTTGTTGCAACGCAGTCGTGCGGAAAGCACCACTGCAGCGAATTCCCGCAACGCGTCATCCAGGTTATTGTTGATAATAACATAATTGAATTCAGCAACGTGCGAGACATCCTCGCGGACCGCCGCCATGCGTTTCGCGATCACCTCATGGCTATCCTTGCCGCGCCCCTTCAGGCGCTGCTCCAGCGCTGCTTTGGATGGCGGCAGAATGAATATGCTGATGCAGTCCGGAAACAGCTGGCGTACCTGGGCTGCGCCCTGCCAGTCGATTTCCAGCAATATATCCCGCCCTTTGGCAATTTCCTGGCTGATCCAGGTTTGCGATGTGCCGTACAGATTTCCATAAACTTCGGCGCTTTCCAGGAACTCGCCGCGTTTGGCCATGGCGAGAAAGGTCTCGCGGCTGACAAAGTGGTAGTCCTTGCCGTTTTGTTCCCCGTTGCGCGGATCCCGCGTGGTGTAGGAGACCGACAAGTCGATGTGTGGGTCGTGGCTCAGCAGGGACTGCACCAGGCTGGTCTTGCCGGCGCCCGAAGGCGCGCTGATGATGAACAGGTTTCCAGGCATTAATAACTCCGATTAATTTATTCCAGGTTTTGAATCTGCTCGCGCATCTGTTCGATGAGTATCTTCATCTCCATTGCGCAGCGCGACACTTCGGCATCGACCGATTTCGAGCCCAGCGTGTTGGCTTCGCGGTTCAGTTCCTGCATCAGGAAGTCCAGCCGCTTGCCCACCGCGCCGCCGTGATCGAGGATGCGGCGCATTTCGGCAAGGTGGCTGGCAAGCCGCGACAATTCTTCATCCACATCAATTTTGCTGGCGAATAGCGTGATTTCCTGGCGAACCCGCTCGTCCAGGATATCCTCCGGCGCATTCTGCATTGCATCCCGCAGGCGCGCGATGAGCTTCTGTTCGTAGGCAGCGATCGCGGCGGGCACGTGCGGCATTACGCCGTTGCGCAATACCTCGATTTTTTCCAGTCGTTGCAGCAGAAAATCCTTGAGCTTTTCACCTTCCCTGGCGCGCGAAGCGGAAAATTCCTGCAACACAGTCTGCATCAGGTCGAGCAATGCGGCTCGCAATTCGTCTGCCGAAGCGGTGGGTGTCTCAAGCAAGCCGTTCCAGCGCAGTACCTCGGCCACGCTCAGGCCGCGCGCATCGGGTAGCTTGCTGCGCACCTCGTCGTTCCACGCGGCAAGCTGCCGGAGCATTGCGCTGTTCAGTTGTGCGCCGCATTGTGCGGATCGTGCCGCGTAATTAATGCGGCATTCGACCTTGCCGCGCTGCAATTGCGCACTGATCGCGACACGCAGTTCTCCTTCAAAGCAGCGCAATTCGTCCGGCATGCGCAGCTGGATATCCAGATAGCGATGGTTGACCGCGCGGAGTTCGAGCGTAAGCGAGCCGCTGTCGAGTTCCGCACCGGCGGTGGCGTAGCCGGTCATGCTGAGTATCATGGTGAAAACTTTCGAATAAAAGGCTGGGCTGAACCGGGACATTATATTACGATTACGTCCTGTGAAATCTTCCCCTTGACCATGAACTTCTCGATACACCAAGCCAGCCATATCGGCAATCGCAGATTCAACCAGGATCGCGTCGCATACGTCTTCAGTAACGAAATTTTGCTGCTGGTGCTGGCGGACGGGATGGGCGGGCATTTGCACGGGGAGTTGGCGGCCGGCATGACCATCGATACATTTGTCGAGGCATTTGGCCAGGTCAAACAGCCGCGCATTGCCGACCCCGACAAATTCATCCTTGATGCCATGCAGCAGGCACACGACCGCATCATGAGTCTTCCGCACGCCAATGATATGGGCGGTTTTCCCGGGACAACCTGTGTCGCAGCACTGATACAGGATGGCAAGATGTATTGGGGGCATGCCGGGGATTCGCGCCTTTACCTGCTGCGCGGCGGCAAGGTGGCGGTCAGGACCACCGATCATTCTATCGTGCAGCATTGGGTCGAGACCGGGCAGATCACAGCCGAAGAGGCGCGCGTCCACCCGCAGCGCAACCACATCACCCACTGCCTCGGCGGGATCGAGGATGTTTTTTACATGGAACACGGCAAACCCTTCAAGCTGCAATCCGGCGATGTTCTGCTGCTCGGCAGCGACGGCCTGTGGGGACCGTTTACGGACAGTGAACTGGTTGATGCATTTGCCGACGGGCCGGTTGCGGATGTGCTGGATGTCCTGATCGAAACCGCGGTGCAGCGCGAAAGCGGACACTCCGATAACGCCACCGGCCTTGTGGTGCGTTGGGGTGAGCGTGAAACCAGGCACGACTCGACGGTGCCGGTCAGCCATGTCCTGGAGATTTCATAACCGGATCACTTGCACCTCTCACCCATTACCTTCAATACCTTCAAACGAGAATCCATATATGCGCCCAAGTCAAAGATTGCCCAGCCAATTGCGTCAAATACGTATCACCCGCCACTACACCAAGCATGCCGAAGGGTCGGTGCTGATCGAGTGCGGCGACACCAAAGTGATCTGCACTGCCAGCATTGATGAAAAAGTTCCGCCGCATAAAAGAGGCAGCGGCGAGGGCTGGATCACCGCGGAATACGGCATGTTGCCGCGCTCCACGGGCGAACGCATGGGCCGCGAGGCGGCCAAGGGCAAGCAGTCCGGGCGTACCCAGGAAATTCAGCGCCTGATCGGGCGCAGTCTGCGTGCCGTGGTGGATCTGCAAAAACTCGGCGAGCGCACCATCCAGATCGATTGCGACGTAATCCAGGCCGATGGCGGCACCCGCACCGCCAGCATCACCGGCGCGTTCGTCGCGCTGTATGACGCGGTGAGGCAGCTGCTCGGCAAAGGGCTGATCAAGGAATCACCGCTCAAGGATTTCATTGCCGCAGTTTCAGTCGGTATTTACCAGGGCAAGCCGGTGCTGGATCTGGATTACCTCGAGGACTCGGCATGCGACACCGACATGAATGTGGTGATGATGGGTAACGGCCGCTTCGTCGAAGTGCAGGGCACCGCGGAAGGCCATGCCTTCACCCGTGCCGAGATGGATGAATTGCTGGAACTGGCGAAAAACGGTATCGCCGAGTTGATCGGGATGCAGAAGGCAGTGCTGGAGAAGGATTAAAGGATGCCTCTCAAAATCCAAAGTTTCGTCGCCATACTTTGTTGTGCTTAATAAATCTTGCTTACATATTATCCATATGCGGCGCTGCGATTTTTTGCGCACGCCTAGTCTGGGCTATAACCAGCCACTTGGCCGCCGTATTTTGGAGGCCTAGTGGAATGGCTAGTAGTTTCATCAGAAATTTGAATTTTCAGAGATATCCTACTACTTACCTTTCAAGAATTTTTCCTCAGTGAAAAGTAGGTAAACCATTATGCAAAAACTCGTCATCGCCTCCAACAATCCCGGCAAGTTGCGCGAATTCCAGTTCCTGTTGCAACCGCTCGGTATCGAGGTGCTGACCCAGGCACAGCTCGGCATAGCGGAAGCGGAGGAGCCGCATGTCACCTTCGTCGAGAACGCGCTCGCCAAAGCGCGCCATGTCAGCCGCCTGAGCGGACTGCCGGCGCTGGCTGATGATTCCGGCATCTGCGTCACCGCGCTGGGCGGAGCGCCCGGTGTGCTTTCCGCGCGCTATGCCGGAGTGAATCCCAGGTCTGACACACGCAACAACGAAAAGCTGCTGCACGACATGCAGGGTGTGGATGACCGCCGCGCCCATTACTATTGCGTGCTGGTGCTGCTGCACCATGCCGACGACCCGCAACCGCTGATCGCCGATGGCGAGTGGCACGGCGAGATCGCGCACCAGGAACGCGGCGAAGGCGGTTTCGGATACGACCCACTGTTCTGGTTGCCGTCACTCAACAAGATGAGCGCGGAATTGCCGCACGATGAAAAGCACGCCCTCAGCCATCGCGGCAAGGCATTGCGGGCCTTGCTGGAGAAGCTGAAAGTTTGACCCGGTATCTGGCGCCATGAACCGGTGGCGCTGAGCCGCCCAACAAATCCAACATCCATGACCACACACCCGATACAACCCGTCGCCATCAAATCGCAAGCCGTGAATTTTCAGGCATTGCCGCCGCTGTCGCTGTATATCCACATCCCGTGGTGCGTGCGCAAATGCCCGTATTGTGATTTCAATTCGCACGAGGTGCGCGTGCCCACCTCCCCCGCCAAGGGGGAGGGTAAAACACAAACGCTGCCGGAACAGGAATACGTTGCCGCATTGATCCGCGATCTGGAGATGGCCCTGCCGCAGGTCTGGGGGCGCAAGGTGTATACGGTGTTCTTCGGCGGCGGCACGCCCAGCCTGTTGAGCGGCGAAAGCGTCGCGGAGATTCTGCGCAATGTGCGCATGCTGTTGCCGCTTGATCTGGGTGCGGAGATCACGCTTGAGGCCAATCCCGGCACGGTGGAGGCGGCACGCTTTGCGGCGTATCGCGAGGCGGGGGTGAACCGTTTGTCGATGGGTATCCAGAGTTTCAACGACACGCATCTGCAAGCGCTGGGGCGCATCCACTCCGCCGCTGAAGCGCAGCGCGCGATTGAGATCGCACAGCAGCATTTCGATAATCTCAATCTCGACCTGATGTATGCCTTGCCCGGGCAAACACTGGATGAGGCAATGCAGGACGTGAAAACAGCGCTGTCGTTTGCGCCGCAGCATCTGTCCTGTTATCACCTGACACTGGAGCCGAACACGCTGTTCTACCACAATCCGCCGTCATTGCCGGACGATGATGCGAGCAGCGACATGCAGCAGCATATCGAGGAAATGCTGGCGGCAGCGGGTTACCAGCACTACGAAACGTCCGCGTTCGCGCAACCGAAGCGCCGCGCCCGGCACAATCTGAACTACTGGAAGTTCGGTGATTACCTGGGCATCGGCGCCGGTGCGCACAGCAAGTTGAGTTTTCCCGGCAGGATCATCCGCCAGGCGCGCTACAAGCAGCCGCAGGCGTATATGCAGCAGGTCGGAAAAGGCGTACCGATACAGACTGAAAGCGAGGTTAGCCGCGACGATCTTGGGTTCGAATTCATGATGAATGCGTTGCGCCTGAACGAGGGCTTCGATAGCACGCTGTTCGGCGAGCGCACCAGCTTGTCATTGCTATCCATTCAGGGTGAATTGGCGGAAGCGGAAAAGCGCGCACTGTTGATCAGGGATCATCAGCGCATCGCGCCAACGCTGATGGGGCGGCGTTTCCTGAATGATCTGCTGGAAATATTCCTGAAGCGCTAGGCAACCAGTCACCGCTTTCCTAAAAGCTGCGCCCGTCCACCGGTTTGATCTTGAGCGCCGACAGATCGACATTTTCCAGGCAGCGCGCATTGATGCTGAACATCTCCACCCCGTTGTGCGAGCCGGTTCCCATCGGCGCGCAACCGCATATCGCGCAGAAGTGGTGTTGGATGCTTTTTTTGCCGAATTGGTAGGTTGACAGGTTGTTTTCCGGCGTGATGAAACGCACCTGGGTGCGCGGCACAAACCAGCGCAGTGCACCCAGTCTGCTGCATATCGAACAATTGCATTCCTTTACGCTGTGCAAATCGCCCTCGACCTCAAAAGCAATGTGTCCACAGTGACAGCTACCCTGGTAAAGCATGATGTGTCCTCCTATGGTGTGATATAGATTGAGAGCCGACTAAGAATCTTGCGCTGTTCCGGCCAGCGCGCCGTCAAACCCGCACTGGCGCCAAGCCTCGAATACCGCCACCGCAACTGTGTTGGACAAATTCAGGCTGCGGTTGTCCGGCCGCATCGGCAAGCGCACGCGCTGCCGGGCATCAAATTGACCCAGGATTTCGGCGGGCAGGCCGCGGCTCTCGGGGCCGAATAAAAAAGCATCACCGGATTGATAGCGCAACTGGTAAAAATCTTGCGAGCCCTTGGTGGTAAGCGCATACACGCGTGCAGGGTCGAACGCCGACAGGCATTCATGCAAAGTGTCGTGCACGCGCAGGCTGGCAAACTCATGGTAATCCAGTCCGGCGCGGACCAACTGTTTGTCATCCAGCGTGAAACCGAGCGGTTTGATCAAGTGCAAATGACAACCGGTATTGGCGCAAAGCCGGATGATATTTCCGGTATTCGGCGGAATTTCGGGTTGATAGAGAATAACGTGAAACATAAAAAATAGCCGCTAAGTCCTTGTCATCATCGTAAAAAACAGCTAACTTCCGACCTTGTAAAAGTTGCGTCGCAGCAACATCTACGTCAGGGGAGAATTATGGCGCGTCCGGAGAAAGTTCGCTTAGGCGATTTGCTGGTTCAGCAAAAACTGATTTCACAGGAGCAGCTCAAGTTCGTGCTTGAGCAGCAGAAGCGCAGCGGGCGCAAGCTTGGACGTTTGCTGGTGGACAACGCTTTTGTCACCGAAGAAAACATTTCCGAGGCGCTCGGCCGGCAACTCAACATTCCCTACATCAATCTCAAGTACTTCAATATCAACATCGAATTGGTCCGGTTGCTGCAGGAAAGCCAGGCACGGCGCTTCCGCGCGATGATACTGGAAGAGCGCAACGGCATGTTGCTGGTCGGCATGGCTGACCCGACCGACCTGACCGCCTTCGACGAGATCACGCGCATCGTGCAGCGTGAAATCGACATCGCGGTGGTCACCGAAGGGCAGCTGTTGGAAAGCATCGATCGCGGCTATCGGCGCACCGATGAAATCACCGGGCTGGCGCGTGAACTTAGCGAGGATATCGGCGACAGCTACGTGGATTTTGGCGCGCTGACCGAGACCGTCGGCACCGAAGAGGCGCCGGTGGTCAGGTTGTTGCAGACCATGTTTGACGATGCCTCGCAAATTCGCGCATCGGACATTCATATCGAGCCGCAGGAAGGCCGGGTGATGATACGGTTTCGCATTGACGGCGTGCTGCACCTGCAAACCGAAGCAGACAGCAAGATTGCGCCGGCGCTGGTGCTGCGTTTGAAGCTGATGTCCGGCCTGGATATTTCCGAAAAAAGGCTGCCACAGGACGGGCGTTTCAATGTGCGGGTGCGCGATCAGGGCGTGGACGTGCGTATTGCCACCTGCCCCACCCAAAACGGCGAATCGGTGGTGATGCGCCTGCTGCGCCAGGACGGCGGAATGATCGGCCTCGACAAGCTCGGCATGCCGCCGGAAATGCTCAAGCGCTTTCGCGAGATTATCAAGCGCAGCAACGGCATGATCCTGGTGACCGGACCGACCGGCAGCGGCAAGACCACCACGCTTTATTCTGCCCTGTCCGAGATCAACACCATGGACCAGAAGATCATCACCGTGGAAGATCCGGTGGAATACCGTTTGCCCGGTACCAATCAGGTGCAGGTAAACGAAAAGATCGAGCTGACTTTTTCACGCGTGCTGCGTTCCGCGTTGCGGCAGGATCCGGACGTGATCCTGGTCGGCGAAATGCGCGATGCGGAAACTGCGCAAATCGGTTTGCGCGCGGCGATGACCGGTCACCTGGTGTTTTCCACGCTGCACACCCGCGACGCGGCCGGCACCCTGTTCCGGCTGGTGGATATGGGTACGCCGCGTTTCATGGTGGCTTCCTCGGTGCAAGCGGTACTTGCGCAACGCCTGCTGCGCCGCGTTTGCGAAAGCTGCAGCGAAGCGCATATTCCCACTCCGCAGGAAGGCGAATGGCTGAAGATCGAGGGCATACCGCCCGAACAATGGGGTGGTTTATTGCACGGACGCGGATGCTCGCATTGCAACGGCACCGGTTATCACGGCCGCAAGGGTGTTTTTGAAATGCTGGAAATGGGCCCGGAAATGGTCGAGGCGGCGGGACGCGACAGCCCCACCCACTTTTTGGAGGTTGCGCACGAGCATTTGCGCGGCAAGAACATCATGGATCATGCCCTGGAAGAAATGAAGCTGGGACGCACCACGGTTGCCGAAGTGATGCGCATCAGCAATCAGGTAGAGGATTAGCGTGGCCCTGTTTACATATAAAGGGCGCGACGGGCGCGGCAATCTGGTGGAAGGTACACTGGATGGTGATGACAGCGGATTTATCGCCGGCCAATTGATGAATACCGGGGTTACCCCCGTCGAAATCACCCGTTTCCGCGGCCTGGTTGTCGGCGCCTCCGGCAAGCCGGGCTGGCTCAAACGCCGGTTTACCGAGCAGCCGGTCAGCCCGATGGACCTGATGCTGTTCAGCCGCCAGATGTACACCCTGCTCAAGGCCGGCGTACCCATCATGCGTGCACTGGCGGGGCTGCAGGAATCCACACAGAACCCGACCTTCTCGCTGCTGCTCCAGGATCTGCGTGAAAGCCTGGATAGCGGGCGTGAACTCAGCACCGCATTGCGCCGCAATCCCGCGGTATTCTCCCCGTTCTATGTCAGCATGGTGCAGGTCGGCGAAATGACCGGCATGCTGGATGAAACATTCATCCGGTTGTTCGACTATCTCGAATTTGAACGCGATATGCGCGAGCGCATCAAGACCGCGATGCGTTACCCCAGTTTCGTGATCGTGGCAATGGCGATCGCGATTATCATCATCAACCTGTTCGTGATCCCCGCCTTTGCCAAGGTATACGCGGGATTTCATGCCGAGTTGCCGACCATCACCAAGATGCTCATTGGTTTTTCCGGTTTCATGGTGGAATACTGGATGTTGATGCTGGCGGTTCTGGTGGCTGCGGTGCTGGGTATGCGCTACTACATCAACACCCCGGATGGCCGCTACAAATGGGACAAGTACAAATTCAAGCTCCCGGTGATCGGGGAGATCATTCTCAAAGCCACGCTGTCCCGTTTTGCGCGCGGCATGGCACTGTCATTCAAGAGCGGGATGCCGATATTGCAGGGCATGAACGTGGTCAGCCTGGTGGTGGACAACGAATTCATGCGCAGCCGCATCGAGCAAATGCGCGATGGCGTGGAACGCGGCGAAAGCATCCTGCGCACCGCGGTTGCAGCAGGCGTGTTCAATCCGGTGGTACTGCAGATGATCGCCGTCGGTGAGGAAAGCGGCGACATGGACGGCATGATGTTCGAAGTGGCCGAAATGTACGAGCGCGAGGTCAAATATGAGGTCGCTACCCTGAGTGCAAAGATTGAGCCGATCCTGATCGTCGCACTGGGCATCATGGTGTTGATCCTGGCCCTGGGCGTGTTCCTGCCGATGTGGGACCTGGGCAGGGCGGCATTGCACACATCATGAGCGAACTTAACCCGGATGCAAGACTCAGGGTTCAAGATTCAAGGGCCAAGGATCAAGGACTAAAACTTGCACCTGTGCGTAGCGGTCGTCGCTCAAGCGACGGGTACCTCACGGCCCGCCCTTTGCGGGTGTTTAACTCAAAAGGTTTCACGCTGATCGAACTGGTCATCGTCATTACCATCATCGTGTTCCTGATGGGACTGTTCATGAACCGCTTCCTGTTTTACCAGGAGCAGGCCGAGAAGACCGCGATGGTACAGGTGGTGGGTGCGATACAAAGCGCGCTGACCATGCAATACGGGGAGATACTGACGCGCGGGAAAGCGTCTGATGTGGAAGCATTGACCCTGGACAACCCGATGAACTGGCTGCAAAAATTGCCGCGCAATTACTCCGGGGAATTCTATGACCCCACCCCGCTCGCGGTGGCGCCCGGCAACTGGATGTTCGATCTCAAGACGCGTGACCTGATCTACGTCCTGGGTTTGGGCAACTACTTCCGGCCGGGCAAGGACGGCCGGAAATGGATACGCTTTCATGTCGTCGCGAATTATGATGCTTCGCGCCTGCCCTCGTTGCAAAACAAATCTCCCGACTTGACCGGCCTGCTGTTCGAGCCGGTCGAGCCCTATTCCTGGTTCTGAACATGCAAACTGAAACGGTCAAATTCCTGTTATGGGACGACTTGGCGATATTCCTGCTGCTGGCAGCCTTGCTTGGCATCGTGCTTGGGTTATTGCTGATCTTCAAACCGCGGGTCGCGGAACAGCTCAATCATGCCGCAAGTCGCTGGATTTCGACTCGGCATGTCAACCGCTGGCTGGAACGCAGCATCAGTCTGGAACGCTGGTTCTACCATTATCACCGCACGATCGGGGTCATCATCGTGGGTGGCGCGAGCTATATCCTGATTTATTTCAGCATGCTGTTCGACAAGGCGGAGGCGCTGCGACACCTCGGCGGCAAAGTTCCGGTTCAGGTGCTGGCCGGCCTGCTGGATGCGCTGGTGCTCAGTGCGCTGGTCGGTGGCACGGTCGGACTGATTGCAGGGCTGTTCCTGTGGTTGCGCCCCAGTATGTTGCGCGGCATCGAGGAGGAGACAAACCAGTGGGTGTCTTCGCGCCGCGCCACCAAGGTGCTGGATATACCGCATGACCAGATGGATCGATTTATTGCACAGCATGCACAACAAACCGGCTGGCTGCTGCTGCTGGGCAGTATCTACCTGTTTGCGGCCATGTTCCGCTGGTTGGTATAAAGCCACCGCCGGTCGGCTGGGGCTTGCGCTTGCAACAGACTTAACATAGAGTTCAAACTATCTGGTAGTATCCTTGCTGCGGCAATGGGTTAACAGATAAAGTAAAAGTGTTTTAACAATCAGGGCTGCGGCCTTGTAATCTTTAGGAGAATCAAATAATGAAAAATCAATCTGGTTTTACCCTGATCGAATTGATCGTGGTGATCGTGATTCTGGGTATTTTGGCGGCGACCGCGTTGCCGAAGTTTATCAACCTGCAAACTGATGCGCAGACCGCAGCGATACAGGGTGCAGCCGCGGCGATGACTTCCATGTCCTCGATGAACTACGGGGCATTCCTGATCAAGGGTACAGCCGGCACCTCTGCCGGCGTGGTCAGGTTGAGTGCTGCTTCTGCCGGGGCGGCGTTGACCAGCAGTATCACCGGTTGGGACACGACCAAATTCTCGATCTCGACCGACATCTCTTGTCTGGGATCTACGGCCGGCTCGGCCGGAACTGTTGCGCTTAGTTATTCCGGCGGTACAGCTGCCACCACGGCAACCGCTACGGTCATCTGCACCGGCTGATTTGTCTGGGCCATAACCATGGCGCCGGCTGGTTTTCAGCGGCGCCATTTTATTTTTGGAGCATGACTTTGGCTAAAGTAGCGGAAGCCACCGAGGCGCTGGAACAGGCTTTTTTGCGGTCAATGCCGGAAAACCGGAAAAAACAATTGAGCGAAGTAGAGTGGACGCGCTCGCTGAAGAAATTCTACGGCGATGCCGCCCAGATCCGCCTGCGCTTCTCGCTGGGCTTCATTGCGCGCGCCCGGGTCGCCTATAGGTTGCAGCAGCGGCTGATTGCGGCCGGGTTCCAGGCTGACGCAGTGCGCAAAGTGGTTTTCTCGCTGATATTGAATTCCTTCACCGGCAGCAAGTAGCTTGTGTTCGTGAATTGTTCCGCGAGCACTACTAAAGAGGCAGGAGAACAGCAATGGATATACAAAACAGGCATGGACAATCTGGTTTTACCCTGATCGAATTGATTGTGGTGATCGTGATTCTGGGTATTCTGGCGGCAACCGCGTTGCCGAAGTTTATCAACCTGCAAACTGATGCGCAGACCGCAGCGATAAAGGGCGCGGCCGCGGCGATGACTTCAATGGCCACGATGAACTATGGGGCCTTCCTGATCAAGGGTACAGCCGGCACCTCCGCCGGCGTGGTCAGGTTAAGCGCTGCCAATGCCGGGGCAGCATTGACCAGCAGCATCACCGGCTGGAATACGGCCAAATTCTCCATTTCGACTGACCGCAGTTGCAACGGTTCTAGTGCAGGCGCAACCGGAACCATGGCACTCAGCTATTCCGGCGGTACAGCTGCCACGACGGCAACCGCTACGGTCATCTGCACAGGCTGACCGGTAGTGTCCTCCCCCGGAAAACAATGAGTTTCATCGGTGACTTCGCCGCGCGCCCGTTGCAGGTCTGGCTGGAGCGTTTTCGCATGCGCCATGGGCTGGCCGGTGCGGCACAGCCCGATGCTGCTGTTGAACGGTCACTTTGGGAGCGCAACGCAGATCAACGGCTGCTGCATGTCGGCTGCGGGCAGGCCACCCTGGCACACATTGCAGTGCCGGGATTCAAGGCATTCCCATGGCGCGAGATCAGGCTGGATGCCGATGCGAGCGTAGACCCGGACATCGTCGGCACAATGACGGATATGCCCGCTGTTCCCAGCGCCGCAGTCGATGCGGTTTTTTCCTCGCACGGCATCGAGCACCTCTACTGGCACGACGTGCCGCGCGCGTTGGCCGAATTCCACCGCGTGCTGGTTGACGATGGTTTTGTAGTGATCACCTGCCCCGATCTTCAGGCCGCGGCCGAGATGATCGCCGAGGACCGGCTGTTCGAGACTGCCTATGTCTCCGCAGCCGGACCGATCACACCATTCGACATGGTGTACAGCTACCGTCCCTTCGTCCAGGCCAATCCGCAATGGATGTCGCATCACTGCGGTTTCACCCTGACGTCGCTGATCGCGGTACTGCGCGAGGCAGGTTTTGCCAAGATGTACGGTTATCGGCGCGGCGGCGGCTTCGATCTGTGGGTGCTGGCCAGCAAATCGCCGCGCAGCGATGCACAGATGGCCACACTGGCGGCCGATTATTTGCCGCCGGTCGGTTGAACACAGCATGCTGACCAGACGAGTGATGCGCTGGGCGGCGCGTTGGCTGGAAAAACACGGGCTGGGCACGGTGGCCGATACGTTCGATATGCGCGTAGCGCGTTCCGGCGATGTCGATGCGATGCACGACGTCGCGCGCCGTGCGATCGCCAGGGGCGATAAAGCGGCGGCCATCGCCCAGCTGGACAAAGCCACGGCGATCAGGCCGGATGACGCCGGCCTGTGGTGTTCTCTCGGTGCGGCACACCGTCACAACGATGATTTTTCGGCGGCCCGGCTGGCCTATGAACACGCGCTGACCCTGAAGCCGGATTATCTGCAGGTATTGAGCAATCTGGGCGAGTGGTGCATCGCCAAAGGCGATGCCGCGGAAGCGCTGCAATGGTTCGACAAGGCGCTGGCCTGCGCCCCGGATTTTTTCGAGGCGCGGCTCAACAAGATCGCCGCGCTGTTTGAACTGGCGCGCTACGACGACGCGCGCGAAGCGGCCGAGCAGCTGGTAGTCGATGCGCCGGAGCGCCCGGAGACCTATCTCAATCTCGGCAATGTGCTGGTGCATACCGGCAAGGCCAAGCAGGCCATCAAACAATACCAGAAGGCGCTGGAATTGCGCCCGGGTTATCCGGAGGCGCATTTCAACCTGGCTTCCTTGCTGGGCTCGCGGGATGACCTGGTCGCCGCGATCGGTTATCTCGAGCGTCAGATCAAGGAACGCGGGGAATCCGTGCAAAACATGGGCATGCTAGCCGCAGCGCATCAGGCGGCCGGACATTTGACCGAGGCCGAAGCACTGTGCCGGCGCATTTTCGAAAAACAGCCGGACAACATCATGGCCCTGATCACCATGGGTTCCTGCCTGAGCAGCGGCGGCGATTCGGCCGCATCGTTGCCGCTGTACCAACGGATCGTCGAGCTGGACCCCAACCAGGCCAGCATGGGATCGAACGTGCTGTTCGAATGCAGCAACATTTCGAAAATCGGCCGCGAAGAGCTGTTTCGCCGCCATTGCGAGTGGGCTGAACATTTTGAGGAGCCATTGCATGAGCCGGCCGATTTTTCCACCCGTGATCGCGACCCGGGACGCAAGCTGCGTATCGGCTATGTGTCCGCCGATTTCATGCTCCATCCGGTGGGTTTCCTGCTGAGCGACGTTTTGCGCTATCACGACAAGCGCGAGTTCGAAGTTTATTGTTTTTCCATGGTGGTTAGGGCGGAGGAAGTCCTGCCGCAATTGCGCGAAGGTGCGGAGCATTGGGAAGATATATTCTTCGTCAGCGACGCGGAGCTGGTCGACATGATACGCGAGGCAGAGATCGACATCCTGGTGGACCTTTCCGGCCACACCGCCCATCACCGTCTGCTGGCGTTCGCCCGACGGCCCGCGCCGGTACAGGTGGAATGGATAGGCTATTTTCACTCGACCGGGATGAAGTCGCTCGACTATTTCATCACCGATCCCTACACCACGCCGCCCGGCTCGGGGCAGCTGTTTTCGGAGATTCCGCTGTATATGCCGCATTCGCGCTTCTGCTACGGTCCGCCGGCACACGCGCCGGAAGTGGCGCCATCGCCGGTCGAAAAATCCGGCTCGATCACCTTTGGCTCGTTCAATCGCCTGCCGAAATTGACCGACGCTGTGGTTATCGCCTGGGCCAGGATACTGGATGCGGTGCCGGGCAGTCATCTGGTGATCAAGGCCGGCCCGTTGGCCGATACCACAGTCAGGGACCGCCTGACCAACCGGTTCGCGCGGCAGGGGATTCCCGGCGACCGTCTGGATCTGCGCGAGAGCTCGACGCATGCGGAAATGCTCGCGCAATACGGCGACATCGATATCGCGCTTGACCCTTTTCCGTTCAACGGCGGCATGACCACGCTGGAAGCGCTGTGGATGGGCGTGCCGGTGGTCACGATCGCGGGCAATAGCGTGGTGTCCAGACAGACGGTCTCGGCACTGTCCAATAGCGGGCTGGCCGACCAACTGGCCTTTGCGGATGTTGACGCCTACATACAGGGAGCAGTTGCGCTTGCGAACGACCATGCGCAGCTAGCCAAGCTGCGCCGGGAAATGCGTCCGCGCATGGCGGCCAGTCCAGTGTGCCAGCCGGAGCAGTTCGTGCGCGACCTGGAGGCGCTGTATCGGCGCATGTGGGCAGCCTGGTGCCGGGGGGAGAAACTTCCCAGTGATATCGTGACCGCCCCGGCGGGAAATTTCCGATAGCATGAATCATTCAGATATTCGGTCAGATCGCACGTTCCGACGGTCATCGGCCGGCCGCACATTTTGTTACACTGCGCAGCTGAATGATTCCGTTCCTGAAAGGTTGCAGGCAATGTGTCCGGACATCGGCATGACTGAAGCAAACCAGCAGCAGGGCGAACATCGCCCGATGCGCGCTGCTGAAAAGCAGCGCGGCTTCACGCTGGTCGAACTGGTCGTGGTGATTGTGATGATTGGCATCCTCGCCGTCTATGTTGCGCCACGCTTTTTTGATGCAAGCATATTCAAGTCGCGCGGCTTTGCAGATCAGGTGCAGGCGGCATTGCGCTACGCGCAGAAACAGGCGATCGCGCAGCACATGAATGTTTGCGTGGCAGTAACTTCCAGCGATCTTATCTTGAAGATCGCCGGTACCAGTGGTGCGGCGCAACCTTGCAATTCAAATCTGGTTCCACCCTTCACGCAATCATCGACTTGTCCGTCCTCAACATACAGAGTTTGTACGCCATCCTCATCAATTACGCTTACGCTTGCTCCCGCAAGTCCTGCAACTTTCGTTTTTGACGCATTGGGTAAGCCCTGGGATGCTGCAGGCACGACGGCCAGCGCTAAAAAGACAATTACCATCAGCGGCGTGACAAACCCAATTTACGTGGAACCCGAGACCGGCTATGTGCACTCGCCATAGACAATGCGGCATCAGCCTGATTGAGCTGATCATGTTCATCGTGATCGTCAGCGTCGCGGTGGCGGGAATATTGCTGGTGTTGAATGTCACCGAAAAAGGCAGCGCCGATCCGTTAATCCGCAAACAGGCATTGGCGGCGGCACAGTCGCTGCTGGAGGAGGTCGAGTTGCAGGATTTTATTCCGGCAACCGGTGCAGTTTTGGTGGGTACAGTGACACAGGGAAATCGTGCATCTGCATATCACATCGTCAGTGAATACAACACGTTCGCTACGACCGGCATTTATACGGTGGATGGTACTGTTCCGATAGTCGGGCTGGAGAAATATAACGCAAGCGTTACCGTCACCCCCGCTGCACTGAGCAATATTACGGCAGCCAGCGGCAAAGCAGTGCTCATCACCGTGACCGTGACCGATCCGCAAGGCAATGCCGTGCAGGTTTCCGGATACAGGACGGCTTATTGATGCGCGCCCTTCACCGACAATCCGGTTTTACACTGGTCGAAATGATCATGGTGATTGTCATCACCGGCATCATTGGCGGCATGGTGGCGGTGTTTCTCAAGGCGCCAATACAGCAATATATGGATGTCGCGCGCCGCGCCTCACTCACCGATGTTGCCGACTCGGCCATCCTGCGCATGGCGCGCGATGTGCGCACCGCCGTGCCGAACAGCGTGCGCACTGCCAATTGTGGGGCGAATCAGTGCGTTGAATATCTGCCCACCCGGGATGGCGGGCGCTACCGGGCCGCGCAGGATTGCAGCACCGGTACCTGCACTGGGGACGTGCTGAATTTCGGCGTTGCGGATGGGAGTTTCAACATCATCGGTTCGGCGATCAACTTTGTGGCGGGTGACTATATCGTGGTCGGCAGCACCCAGTCGGACGGCAATCCGCCCTATGACACGTCATCGTCAGGTATTCTGCGCCCCTATGTCAGCTCGTCCGGATTAACCGTAATCTTTACCAACCCGGCTCCGGGACTTCCCACCTGGGCCGCATTGCCCTCGCAGCGCTTCGATGTGGTGGATGGCTCGCAACAGGCCGTGACTTATGCGTGTGAGAGCGCCACCGGGGTGGATGCCAGTGGCAATGGTAATGGAAAGCTGGTGCGTTACTGGCATTACGGGTTCAATCCAACACAGGTGAATCCGCCGACAAGCGGACAAAGTGCCGTTCTGGCGAACAATGTCAGCGATTGCAAAATTGACTACACGGTTGCCAATCAGCGCTTCGGGCTGCTGGCGATTCGTTTGACGCTGACCAGCGGCGGCGAAAGCGTGAGTCTGTATAACGAAATTCATGTGAACAACGCGCCATGATGAAAAGCAGATACAAGATTCAAGGTAAAAGATTCAAGGTAAAAGACCCGGGAGTTTTTCCTTGTACTTTGCCTCTTGCTTCCGCTCAACGCGGCTTCAGCCTGGTCACCGCGATCTTTCTGCTGGTGGTGATTGCGGCACTGGGCACATTCGCAGTCACGCTTTCCACCACCCAGCAACAGAACTCCGCTGCCGACGTGATGGGTGTGCGCGCCTACCAGGCGGCGCGTGCCGGGATCGAATGGGCGGCATATGGCGTATCGCAAGCATCGGGCGTGCAGTGGACGGGTTGTCCGGCTACCAACTTCAATGTGGGTACGCTGGGTGGAACGCTGGCGCCGTTTACCGTGCTGGTAACTTGCCCTGCCCCCGCATCGTATGTCGAAGGTACCACAACGTTCTGGAGTTACGACGTGAGCGTAATGGCGAAAACGGCAGCCACTGTTGGCACTCCGGGTTATATCGAGCGTGATATCAAGGTGAAGTTGCTGGGCAAGTGATTCGATTTCGAATTGCCAACTAAGAATCAAGAATGCAACCTATGGGTGCGCAGTTTCACGGGCATGAAAAGATGATTATGGTTAACAACAAATTGCTTGCCAGATGCCGCGCGCATAGTCGTATTCATACCGCAGTAGCTTTTGCAGTGTTCATTGCTTTGTTCTTCAACATTGGTTCGGGACAGGCAGCGACAGACAGCTATACAACTCCCGGCTCCACAACCTGGACTGCACCCGCCGGAGTGACTTCGGCTACTGTTGAAGCGTGGGGTGGCGGTGGCGCGGGCGGCGGCGCGACCGCTAATCCGGCCGAGGGAGGTGGTGGTGCGGGTGGCCAGTATGCGATCAAAGTAATTACCGTTACGCCTGGGAATTCCTACACGATCGTGGTCGGTGCGGGCGGCACGGGTTCGACCGGCAACGGCACGGCAGGGGGAGATTCGACCTTCAATGGCACGAGCGTCATTGCGAAAGGCGGAGCTGGCGGTACAGGAGCGACAAATGGTGTTGCCGGAACGGGCTCTACTACCGGAGGTGTGGGGACAGTTTATGCAGGTGGCAGCGGATCAGCGGGTGTGGTGAGTGGCGGTGGCTGTCAAAACGGCGGCGCGGGCGGCGGTGGCGCGGGTAGTGGTGGAGCGGGCGGAAATGCTGCCGGGAACACCGCCGGTACGGGAACGGCAAACGGCGGCGGCGCGGGTGGCGCGGGAAGGAACTCAAGCGGGACTGGGAGTGCCGGCAATGCGGCAGGCGGCGGCGGCGGTGCCGCCTGTGCTGAATCCGGTACCAACCGTAGCGGCGGCAACGGTGCAACTGGGATGGTGAATATCAGTTACGTGGTGCCGCCCACTGTTACTTCGATCAACACGGCCAGCACCAACCCGACCGCGTCGGCCACGGCAGTTGCCTGGACAGTGGTGTTCAGTGTCAGCGTGACCGGCGTGGATGCGACCGATTTTACGCTGGTACAGGCGGGCGGCGTATCGGGTGCAACGATTACTTCTGTCACGGGCAGCGGCACGACCTGGACGGTGAATGCCAATACCGGGTCCGGTACCGGCACGCTGGGATTGAACCTGGTAGACAACGATTCCATCATCGACGGATCGGGCACACCGCTGGGCGGAACGGGGGCGGGGAATGGTAATTTCACAGGCCAGATCTATACCGTTCCCGCACCTTTCTGTTCGCCGCCATCCAATATTCCAACGGGCGTGTCGGTTACCTGCCAGTGCGACCAGTTCGCCCGCACCACCCTCAACCCCTCCACTATTTTTGGAGCCAACTGGATATTAAATTCCAGCGGTACAACCGCCTTTACCCCGAAAATTGTCAATCAGGGTTATCTGCAGCTGACTGATACCAATGGCAATGAAGCCACCTCCGCCACCGTGCCGGGCATCTTTCCCGCCGCTGGCAACTATATCTCGGTCGAGTTTCAGCAATATGCCTATAACGGCAGCGGGGCGGACGGCATGGCAGTGACGCTTTCCGATTATTCCCAGACTGCGATACCGGGTGCGTTCGGCGGTTCCCTGGGCTATGCGCAGAAAACGGGTATTAATGGTTTCGCCGGTGGCTGGGTCGGCATTGCGCTGGACGAATACGGCAACTACGAGAACTGGGGTGAGGGGCGATACGGTGGGTTGTCTGCATCAACGCTCTATAAGCAATCTATTGGTGTGCGCGGATCAGGCTCGGGTTCAAGCAACAGCACACCCAACTATCCCTGGCTTGCCGGCGCTACCGGACTGAGTCCGGGGATCGCCAACAGTGGTTCGACTACCCGATCCTATGGTTATTTTTACCAGATCATTGTCGATGCGCGCAATGCGGCCAATTCCACACCACAGACCTTCGTCAGCGTTAACCGGGATACCGGCGGCACCGGCAGCTACTCTTCCCTGGTTTCGCCTTTTGATGTGTTTGCCGCAAATCCCAACCAGGCAGCAGTTCCCACCAATTGGCAAATCTCGTTTACCGGTTCGACCGGCGGCGCGACTGATATACACGAAATCGGCAGTTTGCGCATTTGCGCGCAGAGCGTCGTGCCACCAAGCGGCGGAACGGCGGTGGGTTTCAATGCAATCGACTCGGCATACGGGACGCCGCCGGGCGTTTCTGCGCTGAACTATGTGAACGGGCACATTTATACGAAATTAGCCGGAACGCCGTTCAAGCTGGATGTGGCTGCGATGAACAGCAATAACCAGATATTGACAACCTATGCCCAAACCAGCGCCAAAACGGTGACGATAAATCTCGTAAACAATAGCAGCGGCGTTTGCATACTGGATAGTACAAAGGCGAATTATTGCAATTCGACATGTCTTATCCAGCCGGCTGTCACGGGCGGAAGCCAGTCGCTGACGTTCGCCAACGGGGCTACGGATCAGGGGCAAAAGCAAACGGCGTCTTTCACGATTAATTCCGCATACCAGAACCTGGTGGCGATCATCAGCGATGGTTCGACCAGCGCCTGCTCAACCGATGCGTTTTCGGTGCGTCCCGTGAGCGTCGCGTCGGTCTCCTCAACCATTGCCAGCAATACGGGTACCACGCCCAACGCCGGCGGCAATTTTGACCTGACGGCAACGACCACCGGAGTAACAAATTACCCCAGCAACTATACGGGTGTGCTGAAAATAAGCAGCACAATGGTTACTGCAGCGAGCCCTGCAACAGTCAACGGTACCTTGGCCGGCACATTCCCGGCCGCGACATCGGGTACGCCATCATCAACCGCGACCAATAAGTACTTTACCTACAGCGAAGTAGGAAGCTTCATTTTGCCGGTCAACAGTGTGTATGACGGGGTGGTCTCGTCGGTCGACTGTTCAGGGATGACGACAGCGCTGTGCGATGCGCTCAGGGCATCCACATGGACCGGCGTGGACAGCATTAGT
>Ga0307377_10001892_pt1 | contig 25458 bp, 23 predicted proteins | sample TR3MG_FD_202535 | JGI IMG/M metagenome (GOLD analysis project Ga0307377, IMG submission 202535) | Soil microbial communities from Risofladan, Vaasa, Finland - TR-3 | ecosystem: Environmental > Terrestrial > Soil > Coastal area > Acid sulfate soil | place: Finland: Risofladan, Vaasa | collected... | reverse complement strand
AAGCAAAACACCAAGACGAAGCCGTGGCTGTCAGAAAAATGTTTGCTGACAATCCCAGTTTTCAAGAATATCTTGACCTTTGGCAGGAGTTTAATAGACAAAAAACCAAAGAAGCTAAAGCAGTTAAGGAGTTTGACAAACTGGAAATGATTGTTCAGGCCTTAGAATACCAAAATGAAGGTTATCCCAAAGAACTTTTTGATGAATTTTGGGAAAATGGAGAAAAATATTTAAAAAACGGTCAGCTTAAAGAGGTTTTTGCTTTTCTAAAATCTAAAAGAGAAACAAGCTAGGCTTTCTTAAGCCGAGGGCCTTGGGAAGTATCTTCAACCAACCAGCCTTTGCCCTCAATTTCTTTTCTCACTTCATCCGCCCTAGCAAACTTTCTCTCTTTTCTTAACTTTTCCCTTTCCTCTAACAATTCTTTAATTTCTTTTGGCGGTTTTGGTGGTCTTGGGGGTTTTTCCAAATCTAATCCCAACACTCGATCCCAATCATAAAGCAAAGCTAATTTTTGCTCCGCTGGTAATTTATCTTTAAGCATTTCCCAGACTATTGCTAAAGCTTGGGGCATATTCAGGTCACTACTAAGCGCTTCAGCAAATCTTTTTTGCCATTTTTCATTTAGTTCTTTTGCTAGTTGGTTTTGGTTTTTTTCTTTTAAACCAATTACTGTTTCGTAAAGTCGCTCTAGAGCATTTTGGGCACCTCGCAAAGCTTCCCAAGTAAAGTTAAGGATTTGGCGATAATGAGCGGTTAAAAAAAGATAGCGCAAGGCCAAAGGACTAAAACCTTTTTCCAAAATATCATCAAGTTTGTAAATATTGCCCAATGATTTTGACATCTTTTTCCCATCAACCAAAAGATGCTCCCCATGAATCCAGTATTTGACCCAAGGACTGCCAGTGGCTGCTTCTGTTTGGGCAATTTCATTTTCGTGATGAGGAAAAATCAAATCGACAGCGCCAGTATGAATCTCAAAAGACTCTCCTAAATACTTTGTTCCCATGGCCGAACATTCAATATGCCAGCCTGGTCTGCCTTTACCAAAAGGTGAATCCCAAAAAACCTCTCCATCTTCAGGACTATAAGCCTTCCAAAGAGCAAAGTCAGAAACCTGTTCCTTGCCATATTCATCAACGGCCACTCTAGCTCCTGGTTTTAAACCTTTGAGATTTATTCTTGAAAGTCGGCCGTAATTTTTAAACTTGCTGATATCAAAATAGATTGAGCCGTCCTCTCCTTTATAGGCAAAACCTTTCTCAAGCAGGGTTTTAATCAAGAGAATCATTTCTTTAATATGCTCGGTTGCTCTCGGAGTTTTTTCTGGAAGAAGAATGTTTAGCTTTCTCAAATCTTCAAAAAAAAGCTTCTCGTATTTAGCGGTATACTCTTTTAAGGAAACTCCTTGCTTTTGCGAGGCAGCAATAGTTTTGTCGTCCACATCAGTTATATTTATCACTTGAAACACCTCAAAACCCAAAAACCGAAGAGTTCTTTTTAAAAGATCATTAAAAACAAAAGTTCTTAGGTTGCCAATATGGGCATAATCGTAAACTGTCGGACCACAAGTATAAATTCTAATTTTGTTGTCCTCCAGGGGCACGACCTTTTCAATCTTTCGACTCAAAGTATTATAGAGTCTCATCTCCATACCCCAAAGTATACCACTAATTCCTTCCGCTTATTGACTTCCATCACTTCAATTGTTAATGTAATTTTATGTTAACCCAAAAGGATTTAGACCAGGTAGAAAACATTATTGATGAAAAAGTTGGAGAAAAAACTAAACTGCTGCCTACTAAAGACGAGTTCTTTGGCAAAATGGATGAGGTCATGGGAGAACTAAAGTCAATTCGCGAAGATATCTACCCCTTTAACCGCTAACACCCCGAAAGATTTCCTTTTTCCTCTTCCCCCGATAAACTGCTTTTGGCTCGCTTTCTGGAGGCTTAGTAGTAGTTTCCAGCTGCTTAACTGTTTGTTTCTCCTCTGACTCGACTGGTTTGGAAGCTCTTTTTTGCATTTCTTCTCTTCTTTTTTCCTCAATAGCCTCTATATCTTTTTGAATTTGCTGGTAGCGGGCAATGGCCGCTTTCTCGGCGGCAACTGCCGCCTTATCTTCTACCGGCTGGGCTTTCTGGCCCGAATCATCAGCCGAAGCCTGGGATTTTACTCCCAGTTGCTCTGGAATCTCCTCTGCTATTTTTTTGGCCTCATCAGCAATTTGCCTAGTAGAGGTCTTGGCCGCTCCTCCCAAAATCTCAAAAACGTCAGTAGCCACTTGCTTTGGCATAATTCAATTATAGTTCATATTCCCTTCTACCTTCCAGGGCCCTTTGTAAAGTCACTTCATCAGCATACTCGACGTCTCCGCCAATCGGCAAACCATGAGCCAAACGAGTAATTTTTAATTCTCCCAAGTTCGAAATTTGAGATTTGAGATTTGAGATTTCTTTGGCAATATACATTGCCGTGGCTTCGCCCTCCATATTAGAATTTGTCGCTAAAATGATTTCCTTTGGCTCGCCATAGCTCGAAGAGCGAAGGCGGCTTATCAATTCTCCTATCTTAATCTCATCCGGTCCAATATTGTTTAGAGGCGAAATCGCCCCATGTAAAACATGATAAACCCCGTTGTAATGGCCATTTTTTTCAAAAGCCAAAACATCGAGCGGTTCCTCCACCACACAAATAACCTTATGGTCACGACCGGGGGAGGCACAAATCGGACAAGGGTCAGTCTCGGCCACATTAAAGCAAATTGAGCATAAAACGGTTTTTTTCTTCAGATTTTGCAAAGCCTCGGCAAACTCATCCAACATTTCTTGGGGAACGTGAAGTAAATAAAAAGTCAGCCGCTGGGCAGTTTTTGGCCCAATTCCCGGCAATCTTTCAAACGCCTCAATCAAATCTTTAACTACTTTTGGTATCTGCATAAACTAATTTTACTCCATCTGAAGCTAAAATTGAAGATAATTAAATGAACTACTCCCCCCCTAAAAGCCCTTGAAGTCCTCCTGACATTTCTTGAAGTTTCTTGGCTGCCATTTCCTGGGACTGTTTAATGGCTCTGTTAAGTTTGTCTCTGACTAAATCGTTTTTTATTCCCTGGATTTCAAACTCTTCAATTTTTTGGTCTCCGGTAATAACAATTCTGATACCGTCTTCATCAATTTCAATTTTCTCTTTAGCCAATTGTTTTTGGATGGCCACTGCTTGATCTCTCATCTTTTTCAAGTCACCTAAGGACTTAAAGGGATTGTTCACTGTAAACTTCCTCCTTTATTAAAAATTTCTTCGGCAAAGCTAATTATATCATCATCTTCCTCTGAGGCAAGTGGGCTGGCTGAAGTTTGGATTTTGTCTACCAGACTAGTTTCTTCCTTTTTCTCGGCTAAACTACACTTAAGCTTTACGGGAAAGCCTAAAACACTGCTGGCCGCTTGCTCAAAAATCCTTCGGCATTTTTCTGTTTCCAGCTGGTCCTTATGAAACTTGTAAAAAACCTCCAAAATCAAAAACTCGCCCTCACAAGCCAGGGGTCGACTGGCTCGCAAAAAAGCCTGAACTGAATGATTAAGAGGCTTGACCTTTTCCAAAATTTCGCTCCATCTGGCTTTCACCTCTTCAACTTGCAGAGGAGAACTGGCAGTTGAGCTCGCCTTTGCTTCTCCATTACCCTCTGGCGGCTTTTCTTTCTTGGTTTCTTGACTGGAAACATCTTTTTTGTCGTCCATGCTTGCCCATTCAATTATAGCCATTTCTAAAGGTAGCTGAGGAATGACCGCATTTTTCAGCTCAAAATAGGCGCGGGAAAAAAGCTCAATTAAAATTCGTACTTCTGTCGGATTCAAAGATATCTCTTTGACTGCCGACGAGTCTTCCTCGACTCCGAAATTGCTCAGCAAAACGAGTCTTAACTTTTCTAGTAAATTCTCCAGTAAAAGCCGTAAATTAACTCCTTGCTCAACTGCTTTATCAATCCAGGTCAAAGCTTCTTTGGTTTTTTTCTGAGCTAAAATTTTTAAAAACTCCTCTGGATTAAATTCGCTTAAAATCCCCGCTGTCTCGACTACTGCTGACAAAGTTATTTTCCCTGAAAGGGCTACTTGACCCAAAATCTTAACCGCATCCCGAAAACTGCCATCACTCAGCTTGGCAATCTCTTCCAGGGCCTCCTTTTCATACTCAAAAGCTTCTGTTTGACAGATTTTCTCCAGTTTGGGAATAATTTCAGTCTTTTTCGCTCTTTTAAAATTAATCCGCTGACAGCGGGAAATAATCGTTTTGGGAAGTTTTTCCGGGTCAGTAGTGCAAAGAATAAAAAGGGCATGTTCTGGCGGCTCTTCAAGAGTTTTAAGTAAGGCATTGAAAGCCTCGGTCGTTAACATATGAACCTCATCAATAATATAGACCTTGTATTTGGCCGAGGCGGGCGCCAGTTTTATCTTTTCCCGCAGTTCTTTAATGTCATCAATACCCCGATTAGAAGCAGCATCAATTTCAATTACATCCAGACAAGTTCCGCTGGTAATTGAGCGACAACTGGAACATTGATTGCAAGGCTCAAAGTCTTTTTTCTCCTGGCAATTAACCGTTTTGGCAACCACTCGCGCTGCCGAAGTCTTACCAATTCCCCGGGGTCCGGAAATCAAAAAAGCATGGGGAAACTGACCACTTTTGAAAATCTTTTCCAACTCAACTCTTGCTTCAGTACTATCAAGATCCTGAAAGTTTTGGGGCCGATGTTTGAGATAAAAAGTCGTTGCCATTTTTTTGATTTTTCAATAAATTTTTCAGCCCGTGGACCAAAAGCTTTTCAATCGCCTCATCCATTGAAAGTTGGTCCTCCTGGGCAATCGCTCTGGCCTCTGGATAAGAAATTACAATATCGCCAATTCTTAAAATCCCTCTGGCGTCTCGCGGCTCCTCTAAAGCAAAAGTTAAAACCGTGGTTGGCTCATCTTGGTGGCGCCATTTCCGGTTAAGCTCTCTCATTTTCCGGGAGCCCACAATCGCTACAGAAACTTCCGCCTCATCAATTCCCAAGTCTTCCAAATATTTCTTAACCTTTTGTCTAATTCTTCGACGGTTAATCGGATAACGAGACTCTGAAGAAATTAAAACGGAATTCGTCACTCGATGTCAACTAGAAATTTTTACTAACAAACTATATCAACCGAGAATTTCTTTGACGACCTTGCTAACTGTCTGGCCGTCTGCTTTACCCTTAAGCCTGGCCATTGTCTGGCCCATTACTTTTCCGAAGTTGTTTTTCTCGACTTCGGGAAGTTGAACTCTGACTTCTTCTACTATTTTTTTAATTTCATTTTCGGAAAGCTGCTGAGGAAGATATTTGCTCAAAATCTGAACTTCTGCCTCTTCTTTTTGGGCCAAATCCTCTCGTCCCCCTTTATGAAAAGCTTCGGCTGCTTCTCTACTTTGCTTGATTTGCCGCCGGACAACCGCCACCACTTCTTCATCTGTCAATTCCCTTTGTTTGGCAATCTCCTCATTTTTAATTGCCGAAAGCAATAATCTTAAAGCTGACAAACGCAACTGTTCACCCGCTTTTAGGGCTTCTTTAATATCCTGCTCAACTTGCTGTTTTAACATTTTTATCTCCTGCCTTTGCTTTTCTTCAGCTTTTTCATTCTTTCGTATTTAGCTCGAGAAGGCTTAACATAAAATTTTCTTTTTTTAACCTCGCCAATGATATCATCGGCCAAAACTTTTTTCCTAAATTGAGCAATAAGTTGATCATCGGTTTGACCCGGTTGCTTTTTAACGATTGTCGCCATGAAAGATTTAAAAACACACCCCCCTCCTCTTGAAAAGAAACCGAGGTTTCTTTTCAGAAATTTTCCTACTAAGTATCTTGGCGGATCATCACTCGGTTCTTTCCGCCAAGATAATTTTTAACCTGTTAAATTATTCTTACTTTTTTCCGGATATTGGTAAACTTATACTTTTTCTCGCTATTTCCAGAACTTTTTCCTTGGCTTTTTCTAGGGGCAAGGCCAGAGAAAATCCGGCGGCTTGCTTGTGGCCACCGCCACCAAGCTCCTGAGCAATTTGGGAAACATCAAAATCAGCTCGAGAGCGCAAACTCCCGCGAGTTAGATTTTTTGATTCCTCGTTTAAGATTATACCAAATTCTGTCCCGACAATCACGGGCGCAAAAAGACTAGCGGCTCCCTCAATCTCACTCGGATCCACCCCCAAGCTTTCCTTTTCCTCTCGACTGACGGTTGAGCAGACGAACTTGCCGCTTTTGTCCAGCTCTATGTTTTCCAAAACTTTGCCCCAGTACTTTAAAGTTTTCAAACCATAAGAGCGAAAATTTAATAAAACCGCTTTGTCCAGAGAAGCGCCTTTTTTAATTAGCTCGGCCGCCGCCAAAAAAGTATCTGCAGAAGCATTTGGATATTGAAAACAGCCGGTATCAGTCATAATCCCCCAGAAAAGAAAATTGGCCAGTTTTTGGTCGATCTTTACCTGCCACTGGGCAAAAAGATGGTAAAGAAGTTCAGTCGTTGAACTGCATTGGCCAACTAAATTAATCTTTCCATACTTAGTGTTGGTAAAATGGTGATCAATATTAATTATCTTAAAACCTGGAGGGAATTTTTCCGGAAAAGGGCTCCGGGTAATCATTTTTTTATCAGCACTGTCAAGGGCGACAAAAAGATCAAAATTATTAAAATCAACCCAAGCAAAATCAAGGTTTTCAATTTTTTCGCCATCCAGCCAACTAAGCAGCCTTGAAGGAATCCGACTAAAACATATTATTTGGGTTTCTTTTTTCATTCTTTTTAAAACCAAATTCAAGGCCATCACTGAAGCAAGACTATCGCCATCAGGAGAAACATGAAGGGCCAGTAAAATTTTCTTGGCTTTTTTTATTCCAGAAAGAATTTTAGCAGCAGTTTTTTTGAATCTTAAACTGGTACTCAGATTTTTTATCACTCTCTAATTTTATCACAAGCATTCCAGGGGTTATTGTCGAACTAAACGGAAAATATCATTAATAGTAATCAGAAGCATTAAAGCCAGTAAAAAGGCCATCCCAAGGGTATTTATCCAAGCTTCAATTTTTGGATTGGGTTTTTTTCTGGCCACCGCTTCATAACCCAAAAAGATTATTCTTCCCCCATCCAAAGCCGGCAGGGGCAAAATATTAATAATCGCCAAATTAACTGACAAAACTCCTAAAAACTGCAAAACTGCCAAAGGCCCGTTTTTGGCTGCTTGACCGGTAATTTGGTAAATCCCCACTGGCCCGGCAATATCTTTAGGAACTTTGCCCTGGGTAGCCAAATTTACCAGAGTCTTTTTTAAAGTTTGTAAAATCATCCCTCCCCAAGCTAAAGATTCTTTAAATCCTTCCCGCGCTCCCAAAAAAGGCATCTGATACCAAGGATATTTCTTAAGCTCAACATTAGAAATTGCCACTCCCAAGGGGCCTTCTCCCTCGGGCGGCTCTTTCCTGGGAGTTAGCCAAAGAACCATTTTCTGATTTTCCCCTCTCAAAACTTCAAGCTCAATTTCTTGGCCAGCTTTTTCCTGGGAAAGACTGATAAATTCTTCAACAGAACTAATTTTATTGCCATCAACAGCAATTACTTGGTCCTCTAGTTTCAAACCAACAGCCTGAGCTGGAGAATTCTCGGCAATACCGACAATTTTGACTTTATCGGTTTTGCTGGGAATGCCATAAACATAATAGAGAACCGAAAAAGCGACAATTGCCAAAAGCAAATTCATGGTTACTCCTGCCAAAAGTACTCCCAACCTTTGCCAAATTGGTTTCTCAAAAAAAGCGCGCCCCGCTTGCCCTTCCGAAGTTCCGCCGATTCGGCGGGACGAAGGAGGGTCTTCTCCGTATAATCTGACAAAGCCGCCAATCGGCAAAGCATTAATTGAATAAATGGTTTCACCAACTTTTTTGCCCCAAACTCTTGGGGGAATCCCAAAACCAAATTCCTCAACTTTAATGCCTGCGCGTTTGGCTGCCAAAAAATGGCCCAACTCATGAACAAAAACCAAAACCGACAAAATTGCAATAAAAACCAAAAGCGTCATCACAAAGCCAGTATACTTCAAAATCCTTGGGGGGTAAAGCTAACCCTCTCTTACTCTTACTAATATGAGTTATAATATGTTCATGCACAATTGGTCAACCGACGAAGAATATTTAAAAAAATTCCCCCATGAATACGAAAAATGGCGGCTGCTGCAACTTATTAATTACGGCCTTGATGGTGAAAAAATCAGTCTAAAAAGATTACGCCAACTTTGGCCGGAAATTAAAGAGGAAATCTTGGATCCAAAAATTCTAAATTTTTTAAAAAAAATTGTTCTTCCCAAATGAAATCGATCTTAACTCCATTTCAAAAAACCATTCTTGATGGACTATGTTCAGAGGCCTTTATTACCCAAAATTTTCGCTTTGCCGGAGGGACAGCTTTATCAGAATTCTATCTCCATCATCGCTATTCAGAGGACCTTGATTTTTTCTCTGATAAAGAAATTCCCATCGAAGAGGTTAAAATAAAACTAACGCCCATTTTTAAAAAAATCGGTGTTGAAACAATTGAATACCGCGAAGCTCTTGCCTCAAAAATATTTTTCTTAAAAAAAGGTCAAAGAGAAACCGTTAAAGCCGATTTTAACTTCTGGCCTTTAAAAAGATTTGCCAAGGGAAAAGCTCATAAAGGGTTAGAGATTGAAAGCTTGCTTGATATTGCCTTAAGTAAACTGGACACCATTTTGACCAGAAAAAATGCTAGGGATTTTGTTGATTTTTATTTCATCCAAAAAGAAAACCCATTTGATCTAAATATGCTTCTGAAAAAATTAGAGAAAAAAACTGACTGGAAAATGGATCGTTTGTTTGTGGGAAGTTGTTTTTTGAAAATTGAAAAACTGAAAGACTATCCCAAGATAATTAAAGAATTCTCAAAACAAGATATGATTGAATATTTTATTTCTCTGGCTAAAGAACAAAAAGGCAAGATTGTTTACTAGCTTCGCAAGGCCTTTGTTAAACTAACCGGCAAAATAATAATGGTACCTAGTCCTAATATTCCAAACCCTAAATATTCCAAGTATTGAGGCCAGAAAACCAAGATAATAAGATTAGAAGATGAAAGTGAACAATCCTCTAATCTTGTCAATCTCCAGCCATTCTCCCAATTATTAACCAAAACATGCTCTTTAAGCTCCTTACCTAAAAGCGGAGCTAAGAAAGCGTCTAGGGGAAAGCGTTTAGCGTCTAGTAAATATGCTTTCCAGCCGGGGTGAAAGCTTTGGGATAAAACCAGAGTTGAGTTTTCCGGTACTTTATCCAATTCTACTTCATAAAGACTCGGATTAGGATGGTTTGTTTTAACTGAAAGCAGTTTAGTTTCCTTTTGTTTATTTTCTTTAGGAACTAAAGAAATTTTGGTTAAAAAGTTATAAGGAATTGGATTGATGGTAATTTCACCCAAATCATTAATACTTGTTTGCCGGCCAATAGAGATATTGTCCAGGTGAAGCGTGTAACCCAAACCAGCTTGGCTCATTGGCGGCTGGATTAAATAGTGAATATTTTCATCTTTAGGTAAATACAACTCCATATCCGCCCTTTTGCCGGTCAGGTTCTCAATCCAAAAAAGCAAGCTTTTACCTTTGATATTCTGGGCTTCAACTTTGATAAGATAGCCAAACTTATGAAGAAGATGCTCCTGAGAAAAAGCGGCTGAGCAATTGTAAGCATCAGTAGCCCTTAAGCGCAAAAACCGATCCCACAACTCATTATTAATCGTTCCTTGGGAAAAACGGTTGCAGTTTCTGGCTGTCAAAAGATTCTCTTCCCTCGGATCAATCTCTACTCCAAAATATCCCCCAACCTTGGGTATAAAAACTTCAATTACGTTTCCTTCTCTACCAACTTTGGGAGTCAAATAGCGATAGTCAGCTAAATTGTCTGGATTAATCCAGACAAGCTCTTTATCGTCAGATTCCGGCAATACCAGTTCGTAGTCAGCTAGTGTCTCCGGCAACTCTTGGCTGAAAATATAGCCAGCCTCAGTTTCGCTAATCTCAAAATCCAACTCCTCGGGGCTGCGGCCGGTAAAAAGACTTCTGAAAGGGAAATAAACATCCGGGCTCTCTCCCTCTTTATAATTCCCTTGCTCCCAGTAAGCTTGGTCAAAATTATTCCAGGAATAATTAGGCCCGACTGCCGGCAAACCCTGGGCCAAAAAAACAAACTCATCTACCGGCGCTTTTAGGCTCACTTCATAAATCTTAATCTTGCCAAATGTCTGGGCCAGTCTAAACCTGTCAGAACCTTTTACCATTTCCTCTAGTTCTTCCAGATACAAGGACTCTTGCCAGGCCGGATTTGTTATATGACCATCAACCAAAAGCCACTTTACCTGATATTTCTCCAAAACCCTTATCAAAAGCTCCGATTTTTTACTGTAAATCGCATTTGAAATTTCCCAATAATAATTTTCGTTCCCGACACTCCATCGATCAAAATCACGGACTAAAACTGGTTGTTTTAACCCAAACCAAATAAAGCCTGCCCCTTCAAATCCCCAATCATAATATTCCCAACCCCAAAAACTTGATGCGGGCAAAATACCAACTCTCTCACTCTCTGGTTTATTCCTAAACCAAGAAAATGTTTCAAAATAATCTTGGGGAATTTCTACTTGCCGGCTATTACTGATTAAATTCCCCTTAAAAACAGGCAGCATCCAAAGGATTAAAACCGTCAAAAGCGAAATTGAAAGCCCAAATTTTCCGACCCTTGGTTTGATAAACTCAAGCAAAAAATTTACTGCCTCGCCAAAAAAAACTGAAAAGCCAAAAATTACTATTAAGGAAAATTTTGTCCAGGGGAAACGCAGCCCTTCTTTAAACAAGCTTAAATTTTGTCGAACAATCTCAAATCCTTCCTTTAATCCTGGCAAACCATGAAGTAAAAAAATCAATCCCAACAAAAATGGTCCCAACAAAACCAAACATTCTTTCCTCCGCCTAACCACCGAAACCGCTACCCCCAATATTGCCAATCCCGACAACAGATATCCCAAAAACAAAATCATCTGATTTTTTAAATGGGCCGACCAAAAACGCATTAAATCCAAAAACATCCCATCCTGATACTCTCTCCAGTCAAAAAGAAAACCTTTCAGTAAAAGAGTATCTTTTAGATTGGCATATTTTAAGTCCATTAAAAAAGCTTTTTCAGAAAAAAGAAGATTAATTTTGCTCTCGCCCACGTTTCTGGCCGAACTGACAAGAAGGTACAAATTTGGCAAAAGCCAAAAAGAGTTAACCAGTAAAGTCAGTCCCAAAACAATAAAAACCCGACGAAATTTTCCTAGTTTTAAGACTGCTAAAGAGAGAGAAAATAAAGACAGACAAACAAAATAGACATACCACAAGGTAGCGGCATAAGCCATTGGTAAAGCCGAAAGAGTTATCAAAAAAAAACCCCCTAAAAACTTCTTTTCCCCGTTGGCAATGTAGCGAGCTGAAAACAAAAGCAACCAGGGCAAAAAGGCATACATTGTCCCAAACATCTCCAAAGGAACATAAAAATGTTGTAAAGTTCCTAAGTTTAAAATGTAAAATAAGGCCCCAAAAAAAGACGATAAATTTACCCCCAAAGTCTCTTTCTGAAAAACCAGATTTTTCAGAAAGAAAAAAACTCCCACTACTCCCGACAAAAGACAAGCAGAAAAGTAAAAAAATCTCAAAAATTCAACCTTGAAAAATAAGGAAAAAAAGAAAAGCAAGAACATTCTCGGAAGTTCTGACATATGAGAATGTCCCGCTAATGCCCCCAATCCTTGCTCTTGTCGCCAAACCCCATAAAAGGAACGAAAGATATTTATAGAAAAATTAAGTTCTGGGTGAAGAGTATCCCATCCCGTAAGCCAAGTACCGGAAGAACAATTAAGAAATAAAACTAAACAAACAAAAAGAGATAAAAAAATAGGAAAAGCTGCCGATTTTTTTAAAAAGCTGAATTTCATAAATACTCATAAAAGTTAAAGACCTTTTTCTTCTATACATTTTTCGTACATTTCCTTGATTGTCCCAGGACACAAAACGATATTTTTGTCCTAAGACAATCAGGCATCACCAAGGCTCTCTTTCGAGAGGAGCAGCTTCCGCCACTCATGCCAGATTGTCCGAACTTCATCGGTGCACGACGGTATGACCGCTCATCAGGATCTCGTTACCCCAGATGATGATGAACTTAATGTCGACACCATCGCATCCTTCCGGAGAAGAGCAGTTTGATCCTGGATTAGTAGCATCAGGATCAGCGAGGTTCATCATCCGGTTGGCTGTGTGCGACAGGCCCGCGACAATGGCTTCGTTCAAGACGTCACCATTGAAGTAGCTACCGGTTACGGTAAAACCCATGTCTACCTTGCCTTCCCAAACCGACGTCACATTGCCAATATTGATGATCATCAGAGCACAACCGACTCCGTTGTCAGCATAGGCACACTTGCCTATGTCCCCGATGTCGTAGTCGGCGGTGATGATCCGGTAGTGTCGGGCAGCCACGGGGAATCGGCACTGACTATCTGGCGTTTGGCAGAAGTCAGACTCCTCAATGCCATACTCCAGACCATCCGGTACAGTCTCCACTTCATCCACGATCTTAACTCGGAACTCCGGAACCAGCGGGTTAGGCTGGTTAGGAAAGGTTGGCCATTTCTCAGGCTCGAGACTCGCGAACGGCCATCCTTTCACCTGCTCAGTTGCTCCCTTGTAATAGCGGAGCTCCCAATCGCCAACCTGGACTTTCTGGAGAGATTCTGAAAGAGCCGCGCTTCCGGCCAACTTGTCCGGCCCCTTCGTTGTCGCAGTAGCAGTTGTCTGGGTCGGCGCCTGTTTAACCGTCGTTGTGATTGCCGTCGGACATAGTTGCGCGACCTCGCGCACCACGGTCCGCTCGACCACTACCGTCTCCCTGACCACCTTGACCACTGTCGGAGCGGAAGAAGGATCCACCTTCACGCCCCAGCAGCTGGCGAGAATCACTACTACCCCTGCCAAAGCCAAAATCCTCTTCATCTTACCTTCCTCCTATCAGCTGGTTGACGACACTGCGATACTCGTCACCACTCTCCGTCGGTGAATCAGCGCTACCACCGAGACTACGATCAGCACCACCCCGGTTCCAGAAAGTGCCCAGACGCCGGGGTGAACACGAAGCCGAGCAACGACCTCGAGGAACACACAACCCAGGGCATAAAGAAAGCCCGGGGCTGATACGGCCAGGAGAAGAACGCCGACGGGCAATAGGATGAATGGGCAATTCCTCCGCCGAGCCAGCCAGACCGCACAAGAGTCGGGCAAGAGCAAGTTCTGCACCAATAGCCAGAAGACTGCTCCACCCACAAAGATTACAACCTCGCGCAACATTTCCCTTGCTCCTTACTTTATTCCTCCAGCCTGGAAAGTTCCCATTGGGAAGCCAGGCCATTGGAAAGCTCGCTTGAATTTTAACGCCTCAAGCCAGGCGAAAATTTCTTGGTGATGCCTTTTCAAAGAACTAAAACAAACTCAAAAACTCCAGCACATCTGGAGAGATGGATTTGTCTTTGTTTCTGGTAGATTAAAACCAGAGAAAGAGGTTGAGCGAGCAACTCCTTTCTCCGGCTTCATTTGCTTAGGGTTTTCGGTTTAAGCGGATAAGAGCCAGACCGATCAAACCAGCAAAAAGTGAAGTCAAAATCAGCAAAAACTGAACTGGAGAACCGGTTTTAGGCAAAATCGTTACTCCTAAAACTTTTTCTCGGCTGGTAACACAAATTTTGGCCGTATCCCGAGCATATTGGTCTTCGGCCCAAGCCTCAACCTCATTTATCACCTTGCAGTCAAAAGTATTTTGAGCGGGAGTCCTCACTACCAAAAGTTCAATTTGCTTTTCATCCCACTCACCTGGCCCTAAATCAAAAAGATCAAAAGAAACTTTGGCTACTTTGCCATCCCGATATTCAAATTTGGGGCTGCTAGCATTGGTAGTATCATATTTCAAGTAATTGGCCGTAGGGAAGGTATCGGTAATTGTCACTTTATCAAATTTTCTGTCGCTGACATTGGTCACCCTAACTCGATAGATTACTCTGTCGCCCAAGGAAAACTTAAATCCTTCTGAAGTAATATCAGCCAAATTATCTTCAAAAATCTTTCTTTCCTCATCCCAAACTTTTTTATCCAAAACAATATCAGCCGTCTCTTCGCAAATTTCACCGCCGCCATATTGAGTAGTGCAGCGAACTGTTGCTAAAGAAGGTCTAGCGACTAAAAGAAGACCAAAAACGGCCAAAGCAAAAAGGATTACCTGTCCTTTAATCCTAAGCATTATGCTTGGGATTATAGGGTGGGCCTTTTCTTTTGTCAACCAGCAGTTGCTTGATTTTATGTGTAAAAAAAATCATAATACTGTTCCATACTAAAGGATTATCATGGAAATTGTTCTTTACGATTGCTATCACCAAGAAAAAAAGACAAGCAAAAGCGGCTGGCTTAAAAAGACGGGTTACGCTCTGGTAATTCTCTCTTTAGCAGCTTTAACCTTAACTGTCGGCCCCATCGCTTTAATTGAAATTCTTTACCGGCTGGAAAAGAAAAGCCAGGTTCAGTCTCAAAATTATTCCTACTTGCCTAGTTCTAAAGAAAACAAACAAGAACAAATTCTGAAAGAGGCGGCCCAATACGGAGTAACAACTGATTTTTCCTTAGTGATTCCCAAAATCAAGGCCGCTACCAAAGTTGTCCCCAATATTAATCCGGCTGATGAGGAGGAATACAAAACTGCCTTAAAAGAAGGGGTTGCTCATGCTTTGGGAACCAGCTTTCCCGGCAGCAAAGGCACGGTTTACCTTTTTGCCCATTCCACCAATTCTTTAGCAAATGTAACTCAGTATAATGCTATTTTTTATCTGCTTAAAGAATTAGTGCCCCAAGACAAAATCATCATTTTTTTTGGCGGGCAAAAATTTGAATATGAGGTAACGGCTCAATTTAAAACTGCTAGTGACGATCTTCAATGGTTAAACAACGACAACCAAAAAGAACGCTTAGTTTTGCAAACTTGCTGGCCGCCAGGAACTACTTTTCAAAGGCTGATTGTGGTTGCCCAACCAACTAGCTCCTAACGATACTTTAAAATCATCAACAAGGGAAAAACATTTAACAAAAATCCCAAATACTCCAAGTATTGAGGCAAAAAAACTAAGTAAACTCTTGATGATTGACTATTTACCTGCCAACCATTCTCCCAATTATTAACCAAAACATGCTCTTTAATCTCCTTCCCTAAAACTGGTGCCAAGAAAGCCTTAAATGGATAGTCTTTAGCCTCTAGAGCATAAGCATGCCAACCCGGGTGATAGCTTTGCGATAAAACTAAAGTGGAACCTCGGGGAATCTCTTTTGCTTCCACTTTATAAAGACTGGGGTTGGGGTGATTGACAGTAAGGGTATTTAATCTTGGCTCATTGGTCGAAATTGACGGGGAAACAAGGGCGATTTCGCTTAAAAACCGATAAGGAAAGAGCTGAACGACAACTTTCTTCAAATCATTAACTGCTTTCTGTCGGCCAATAGGAATATTCTCAAAATGAAAAGCATAACCTAAGCCATCGGGCTTCATTGGCGGCTGAATTAAAAAAGAAGTCCCCCAATCTGGTAAATAGAGCTCGAAATCACTTCTTTGAGAGCTGAGATTTTCCAGCCAAAAAAGTAAGCTTCGGCCAGTCAAATTCTTGTTCTCTATCTTAATCAAGTAAGCAAATTTATGAGCTAGCTCTTCAAAAGAAAAAACCGCCTCTTGATTCTTCTGGGAAAAAACCACCCCATCTTCTTTTGGCTCAATTGCGGCACTAAAATAGCCTTCTGTCTTGGGAACCACTACTTTTAAAGAGTTATTTTCTAAAAATGCTTGGGGAATTAAATAGCGAATCTGACTTAAGTCTGCGGGGTCAACCCAAAGCAATTCCTGGCCATCATATTCTGGTAGTTTCAGCTCATAGTCTGCAACTGTCAACGCTAATTTTCTTTTAAAAATATAGGAATCATTAGTCTCGCTAATCTCAAAATCCAGCTCCCCAGGATTTCGGCCTGTAAAAAGGGAGCGGAAAGGATAATAAATATCAGGCTTTTGCTCAACAATATAATTTCCCTTCTCTAAATATGCTTGGTCAAAATTAGTCCAAGAATAGTCAGGACCAACTGTGGGCAAATCTTGAGTCAAAAATACAAAATCTTTTGCTTGAGTTTTGAGCTTGATTTTATAAATCTTGAGTCGCCCAAACTCGGCTGCTAATTCAAATTTTTCCGAAGAAAGCAAATTCTTTAGTTCCTCGATTGCCAAAGTTCGACCAGAAAGAGATAAAATATTCTCATCAAGCAAAAGCCAATTTATTTGATATTTTTCCAAAACATTCTCAAAAAGCGCTTGGTTTTGCGAAAAAACCGCATAAGAAATCTCCCAGAAATAATTTTCATTTTCTTTTGACCAAGGATCAAAAGCCCGATCAAGTATTGGTTGGTCTATCCCATACCATAAAAACCCAGAGCCACTGTATCCCCAACGATAAAAATTCCAGCTCCAAAAATGGGCTTGAGGAAAATTGGCAACCCGACTAGCCTCTTCTTTCTCAAAAAAGTCAAAAACCTGAAAATACTCGAAGGGAATTTCTTGCCTTTCTTTAAAATAAAAAAGCTTGCCTTGAAATACGGGTAAAAGCCAAACTAAAGGTAAAAACAAGGAAATCCCCCAAAAAAGTCTTTTTAGCCAAGAACCAAAATTTTTCTTTATTCTTAACCAAGAAAACAAAAAAACCCAAAAAAAAGCATAAAATACAGAAAAAGACAAAACCACTAAAAGGGCAAACTTGGTAAAAGGAAAACGAAAAATTTGGGCCACCAAAGGCAGACGGAAAAAAAGACTGGCTAAAAAGGAAAACCCAGGAGTATCGCTGGCCAAAAGAGTAAAGCCAACCAGTAAAGCCGGTAAAAAAAGCAAAGCCGAAAAATCTTTTTTTCTCAAAGCGAAAATTACTCCTAAAACACCCAAGACAAAAAGCAAATAGCCAATCGCCAAAATCCCTGGCTGATTTAAATATTGCTCCCAATCAGCCAATAAGTAGTTGACCTCACCCTTTTCTCCTGGCTCAAGATTATCAAACCAAAAACCTCTAAACAAAGCGAGATTGGCTAAATTGCCAAACTTTTTGTTTTTCAATAAATTTTCCTCGGTGGACATAATATTGATTTTGGCTTGGGAAACTACCTCAAGATTAGAAAAGGCAAAATAGAGATTGGGCAAAAGCCAAAAAGAATTGACAAAAAACATCACTGCCAAAACCAGGGTAATTTGTTTTAAGCTCTGTCGGTTTTTAAGAAAATAAAGCAAGAAAAGCAAACCCAAAGCCAAAAGCAAAACCAAAAAATAGGTGGCCACATAACCTTGAGAAAGAGCCAAAAGATTAATCAAAAAAACCCAAAGTAGGTTTTTCTTGCTTGGATGGCGCAAAAAAGAAAGGGCACTCCAAAATTCCCAAGGCAAAAAACCAAAATGAGCCGCATAAGCTTCATAAGGAACAAAAAACATCTGCAAAGTGGCCAAATTAAAAAGATAAAAAAAAGCGGCTGTTAGTCCGGCAGCAGAGCGAGTTTCCCGTTCATGTTTTTCAAAGATAATATCCCGAGCCAAGAAATAAACACCCAAAGGACCGAGCAAAAGCATTAAAAACTGATAAAAGTAGCGCAAAAAAGAAATTGGCAAAAGAAAGGAAACCAACCATAAAAACAGTTGCCGGAACAAATCAGCTGCATGGCCCATGCCTCCTAAAAGTCCCAATCCTTGGTATTCTTGCCAAGCAGCAAAGAGCGACCTTTTTATGTTTAGCTCAAAATCAAATTCCGGGTGCAGATTATCCCAACCAGTCAAAAACGTCCCGGGCTGATAATTAAAAAAGCTAACTAGCAAAACAACCAGAAAAATCAAAAACACTGGCCAGTTTTTTCTAAACATCTCTTAAGCAGGCCCCCGTAAAAATATTTCTCCAACCAGAAGCTAAACCTTTGGCATTTTTATCTTTCACCCCTTCTAAGCGAAAAAACTTAAAAAGAGGATAAATCCAAGCCTTAGGAAGAATGGAAATTAAGCAAACTTGAGTAAAATGAATTAACCAGGCCTTCAGACTTGGTTGATAACCATACTCTCTTAAGGCTTTTTTACGAATTGCCAAAGTCGCCCGAAAAGTTTCTTTGGCGTCTTTACGGGATAAAGACTTAAGATCTTGGCGATAATACAAAACTTTTTGGGGCAAATTAGCCAACTGGCCGTATTGACTCAACTCAAAAACCAATTCCAAATCATGAGCCAAAAGAGAATGATTGTGATAAAAAAGCCTGGCCTTAGGCAAAAGGCGGCGGTTGACAAGACAAGTCGGGTGTTGAATTGGGTTAAAAGCAAACAAAGCTTTATAAATCTCTTTGTTAGTCAAAGGAAAAAGCTTTTCGCCCACTACTTCACTTTCTTGGTTTATTAAAAAGCACTGGCCACCCAATAAAACTACCTCGGGATGAGCCAACAAAAAGTTCAGCTGTCGCTCGATTCGGTCAGGAAAAGCAATATCATCAGCATCCATCCGGGCAATAAATTCTCCCTGGGCTTTTTCCAACCCCAGATTAGAAGCCAAACTAGGACCAAGATTCTTTTTCAGGAAAATTGGTTTTATTCTTTGGTCCGCCCGAGCAAATTTTTTGATAATCTGAGCGGTTTTATCGCTAGAGCCATCATCAACAACAACGATTTCCAAGTTTTTATATGTTTGCTTAACAATACTCTCCAAAGCTAAAGCCAAGAAAGCCTCAGTATTAAAAACAGTTATCAGAACTGTTACTAAGGGTGTTTTTTTATTTTTAATTTTTTTCATTGTTTTCTTTCGTTCTTTTAGAGAAAACTTTAAGATTTCTCTTTAAGATTTAAATTGGAGGAGAGGGTGGTCGCGGCCGTAGATTGTTATTTTGCTTTAGCCTAGCGGCCCCCTCTCCTAAGTTGGGCATATTTCCTTAAGCTCCCTCCACTTTCCCATTAGCAAACCTTTGACGAAATTCGACCAAGTGTGAAGGCCATCTCTCATCTAAAGCTGCTTGTTCAGGAAATGGAAAGGCGCTTCCTTCCCGGGGAAAGTAACGAGATTGACCACTGTTGAGTTTTACCACCAAAGCTTCACCGTCCTCAGTACTGCTCTCCACAATCGCTGGTCCGCTGATTGTTCCCAACCCCCAAGAGGAATTGTTACCGGGATTGCTGCCGGGGTTACCCTCACCAGAAAGGATTGCCTGGGTTCTAGCCTCTTTGACCATCGGCACTTTCTTGTCAATGTCATCAGGGAAAAGAACCACCCAGACATCATCCTCGCTCAGTTGCGGATAAGTAGCCACCAACTCTCGTTCCTGTTTCTTAAGATCCTCCCAGATTTCCTCGACCGGACCAGGGAAGTTCCAGGCTGTTCCTCCTCGATAACCCTCAAGGAAAATCATGCTCTCGGGCCGAATCCCGAAAACTACCACCTCTGATTTTTTTTCTCCCTGAGGATTGTTAGGATCAAGGAGAATTTCCCGCCAAATCTGACCGACGATTGGACAAGCCTCAAAAATCCCGCCTAAGGGTGTTGGGCCGTAAGCTTCGCCTTTTTCCTGGTTGGGAGCGCTCCAGATTTCCCCGCAACAAGGACAAACCGCTTCTGCGGGTGGTATGCCTCCACCAGTCGGTGCCGCTAGTTTAGCCAGTTTTACGCCGCTGGAAACCAGGGTCTGAGGGCTGGTTTTTTGTGCATACTCTACTAACCCCTCTCTTAAGTTCTGATAATCAACCTTCAAGGCTGCCTGAGCCCTAGCAGTGGAAGCCGAAATTCCCAGCAGAAGGACCATTACCAGGAATCTTATTGTCTTCAACTCGCCTCTCCTTTAGGTAATATACCTATTTTGTAAAAGAACTCCTTTAGTTAATTCCAAAGGGAAAATTCTATGAGAAGAAGTCTAAAAGCAGGCTATTAAAGTAAAGTAATAGCAAAGTAATAAATCAGTAAGAAGCCAGTCTTACAGGCGGTTCAAAACAACCAAGGCCAAACCAGTCAGGCCCCCAATTAACGAAAGAGATAAAACCAAGGGGGTTCGTTCTGGACCAGTGATGGGCAAAACCTTTACTTCAGCCACTTTTTTGCTAAGACAAATTTTAGCCGTATCTTTGGCTTCCTCACTGTCTGCTTTTGCCACCGCCAGATTGACATCGCAAATAACACTTTTCTCTGTTGGCAGTTGGCTCTCGCTCTTAACTTTGGTTTTGATATCTCTGGTTTCAGTTTCCCCAGGCGCCAAATCAAAAATTTCAAACTCCAAATCTCCGGAAACTAGCTCTAAAAAAGAGGGTAACTCATCTTTAACGACAACTTTCTCAAAAGTGGCATCGCCAATATTTTTTATCCGCAACTGAAAAGCTACTTCGTCTTGGAGTGAAAACCGATGATCAGTCAAATCAAGGTTGTCAACAAACTTTTCTCTTTGGGGATCCCAAACAACTTTGTCAATCCGCAAGTCTCCCAGGCGAACACAAACTTCGCCCCCATATTGAGGCTCACAACGGACCGCCGCTAAAGAAAAGTCGGCTTTTCCAAAACCTAAAACCAACAGACCTAAGCTAATGACGATAATTTTTCTTTTCACTTTATTCTATTTTCAATTTTTTACTGGAATCGAATTATGAAAAAGGGCTTGTTTTTTGTCAAGCAATTGATTCCTTTCTATGCTTGCTTTTGCTTGAATTTAGTGCCTGGGAAGTCTTAACCTGCTTTTTGATGGAAATCATTCTTTATCACTCCAGCTCAAAAAAAGCTATCTTCCCCAAACTTTTTTTTGGCAAAAGAAAACTTCCTGTTGGAAAAATAAAAAAGGTTCTTCAAATTTCCAGCTACAACCTTATTGCCGCCGCCCTTTTAATCTTAGTCGTCTCCTTGGGACCGGCCGTCAGCCAGGAAATCAGTTATCGCTTCCAACGCGCTTTTGCTTTCTTAAGCCAAGACCCCAACAGTGATGGGCAAAAATCAAACGGATTGGCTGAAAATGAGCAGCAAGGGATTGCCAAGGAAGCAGCCCAATATGGTGTTGACGCTGATTTTTCCTTAGTGATTCCCAAAATCAAGGCCGCTGCCAAAGTTATCCCTAACGTTAATCCTGCCAGTAAAGAGGAGTATAAAAACGCCTTAAAAGAGGGTGTCGCTCATGCGGCCGGTAGTAAGCTTCCAGGCGAAAAAGGAGTGGTTTATCTTTTTGCTCATTCCACCAACTCTCCTGCTAATATCTCTCGCTATAATGCCGTTTTTTACCTTTTAAAAGAACTTAAAAAAGGAGACCAGGTGATTGTTTTTTTTGCCAACCAAAAATATGTTTATCAAGTCTGGGAACGTTTTATTACCGAGCCAAACGATACCCAATGGCTGACCGATAATCAATCTCAAGAGCTTTTGGTTTTACAAACCTGTTGGCCGCCAGGAACCACTCAAAAAAGGTTAATTATAACTGCCCAACCGATAAAGATTTTATCGGGAGGAAGAAACGAATACTAGGAAGTTTGCCAGGGTTTTTCGTTTTCTCCCTCCCGAACCTAAGACTCCTAATCCTCGGGTCTGCCCTCATTTCCTTTGGGGTGAGAGTTGAAGTACTCCGCTCGGTGGGTGGGATAGCGAGCATCTAAAGCTGCACTCGAAGAAAAGCACCACCAGGTTCCATCTTGCTGGTAAGAGAACGGCTCTCCTTCGCCTAAGCGGAAAATGCCCTCCTGGGAACTGCCGTCCCACCATTCAACGATAGCCGGTCCTTCTACTGTCCCGGGGAATTTGCCCGAATCAAGCGGATGTTGTTCCGAAACCGAAGCCCCCTGGGAAATTGCCGTTGGCACCGGCATGAGAAGATTGGTCTCACTCGTTGGCTCGACTTGAGGACCAAGACGGGAATCGGGCAAGAGGCTACTGGCAAGTACTTCGGATCTGATTGCTCTTACTGTCCCAGCACTCCAGATCATTGCTACCAAAGCCATCATTGCCACTCCCACCAAGACCCCCAGATAGAGCAGCTCTCGACTATTTTGTCTTACCCATTCCCAGCGATCAGTCGCCGACCTACTTGCCTTGCCGGCAGGCAGACCAGTCTCTTCCCGAGTCAACCTGGGCTTTAACTCTTCTCTAGCGGCCATTTTTCACCTCTCCTGCGAATTTTTGGATTAGTTAGCCCTTTGTAAAAGAACTTTTTGGCTTTTCCTTTGATTTCGCTTTCTTAAAATTAGGAAATCACCAAACAGATTTTTGAAAATCTATAGAAAGAAGTTTAAGAACAATCAAGCAATATTTAATGAAGAAAAGGTAAGAATAAAGTAAGAAAAACTTTAGTTTTCAGGAGAGGGAGGGCCAAGTATTTTAAAAGCACTCAGTTTCCCTCTCCTGTATGGGATATAGACAACCTCCTTTTTAAAAGCGGCAGTTTATTCAATGACCAAACTCCTGACTTCGTCTGGCAAAAGGACAATCTGAATCTTTGCCCTGCCAGATCTTTCTCCTAGCTCCACCACTTGCCGCTCAAGGTTTCTTCTAATCTCCTCAAGGCTACCGTCCAGGTACCAAGCTGTCCCGCCCCGGAAATTTCCAATCTCAGCCGAGAATCCCGGTCTAACCGCAAAAACCCAAACCTCTACCTCGCCTCGGTGATCGGTCCAAATCTGACCACCAATCCAGCAACAACAATCACCCACCACTTCTTGATAGAGAGCGCCACTTTCTTGATTGGATCGTTCCCAAGCAACCTTGCCAATTTTCTCTTCAGGGCAAGGATCACCTCCAACCGGCAAGTTTGGCAAGGAAGTTGCTTGCTCGGGCTCTGGCGTGCGCTCGGCCAAGGTCGGAGTTACTCCTGGAGTCTGGGTTCGAGGTGGCAACCGAGTAGTTGTTGGCCTGGCAGTAGGCGTAATCGGAGTGGGAGTAAAGGTAGGAGTTGCCACTACCACTGCAGGTCTGCTGCAAGCTCTAATCGTTAAAAGAAGGAAGATAGCCAGCAAGAGCAGTCCTGCTCCTCCTACCAAAATCCTGAGAGTCTTGCCAGGAAGCCTTGACTCTCCCGCCTCTGGATCTGGTCGCAAGCCTATTTGCTGGGGCCGATCCTCCTCTTCTAAAAAGAAGTTTATCACCGTCACCTCCAAGTCTTTATCCCAATGTAAAAGTGCTTCCCTTCCTTTGGAGCACCAGGCTAATCTGGATGAACAAGGGCTTAAGGGCTCTGGCTCTTAGAATAGAAGTTCCTAGTCAATATTGGATTGGTAAAGAGTAAGGAAACGGTAATGAGCCAGTAACAATGTGTTACAATTAGGAGAGAAAATGGCTATGAACAAAGAAGCTTTAGCTTCCTCCTTGATTGAGATTCGTTTACCCCGCTCAAGCGAAAAAACTCCTGAAGCGGCGACTCAGCTTTTTGCTGCTTTTTCATCTTTGCCCAAAAAACCAGCCCTTTCTTTTAAGCCACCGGTTTGCCTTTCTTTTGAGATTGCCTGTGTGGATCAGTTAATTCATTTCTTAGTTGCCTGCCCTGAAAATCTAAAGGCTTATGTCGAAAGCCAACTCTCGGCTCAATATCCGGAAAGCATTTTGACAGAAATTCCCCAAGACTATTTAAGCAACCGCTTGCCCCAGTCCGAAGCCCAAGTCGGCCAACTGGTTTTAAGCAACCAGTTTTATTTGCCCCTGCGAACCTTCCAGGACCTAAAAGATGCTGACCTTGTCTCTTCAGTCTTGGGAACCATGTCCAAAGCCGAACCCAATGATTTTATGGCCTACCAGCTTTTGATTGCTCGGCCGGGCAACTGGCAAGCTTTTGCCCAAAATATTATTAATAAAGGCATTCCTTCGGGTGAAGAAGGTAAATCTCTCTCTCACCCCCAAGCCCAACAAATTAACCAAAAGATTGCTCTTCCCGGATTTTGGGCCACTATTAGACTGATTACCAACTCCCAATCCAATTTAAAAGCTCTTGCCAATGCCTTTTCCACTTATCAAAGTGATGTTAACCGCTTAAGCCTTAAAGAACCTTGGCCTTTTAGGCGCAAAAAATTGCTTCGCTCCTGTTATCAACGAACCTTTGAGCTGGCACCAGCTAATCAAATTCTTAATCTTAATGAACTGGCTTCGCTCTGGCATCCAGCTTCTCAGCTGCTTTCCGGTATTAAAAACATTGCCTGGACCCAAAAAGCGATGAGTGAACCGCCTCTTAATTTGCCAACGGCCAAGGGCATTAATGAGGCGGATAAAAAACAAATCAATTTTATTGCCCGAACTGAGTTTAAAAACAAAATTGCCACTTTTGGAATTAAAAGAGTTGATCGCCGACGCCACATTTATCTCATTGGCAAAAGCGGCACCGGCAAATCAACTTTAATTGCCAATATGGCCATTAATGATCTGCGCAATAAAGAAGGCTTGGCGGTGGTTGATCCCCACGGAGACTTGACCGAAATTCTGCTTGACTATATTCCTTCTTTTAGAATTAACGATACTTGTTACCTGGATCCCAGCGATACCCAGCACCCATTTCATTTAAATCCTCTGGAAGTTAAAAATCCGGCCCATAAGGAACTGATTGCCTCCAGCATTGTGGCGATTTTTTACAAACTTTATCACTACTCTTGGGGCCCGAGAATGGAGCATATCTTCCGCAATACCCTGCTAACCTTGCTGGAAACTCCCCAACCAACTCTAGTCCAAATCCCCGATCTTTTAACTAATAGAAACTTCAGAAAGAAAGTGGTGGAAAAATTGAGCGAACCGACTCTAAAAGGTTTCTGGACCCATGAGTTTGACCAGATGCCTGACAAAATGAGAAACGAGGCCATCTCTCCAATTCTTAACAAGGTTGGCCAGTTTGTTTCCTCGCCCACCATCCGCCAAATTATCGGCTCTTACCATTCAACCGTTAACTTGGAAGAAATTATGAATGAAGGCAAGGTGCTTTTAGTTAATCTTTCTCAAGGAAAAATTGGTGAGGACAATTCCGCTCTTTTGGGAGCGATGATTATTGCTCAACTGCAGATTGCCGCCATGAACCGAATTCGCGTGCCCGAAGAAGAAAGAAGGGATTTTTACCTTTATGTTGATGAGTTTCAAAACTTTGCTACCAGCGCTTTTATCAAAATTCTCTCCGAGGCCCGCAAATATCGCCTTGACCTTTGTTTGGCTAATCAATATATTGGCCAATTGGACGAAGACTTGCAAAAAGCGATTTTCGGCAATGCCGGCACCTTAATCTCTTTTGTAGTTGGTGCTCAAGACGCCGAACACCTGGCTGGTGAATTTGGCCAAATTTATAAAGAAGAGG
>Ga0307377_10001891_pt1 | contig 25460 bp, 22 predicted proteins | sample TR3MG_FD_202535 | JGI IMG/M metagenome (GOLD analysis project Ga0307377, IMG submission 202535) | Soil microbial communities from Risofladan, Vaasa, Finland - TR-3 | ecosystem: Environmental > Terrestrial > Soil > Coastal area > Acid sulfate soil | place: Finland: Risofladan, Vaasa | collected... | reverse complement strand
GATATTAAAATTATTACTTTGTATATCATTATACAGTAACTGCGTTGTGTCTTTGAAAACTAATTGACCCAGAACATTACCTTGGCCACCTTTAATATTCCAGTTAAGCGGCAAGAAAAATTCTCCGGCACCATCAGCTGTTACAGATGTAATTTGCACACCGCCAGAGGTATACAATTTATCACCGGCAGATGTATTAAGTGATACATCCATAACATCATCAAGAGAGCCACCTGAGAGGATTTTAAGGGCCGCTTGACCTGTTTCTCTGGCGACATTTGGTATTGGCCCCACAAAGACTAAATTACCCAATGGTGGCACAATATCAAATATCGCTGTTTCATCAGCCTCATAATTCTCAGCTGAGACAATTATTGCGCCAGTTTCTTGTCCAGCACCGCCATCAATAGTTAATTGTCCCTCAAAAATTCCGCTTACTAAAGGTATCGAGAGTACATCTAATGAGTCCCCGCCAGATGTCTGTAGTTCTAATGAGGCTGTGACATTAAGCCCAACTACTTTATCTTGGACATCTCGTAATTCAACACGGAAATCAAAGGCTACACCACGTTCTACTGGATCTACATACTCTACAATAACGATAAAGAATTTAGCATCTGGCGGTGGTACTTCTTCGTCACCACCTGTGTTATCACCAGTACCGTCATTTGTGTCATGTGGGATCGTATAATCAACTTCTTCAAAGCCGTCGACTGGATCACTAACTTCAACTGGATTATTCCAGATATCTACTGGATAAGTTGGGTCACCTAAATAGTAACCTAAATCTTCGATAGGTTGTCCGGCATCCGAGTCTCCAGCTTTTGAGGCAAGCTCTGCCTTAATGGTTATTGACTGCTCATTTGAATCTTGTGAAGTATCCTCGATTGTTCCACGAAGTTCATTAGTAGATAGTATCCCGATATCATGCCCAACAGTATCAAATGGTTCAAGGGCCAATGTATCAAGAAATGTTTTATATGCAACTTTACGCCACGAATTCGACCAACGATAACCCCAAAAGAAGACGCTGAGTTTCACGAGATTAGCATTATTATAGATAAAGAAATCTCGTTCTTCTTCAACAAGATTAAAGAGAGATATATTATTCTTATATATAACACGCCTAGTTGAGTCAGGTTCCTCAGAATAATCTTTAAGCCAATTACCAGTAAGTTTTGTAACTATGTCGTCTGTCTCACTAAATCCTAACTCAAGTGTTTTAAGTTCTAGATCATCCTCATCCAGAGTAACATCTGCCACAATTAGCTCTGAAAGATATATGATTGAAGCGACACCCTCACGAATAACTACAGCACAACGTGCCTGCCAAGCAATTTCTTCAACTAACTTAAGTACATTCGGTTGATCAAAGATCGCAAAATTAACCGGGTATTGTCCTACCTTGGCAGCAACAGCCGCGAAAGAGGCATCAACTGTTAGATTTGAATATGTTGTTAGTAACCACTCAATAAGTTGCGCCACATTTGAACCAATAGAAGATCGTAATGTGACATACACACTGCCTTCCCAATTTTCATCTTCATACTCTTCTAATGCTGTAGCAAATTCAAGATATGTTGCTGTCTGACCAGCAAGAGAGCCAGAGAGCGTCTTCGTATAATATGTTGAAGGTATTGGTACGAAGACCTTTTGGTCATCAATTTGACGATAACCATAAACAGCTAGAATCTCCGTAGATGGTACTAAATTACAAATATACAAATTATCATATGCAACTTTAAGAATAACTTTTGCACCACTTATCAGCGCCCATCGACCACGACGAACGATTGTTAATCCATCTACTAAGTTAATAACTTCACCTGTCATGGCTAAAGTATATGGTGTACTAAGTGACTCGATAATAAAATCTACAGACCAAGAACTTCTAGGAATACCTGCTGTTTCTTCTATATCTTCGCCGAGTCCAAGTACAACATGCTTCACGATACCAAAAGAATGCACACCCCAAGGTTCAAGAAAGAAACATTTACGACCTTCTTGACTTATACACTGATTAACGGCGTAACCTTCACGTGTTTCAACATAGCAATACAATCCTGTAATAACTGTATCTTCATTAATCCAAGCGACACTTGGGTCGTTAACATGGATATCATTAGCTAAGCGATTTGCGAAAAGTATGTTAGTATGATGTGCAAGATTCCGACTTTTCACTCTAAATAACTCGCCAACAAATGAACCATAGTAACGAATATTGTTGATATGGATATATACTAATGTCGGAGACTGCGGAAATAGATCCCCACCCTTAACTTTGAAAGATGAAAAGTTATGATTGATTCCAACATCAAGTTTGCCTGTTGGTTCATGCTTGACGCGAACGGCTGGAACATGAACAACTGATCCAATACATAACGGCCAAGGCACATCAACTGCATCGGGGTTAATATCTGTTAAATCGTCTTCATCGGGCGCAAAACCCACTTCTTTATCTTCTATACTTGAGTCAATAGTAATCGCAAGTGTTCGTTCACTTTCTGACCAACCAATACCACCGGTGATTTTACCGACAAGTAGCGTTGTTAAATCTGATACTAATGCACCTTCAAAATGCTGATAGACTGTAACAGATTTACCCTCTATAACCTCAGTATTAACTATTGCTTTTAAGGATTCATCTGTATCATCAAGGATTAATGTGACTCCACCAGCTTCACCAACTGAATCAACCTTCTTTAAAACTTGTACAGGATTAAAATCTACTAATTTACCTTGTGCTGATATACCAGCTGATCCAGTACCGAGTGTGAAAGTCTTCTCGGAATAATATTCATCGCCGCCATCCCACTCTATCTTGACAATGATGATTGGCTCAGTGCCGAGATTCTGCGCTGCCTGAGTTGCAGCGGTAGCTGTTAGTGTTCTCATACTTTGCTCCCTCTGAACTCAAGCGTTATGGTTGAAACTTCAATACAAGTACCATCTTTCTTGCTGTTGGTTATAAATTCTGCCGGATTAGTTATTAACCAACCACGCCATACTACTGCTTCATAATCAGTATATTTGATCTCATCGCCAGCCGCAGTTGTCAAAAAGTCTATTAACTCCTGTACCTTTGGCTTAGATATCTCAGAAAATGTCAGTAACAAATCACGTGTAGCAGAAGTCCGTCGGAAAGAGTGAATCTCTCCTGACATAGATTGCCGCACTTGTGTTCTAACATTAACCAACGTCGAATCGCCATACTCAGGATCTCTTAGTATGACGCTAAGTGTTGGAGCCGCATATGGATGAGCAAAAGTTATCATGCTTTTACCCCCAAAAACTCTAGGCTAGTGGCATATGTACAATCGTCTTTACTGACTCTAATATCAAGAACGTCCGTTAAAAATACACCATCCCACTCATCAGAATTATGGTCAATAATATGCACTGCTTCACCAGCATTTGCTACGAAGAACGCTTCAAGATTATCGCGTTCAGTATTATCCAAAAGCGGCCATTCATAGACATGTATTTCTTTAACGGGCCAATCAGAATCTTTAAAAGACTTATATTCGCCACCACGTGTCTCACGATTAAGTACTTGTGTATCCAAACGGCGCGCATCGCCTAACTCAGGATTAGGTAATACTATACCATCTGACGGAGAAGTTAAATATATTTGGAAGCTCATTAGCTCACCGATATTTCATATTGAACATCCAAAGTGTCATCATCATCAAGTGTTTTAACCGCGTCAAAGAGACCGGTTGACCAGAGTGTACCAGTTACAGTACCACCCTTTGTATCGTCATCAACAATGAAAAGCCCGATAATCTCTGAACCATCACTGGATATTGTGAATGTAGCTGGTGTAGTTGTTACAATTTCTTGGCCAGAAACAGCCGCTTCATCCCATGTCTGCCTAACATCCCCATCATAATTTACGAACTCGGTCCAACCAGCACGGAGTGCTATTGTATCAGCAGCCGATAGGCCAACAAAACCAGCATTATCAATAAGACCGATATACCACGGCGAAGAAAGCGCCGTACCATTAAACATCGTGGCAAGAATACGATCCTTACCTACGTTTGTGACACCATTCTTAAGGTAGTAGACTCCCTTAATCTGGCCAGTCTTATCCTTATGTACTACTTTGAAACGTCCTTCAAATTTCATGATAGTTTGACCATTCCACGCCGTATCTGTCGGCGAAGTCTTTTACCAAGTCGTACAACGTCTGTATCAGGACTACCACTCTGTTGGAAGCCATGTATATGTACATCACCGACTGTTGTAGTCGATACAGAACCGCCGCGTGCCATACCACTGTTAATACCCACAAGTTGACTATGGAATTTACGTGCGGATTTGGCATTAACAACAAACTCGCCAGGACTCAGCAGCGAGGGCACACGATCAAAAGACGATACCATACCACCTCTTGCGTAAGTGTCTGGTACTACTGGTTCTGGTATTCTGACAGCCGGCCTATCAATCAATGCTTGAGAAAGCTGTGCATAGGCACCTTGAAGATCAACAATTGTCTGTAGTTCTCTTTTGTTATCGTTGGCAGCAGAATCAGAAGTGTCTTTATGTGTGATCTTTAGCGTCTTAAGTATTGACTGCTGCTCTTTCTCTTTTGCTAGAATATCCGCAACAGAGCCACGTAATTCACTAGTGCCGGCTATTTGCTGTTCGATTAATCGCAGTTGGTCCTTAGCAGTGCTGCTAAGTTTGGCGCCAAAAAGTTCAAAAAGTACACGGGTCTTCCGAATACCTTCTCCTACTTCTTTACTACGTTCGCCATTATCTAAAAATACTTTGAAATCATCGTTAAGAGTATTAACGGTTTGCGTTAATATTTTTGCGTCTGTTGCGTCTAATACGCCAAATGATATCCCACCTTGTTTATCAAGACGGATTAACCTCCTTTTAGCTCTTTCTATATCTGCTAGAAGTGCACCAGACTCAGCTAATTTGGTGCCCTCAAGTATGGCCAGTTCCAAATTCTTACGGGCTTCGTCCCCCTGCATTTTTAACCCGTCAATAATCTCAAGATTAAGTTTGACAAGTTCGCCAACTCTTTTCAATCTATCTTTTTCATCTTTTGCGATAAGTTTGATAATAACTTCTTCACGCTCGGATGTTACTTGTGCCTCTAATTTTGAAGCAGCTGTTTCTTGGCCAAATGAACGTAACTCGGCTGCTGTCTTCTGTACTAGCTTAATGCGTTCTGTAAAGAGCTTATTAATTTCTTCTGCATTCTTCTTGAAGAAATCTTCATCCGGCTTTTCAGCGCGTAGTTCTGCTACATTCGCCCTGATTCGGTCATTCCGGAGCTGTGTTGCAAGTTTCTTTTGCTCAAGTTTTAAGACCTCTTCAAGGAGATTAGCTTGCATCTGCTTACCTTTGTCTTCTGCCTCCTTGACAAGAGCGTTAAGATCTTTTGAAAATGAGCTAAAATATTTACCAAGACGCTTACTCTGAACCTTTTCTAATTCTTTATTCAATTCGATTTCGGCATCACGAGCTTCTTTAATATCCTTTATGCGTTGGGAACCTAATGTGTTTAGTGCCTTACGATCGCGCTTACGGAAAGCTTCTTTGATTTTATCTTGGAATTCTTCGATCTTACGCGCCGCTTTTAGATTATTATCAAGTAATTTCTTACGAATTTCTCCGCCTTTGTCAATAGCTTCGCGATCAAGAGAGGCTAGTTCACCCTTTAAGCCAGCGATACTGCGGAATAGTTCTTGCACTAAGTCAATATTACCTGTCTTAAAAGCATTGTTAAGTCGTTCGCGTAATACACTTATACGTGTCTCTATCAAAGAGAATTGCTCATCCACATTTGGTGCTAATTCAAGTTTCCTACTAAAGAGTGTTTGCTCAACACTATCACGGAAAGATTTCACGAACTTAGTCAGCTTTTCTATATCACTAATCGCTGTTTTCTGTTCATCATTAATTCTTTTTAGGACGTCTGTAATAACTTTTTCTGACTCTGTGTAAGCCGCTTTAAAAGCTTCTGCGGCCTTCTTACTTAAGGCTGCTTGAATCTTATATTCTTTATCAAGAACCCCCGTAATTTCTGCAACTTCTGCTGCTACTATAGCATATTCATCCTGGATGCTTTGTGCGACGTCATCAAAAAACTTAAGAGCTTTTTGTGTCTGTGCCTCGATAGCTTTGACTGTTCTATCATGGAACTCTTCTGTTTCCTTATGAACCCGATCTTGAACGGCAATCCAGTCACGTATCATTGCTTCAATAGCACCTTGTGCAACAACAGCAGCCGTAACAATACCCCCAAAAGCCGCACCAAAAAGTACACCTGCTGTTTTGGCTTTAGCACCAAAAACAATTGTTGCAGTTGTAGCTGTCCTAATACTAACTATGTAAGCCGCTAACCCTCTAAGGACTTTAACTAATATAGTCGAACCAGCAAAGACTATAAGGGTTTTACCAACTGATTTTATCAATATATGAAAAGTTACAAAATTTTCATTGATTGCAACAATCAGTTTAAGAATTTCTTTACCAAATTCGTCACGTAAAGTGTTTGTGATCTCTTGGAAGATTTTATCAGCGGTACGACCAACATTATTGAAAGCAAGTTCTGCCGCTGTTTCATATGACTCTGTTGCATTTTTAATCTCGTCTAAGTCTTTACGGAAAGATTTTAAGCCTTCTCCAGTAAGACCAATAGCCGAGATGAGTCCTCTGATTCTAGAAACAAATTTTGCTAATTCCGTACTACTACCAGCAGTCCTTGCTTCAAGAATCTTTAAGAAGCCACTGAATCCGAAAGCCTCGATAGCTGCTTCGCCTGATTCCACACCTAGGTCTTCAAAGAGCTTCTTCATTTCTCCAGTTGGCTTGATAAGTTTGAGTAAGAAGCCTCTAATCTGTGTAAGGACTTCACTTGTCTTAACACCGCGTCGTGTAAGGACTGTTAGTGAGGCTTGTAGTTCTTCAAGTTCTATGCCAAGTTGTGATCCTAGAATCGCGATACGCCCAAATGTATTTCCAAGTTCGCTACCACGGATACGACCTAGTTCAATTGTCTTGAAGAATGTTGCGGCAATTGCTTCTACTTCATCAGTATCCTTACCATATGCGTTGATGGCTGACGTAAGTAACTGCACTGATTCAGTCGCCGATGTTTGTGTAGTGATGCCAAACCGTATGGCGCTCTCAAGAAACTTAAATGTTTCAGCACCCTCAGCAACTTGGTTAGATAGTGTCTGATAGGCAGCTTCTGCTACATCGAGAATATCTAATCCGAAAGCATTTGAAAGTTGGGTTAATCCACTTTCCCATTCTTGTGTTGTAAGCTTAGCATTCTGGGATATCGTCTGAATTTCTGCAACAGCCTTAGAAAATTCTTTAGCTTGTACTGTTGCTTGGCGGAGAACATTACTTAGTCCAAACACGAGTCTACGCAATATCTGAATCTCTATGATTCGTCTAATCGATTTCCAAGATAGTGTGAACTCTTGTACTGATTTTGTTGCAGTCTTTGTTGCATCGCTCGTCTGGCTCATCGCTTTTTTTGCAGAATCACCTAACTGCCGTTGTGCTATAATAACCTTATTAACAAGTTCTTGGCGTTTTCTATTCTCACCAGTTGCTGCACGTATATTATCAGCAGCAACATCACGCCAGATTTTATTAATCTGTTTAGCGGAGACTCTAGTTGCCTGAACATACTCAATAAGATTTGACCTAGCTCTTTGTAAATTAAGTATCTCTGGTCTTGAAGCATCAGTTGCAAAAACGTCTTTTTGTGAGAGCCCCTGTGAAATACTACGCCGTACTTTCTCCGCTTCAACACGTTGTTGTGCAACATTAATCAATTCTTCTTGTGCTTTCTTCTGATCATTAAGCGCGGCTGTATTATCCTTAGTCTTCTTTGTATTTTCTGCAACTACCACACTTACTTTAGCTACTTCTTTATCTAATTTGCTTACTGTTGCTGTGACTTCTTGGCCAGCCGCATTCCAGCCCTTTAGAACAGCAGATATCTTTTCACCTTCAATATTGAAGGTAACAGCAGACTTTTTAAGATCAACTAATTCTTTAGTTACAACTGCGACGGTGGCCGCTAAGTCTTTTAGTAATCGTACTGTACCCTCTTCATGTGCGCCAAAATTTAATTGTTCTGGCATCTTAGACCCCCGTAACTAATTGAGCAATAAGGTCATTGACACGCACAACTGCATCAAAATTCGACTTAAAATATGCTATAAAAGCTTCTTTACCTTTCTGAAGACTGTTCCATGTTGGTTCATGGAACTGATGTTGAAAAACTACAATATCAAATGAGAATCTGAGATCAGGATTGTCAGGTGTGCCAAAAGACAATTTATAGGCATGGCTACCAAGCCGCTCGCCATGCGCCCGAGACTTATTTTGATCCGCATGATATACACCCTGTAAATCCACATAACCCTTACGAGGTTTTGGTCCTTTGCCACGTAATGTTTCAAGGATAATTGATCTTAATTGTACTTTTGTAGCCAAAGGTTGTAAGGATGCTACTGACATTCCAGTGTCAATACTCATAGCATCTACAGCTGTCAAAATAAATTCCTTCACACTATCACGCCATAATTGCTTCAAGCGGTTGTGGTATGTTTTAAGAACTTGCCGTATAGGCACTCTCTTATTATTCACTAGATTACCACTGACTATTATGCGCATGATATCCCCAGACTAAGTGGGGAGGGACTATGCCCCTCCCCACCAGCTTTACTACCGTATTTGCAGACCACTGGCCCGCAAGAGATTCTCGTGTTCTTCTGCATCTTCATATTCTCGTATACGGCTATAAGCGATAGCCATACACTGTGTCCAAATGTCTGTGTCGTCCCATGCTTCTTGAACATTTGGTGGCCTTATTCCTAATCTCTCACAAGCCCGCCATACTGCGTATTCTTCTGTACGGTACTGGGCCAACTTTACTCTTCTGGCATCTCCGCCTGAGCGGCTAAAAAACGCTCAGTCGCTTCATCAACTTTGGCCCGATTCATCCCGCAGGCATCAGTTACTGCACCCATAATCATAGCGACTTCCGCGAAGGTAAAAGACTCCTTCATTTCAGTCATATAGTTGCCCCAGGTGTCAGGGTCATTGAGATTAACAGTGTCCCACTCAAGATCCTTAGTGGCCGCTAGTGATTTAATCATCATCCAGTTTGTTTGCTTCTCTGCGTATGCTGATAAGGCATCTTTATACTTTTTTGAGTCAACCAAAAGAACCTCTTTACCTCCTGGGTACATACGTTTCTCTGGCTCAGGCTGCGGGCACTGCTTCTCAAAGTCGTCAAAATTAAGAACAGCTTGCGCCCTAATAACAACGTCCCCACCTTGACGTGGCAGAACAATTGTCTCAATGCGCGGTCCTGATAATACTTTGCCTGCGATCTTCATGATCCCTCCCCTACATTACCCGGTAGGTCGGTAGTTGGTTCCTATACCTGTGCAGTTCTAACGGCAGTTGCTTCTACAACATTACAACGACCACTCGTTGCGATTGTACCCGCACGGAGGTCGTGCGCCAACTCTTCATACCGATAATCCGACAGTGTGATTATTTCCTGATCACCGCAGGTTGAAGGTGTAGGTAAGTATGTAATCACAAGGTCTACAGCGAAAGGCCGACATGCATCAGAGTCTGTCGAAATCCAACCCGCTGCCGGACCGGTATTCTTGAGAGCATCTTCAATAGTGGGTGTCGCACCAGAAGCTGAGCCACCAGAAATATACTCCCAAACGGCATCCAGAGAAACGTCCACAGGAACCTGATCGCCCTCACGGACTTCATCAAGATTCCCACGGTCCAACGTGTACTCGATATTCTTTCGCTCTGTATAGGTTAGGTTGCCTTCACCTATTGTGATATCGAGTGAGTTCTGTGCTGATCCGACACCACCATCTTTGATGGAGATGGTAGCTTTCTTGAGATCGATTTGGGCATAGACAGGAACCCATACCGATCCTCTCTTACCAGTAAGTCTCATACCATCCTCCTATTCGCGTAACGTCGCCACGTAATGACCCTCGACACTAGATTGAAAAATACCGGTCTCAGGCTCGACTTGACCGAAATGGCTGATTTGAATACGTTCGCGTGCTTCTTTGTCCCCTTGAAGATTAAGACATCCAACTAATGAACCATCGTCGCCAACAGCTGTACCTAGTTTTAAAATCGAAATCGACTGTGTGAACGCTGCCACTGCAATACCGACTGAGTTGTAGATACGATGATAATTTGCAGCATTTTGTGCAGACTGTACTAAAACATTAATCTCCACATATACTTGCCAGAAACCCTTACTTAACTCCGTTTGATTCGGACCATCAATACGAAGCTCTAGGAAATCTAACAATTCTCTGGTCTTACGGATTTGCCCTTCGATGAATACAGTTAAGCTTTGCTTTCTATCTTCAAAATGCTTTGAGATAGAAGCAATAATCCATCGTGTTAGGTTCTGATTCAAAGACATTATTCCACCTAACTTGGCACTGGTATAGAAGCAACTTGCTTAAGTGTCATCGCCCAAGCGTACTTCTTAGCCAGTGGGGCCACTTCTTTAAAAGCATATTTCTCATCGTCATACACAATATAGTCGTCCAGATTTGGGGCAAATCCTGATGGCAAATCTTTACTGTCAACAATGAGTGCACGTGTGCCAGTATCAAAATAACCACCATATGTAAAGTTTTTATTGGCTGCGATGAAAGAAAGGTCATACACAAAATCCCTTAAAATCAAAGCCGGACCAATAATAGCACGACGAATACTGATCTCTTGCAAGGTTGGTGTTATCGCGCCTGTTTCAACATTATTAACGACACTTGTAATGCGCGTATACACAATACTCACGCCATAATTGCGCTTAAGCCGATACACAATCAGTTTATTCTGGCGTAAAGTATTATCAAACATTACTCCACCCTCGCAATACATGGTCGCTTACGAAATTCTTCAATGAACTCTTTTTGAACTGCTGTCGCTTCTGCCTGAACAATAATAGCCTTGAGCGAAATCTCTAAGAGTTCTTTGCGCTGCTCGTCCTGTACTTCATTAATCTTGCTGCATACTTTATCATACCGTATTTCTTGCCGCTTATCTTTGTAGTATGCCCAAATAATAAGTCCCGTGGCCAACGCGGCAGGAATGCCAAACTGTTCTATGAACTTGAATAACTGGTCCACGGTAGTCTCCATTTAGTGGGTGGGGACTGTTCCCCACCCACCACTAATACTACTTACGATACAAGCGGCACACCGAGTGAACTATTGAGAGTCTTGACCCCACAAAGAAGGTCAACAGTTACAAGGTGGCCCTGATTGCGACCTTCGTATGTGATCGTGACGCGAATCGAAAGACCGTTAAAGTTAATAACGGCTGACTGCGCACCAGTTCCCTGCATAGGTGTAGCAAGAGGCCGTGTAACGAGCGCAATTGCATCCCTGTGCAGTGCCAGACCATACTGACCCATAGGACCAACACCAACAACTTCGTCATTGGAAAGGGCCGCATCCAATGCACGGTTGAGAAGCATAAGAACAGTCGTAGGTGTGGGCATGGCACCATACTTATATGTGCCAGCAACACCAGTTGTTATAAGTTGGCCGGTCTTCGGCGCAACTGTAAAGCCATCGATTACGATGTCCTTACTCCAACCAGATGCGTATCCGGGTGTCGCAGCTTCGTTGATGGCACCTGAATTGTAAACAGTCACAACTGCATCATCTACGACTGCCGAGCGGAGGCCCGGTGAAATCGTGATTCCAGTAACTATAGAACCACCGGTAACAGCAGTGATAAGCTGAGGAGTGTTGTCACCAGCAATTGTGCACCACTCACCAGCGACAGCCGTGGTGTTTCCGCCGTCAACGACTAGTACCGTGCTACCAATAGCATAGCCAGCACCGAGGTTGATGGCCATGTCGGTTGTGACTGTGCTGCCAGCTGCAACGCTCGGAGCGTTCTGTGACATGAACATATTGATACCGTACTTGGTACCAAGTGATCCAGCACGTAGAGCCGAACCTTCATCGCCAACCTTATCGGCAGCTACTAGGCTGTCAACAGCAAGTAGGTCCGCTTCCTGCGAAGACGTAAGAAGAAGATTTCGGCCATCCAACGGGGCATTAAGATCGTTGAACTTCTCACGAACGGCAATAAGTGACGCTGCTGTAAGCGCAGTGCCAATCTTACCCTGCAAGTTGGCAAGGAACTCATAGACCTGCAGAAGCACGATCTGGTCAATACCCTGAGCGAGCGACATAACAGCACGAGTGAGGTACATATCACGAAGCGACTTGAAGCTCTTGCTCTCTTCCCCGTCACGAATCAGGAAAGAGGTGTGAAGGTGCTGATCGAGTAAAACGGCCACGTTTGTGGACGTTGCGTCCTGCACGGTTACAGCATCAGTATCAACCTTGCGCTTCATGGTAAAACTTGCCGGCCTATGGGCATTGACCGTATCACCAAAGGCCGCAACCTTTTCATCAAAATCACGATAGACAAGATTTGCAGCAACGAGATTAGCATCAAGAACACGAAGAGCCTCCTGCGCCCATAACTCAGGGATTAGCGCGGAGTTATCGTTTGCGTATACGGGTTTCCAATACTTCTTGATAAGTCTATGCATCTGGATTCTCCTTCACCCATTTCCGATAGAATTCCGGTCCTTTGGAAGCAGCTTCGGCTTGAGTCAGTTTGCCACCTTTGCCGCTACCACCACGATTCTGACCACCAATACCTCCTGCACCCTTTCCTTTGAAAAGATTCAGGAATTGATCCATCTCAGACATCCTCTTGACTGCATCTTCTGGAGTCAGTTCAAGAGTAATCGGCTTGCCCTCCTTGACATCCTGTAAGGATACCAACGGAGTGTACTTGCCAGTCGGCTTACCCTCATCATCAAGAGCTTCCGAAAGGCGTGTAGTCGGTCCTAATATCGCCACAACCTGCGCGGGGACATACGCTTCGTGTGCCGCGGCGGCATCTACAATAGATCGCTGAATCTCAGTCGTTGTGAAAAGCTTCTTCCAGTCTTCCTTCTCACGGAGTGCGGCTGTTAACTTTCCTTCATAATCGGTGCGAAGCTTCTCTTCCTGTTCTTTCTTAAGCTGTTCGGCAGTCATATTTGTCTGACGTAATTCTTTTACCTTTGCTTCAAGATTCTCTCGCTCCTCATTGGTGAGATTCTGCTTGGCTTTTAGAGCCTCGATCTCATCTAAGAGAGAACTATTTTTCTCTTTATGCTCGCGGCGGTCTTTTGCAAGTATGGCATTAAGCTCATCCTGTGTAAATGTCTTACCCTCACTACCTTTGGCCTTAGCGGCCTTTTCGGCGGCAGCCTTTTCAGCAGCAGCTGCTGCTTCTTCGGCGGCTGCTGCGGCCGCAACTGCTGCTGCTTCGGACGCATCGTCGTATACCGGCTTCCAATACTTAACAATCTTAACAATCTTAGCGCTCAGTAACATCGGTCCTCCTAGGACACCCTATGCATGTTCACGGTCTGAACACTCCGTAAATATGGCTTCATGAATCTCCAAGCCAGACTACTTGGGATTCCGGCCACAGTGTGCTCAGGAGATCGTGTACCCTCATAGGTAGATTTGATAACCCCATAAGCCTGAGACTTCATTCTCAGGTTCTCGAACTCCAGTTCCGGGTCAACCCCATCAAGTAATGCTAATGCTATTTCAGCGCAAGCATTCTTGATGTCTTCTGGTATTGCAGTATCCGAGCCACGCGGGAACTGCAATGTTTGTGCACTATCAGCTTTGTCCCCTCTGTAGTTGAGCCTGTCCATTAACATAGTAGCCATAGTTAATGCTGCTGTTTGATCAGCTTCGTCAGCGTCATCATATGCCTCACTATTGAGGCGTCCTAAGAAATAAGCAGTCGCCTCGGCTCTCGTAGCGTACATGCTTATCGTTCCTCTCCGCGTGTCTTATCCTTGACTATTACATCTTTATCAGTATTACGTGAAGCTGCTTTCTCGATGGTTGCTGACTTCTTTGGGTCGGGGTCTGTATCCTCTGATCCCCGTGCAGCGTCACCCTTTTGTGCGGCCACAATTGCAGCGGCCCGTTCCGCATGTTCCTTCTGTGCGATCTTAACATCACCCTTGGGGTACAGACGCGCCTCACTGGCAGTCTTCGTGCTAACTAACCCATTTTCAAGGTCCATTGAGATAACTTTAGGGTCAATAACGATAACTTCTGCATTGTCAATTTGGTTACGAACCTTCTGGAGTTCCTGATCTGATACTCTATGACCTAATAAAATTTCTGCGACCTCTTTAGCCAACTCTTTTTGCGCATCTTTTGAGGGCATTTGTGGCATGAACTCTAAAAGTTCTTTAGCTTCTTGCCGCCGTGATTCGTCAGTACGCAGACTATAGTTCTGAGGGTAAGTAACTGACGGATCGATTTGGGAATCTTCATACATTGCCCAAATTACTTGAATCTGTCGTTCGCCATACTCAAGTTCTAAGCCAACATATGATAGACCAGCCTCAAGACCCTTAGCATCTTCACGCTTACTCTCTGCTGATGCGCGTGAAGGCTTGAGAGTCGTAACTGCTAAGTTGATTAGCTGGAGTATTTCAGCCTTAATCTGCTCCTGTTTCTCCATACTAGCGAGAAGCGGGGCTGTCGGTGGCGCAATAAAGCCAGGAGCGTCTGTACCGATTGGGTGACGACGACCTTGTGTCACACCAACTTTGATACTCTGGTCTTTAGCGATAGCGGCATCAGCTGCCTCACCTGCTGTGCCATCACCAAGCGCCTCACCGATATCTGATTGTTCATCAATAGCTGTGCGTAGGAATGACATCTCTGCTTGAGGGTCATATTGCTCAACATAAAACGGGAAGTTGCTTTTAATAGCATAATTCATGTCAGATGACGCTAGATTTAGTAAGGCTATCTGATGATCTGCAATGTCGATTAAAAGACTATGTGATAATTCAAAAACTACAAATGGTATGGCTGGAATATTAAGTATACTAGTTTCTTTCGCAACGCCTTCAACGTCATAAATCGTAATTTTTACAGTACCATTTACAGCTTGTAGTAAGCGGAACTGTTGAACAGTATCACTAACTAATCCGGTATCTTCATCAATATAATCAACAGAATCACGCAGCAATAAAGTCTTAAGCTGCTGTGTTATTGGATCAACTGTCCAACTACGGATATCTTCTGCCGCAAACGTGTAAAGATAAGGGGTATTTGCCTGTGTATCAAGCCTAGAAGCATCCTCGGGCAATGGCTGACGATCTACATAGACACCTATACGTCCGATAGAGAGCAGGTCCGGAAGCACCAAACGGCCTATAAAGCCGTTCATTGTATTACCGTTATGATCTACACCCCTATTGCGACCAGCGACGGCTTCTTTATATGAGACAGTACCATTTGCCCGCTTAATCTCTGGCATACGCTGAAAGATTGCATTCTTCACTTCCATTACAGCAGCTTTAGCGTGTGAAGGTGCATATGATAAATCTTTACGTGTATAAAAATCTATTGGGTCTTCCCGTGAGTTGAATGACTTAAGATATGCTTCAATAAAATCAGCTCCGCCCTTGAAAACAAGACGGTACTTACGCCAAGCCAATAATAACCTATTATAATCTGGATGTGTAATGTCTTTTATATTTAGATTCACGGGGCGCTCCTTATATCTTGTGACTTACCTAAAGACAGTCCGAGAAGTAGCGCGATTTCAGAATAGTTACGAGCATGAGCATAGTGATCCGCATCATTATCGGCCTTAACATATATACCAATAGGATTACCATCAGCATCCTTTTTATATATGCGTGTCAAAGCCTGTACATGTTTGCGGTACTCAAGTGGAATATCTTTCGGTAATGTGATACTACCACGAAAGAATCGACCCAAAGATACATCGAGCCAGTTTGTCCTATCAACCGTGATTGTTTGATCACGGTCTGTGTGCACATTGATTGTCCGGCTTCTGACACCACGGCCATAGAAACAAAGTTTCACACGACCAGCATACATTTCAGCGAATTCAAACGCTTTACGGCGCTCAGGTTGTGCGTCAACGACACATGATCTTACGCGGAACCTTCGCATTAATGCGTGCAGGTCATTAAACTCTTTCACTTTACAGGCGTGCACAACTTTGGCCTTGGCTAAAAGATTAACATCTGGTGTAGGTCTATGCTTAGGGACTCTCCACTCTACGATTTCACAGTGAAGGTACTTACCGATATCGACGCCCATTGTGATAAAGCCTGTAGACTTATCCTTCATCATATGTTCACCGATACAAGCGATAATATCTTCTTCTGAGACTTTTGCGCCCTTAACAGTGTGTGTTAGACCGAGTTTTGAGTTATAAAACTCTTGCTCATCTGCCGCATTTGAGGATGACTTAAGGAAAGACACGGCTAATTCAGCTGGTGTAGTAGTCATTGAATACAACTGTGAAACATGGAAGCCTTTCATTGGCATTTGTGGCTTCGCATCGACCCATTTACCAGTTGAGAGCCAATCTACTTTACCGGCATGGGGTAAGATTGCCTTACAGTCTGTGCAGATAAGATGTGTGTCTTTGATCTTAGGATCATTATAGTCTTCCGCTGTAATGACAATAGATTCTGGAAAGACACATTGTGTCCACTTACTGCAGGCGGGGCACTTAAAGAAAAACTCTCCCTGTGTACTATTCTGGAAATACGCATTGATGCCGTAGCCTGCGATTGTTGGCGTTGAAAGGAGGAATTTCTGTTTCTCTACTTGTCCAGACATGCGCTCGAAAGCAAGCGGGATGTTATCCTGAACCATTTCATCTACTTCGTCAAAAATAATGATACCAACAGGTATCGACTTAAGTTGGCTCCTGCTCCTGCTACCACGGATGAATAGGTTCGCCTGACCAGCACGCTTATGGCCGATGTTTTTGACATCAGAGAAAAGTTTCCTAAGATGATCTGATGACTCAAGGGCCGGATCGAAGCGTGATGTAGAAAAGTCCGAGGCATCAGGCGTACTTGCTGGTAACACATACAATACTGAGGCAGCTCGCACGTCAATAGCAAAGAAGACCTTATTGAGCGCTGTCTCGGTGAAGCCTAGCTGCGCGCCCTTCTGTCCAACCATATCGACTTGGCAATCGTGCATCTCACGGCACCACGGATGATGCTTGAAACTCCAAGGACCGGGGTAAGGTTGACCCATGACACGGTACTGCTCGGCCCAACGGGAGCATGTTGTAATGCTCCGTCGGACGAGTCCTGTGGCTACTCGTTCACTAAGTTCTTTCAACAGCGCGTGCACTATAATCAACCTTAACTAAGAGCCATATACAACATTTGGCCCAATGCCAGTGCCAACTGCACCCATGTCTGGATGATATGGATCAAATGGATTACCATCGCTATCATAAGACACACCCGAACCAACCCCTGTATGAATGCATGGTGAACCAGCAGCAAGGCTGAAGTCGCCCGCCGCCGGCGCGGACATGAGCGGGTCGGTTGCATCGAGGTTGCCAGTCGCGTCCACGCCGTCTTGAGCGATGAACTCAGAATAGGTGCGATCCACGAGGGCAACACAGAATGTCGTATACGTATAGAAACAGTTGTTGTACATGCGTACTGGCCCGGCATAACTGCCAGATGCCTCGTCTGGGTTCACTTGGTACTGCATCACGTTCGTAGTCGTATGGAAAATGTTATTGATGAGGGTGAGCGGCGCGCCACCCGTCATCCGCATACCATACGTGCAACTGTAGAACGTGCAGTTGCGGACGTCGGCAGGGCTCCACTCTTTGTTGGGTCCTTCAATGCCAACAGTGAGACTATCAAAGACGCAGGCCTCGACGGTGACTGGCCCGTAAGATAAGTTGTAGATGCCATAACCGGATGATTGACCAGTGATGCGGCATCGCCGCACGTGAAGGCTACCTATGCTGGCCTGTTGGACCCCAACATCGTCGGGGTCGGGCTCCAGTACGCAATCCGCGACTAACAGGAAGTCATTTGATGTTTGGATGCAGTTGCGGCCCGACACGTGACTGGAAATCGCACAATCCAGGACGCGTGCTGTAGTGGTCCCAACGCCTATTACGACGGACTGCGTCCCTCCACCGGCAGTGATGGACACGTGGCGGAGGTATGCTGCGTCGTAATTCAAGTTGAAAGTGGTTAATGGACCATTCACGTTGATGTTGGTGCGGTCGTCTGCTGGATCTCCTTCAATGATGAACCACTCGCCGCCGTCTGCGTCCGGATTTAGGCCTGCCGCTGGTATTACGTTTTCAACGTATGTGCCCGCGAAGATCCGGACGTACTGCATGGCAGTGAACTCTGTCGTGCCCTGATCCGTGTAGAGCTGGACGCACGCCGCCTGAATCGTGCTCCATGCGTCGTAAATGTCGAGGTCGTCGGTATCGAGCCAGTTCCTGAGGTCGCCTTCGAACGTGACGGTCGTGTCCGTGTGAGACACGATTGCGCGCGTCTCCGAGCGCGTCGCGTTCGTGACGTAACCGCCAGCGTAGGCCGATGCGCTGCCGAGTCCGCCGGTGACGAGCGTCACGACCTGGCCCGCGACGGCGCCCGACTGTGTGTCGTCGTTATGCGTCGGCGCAGCCTTGACCCAATACATGCCCGTGCCTGTGTGCGTGACGGTGGGTGGGAGCGCCTTGCGGAGGCGCTGGACGTCGAGCGTGAACGTGTGCGGCTCGTGGGGGATCTCGGGCGTGAGCCCGGCCGCCTTCGCCTCGATGTCCGCCGTCTGCTCGGCGACCTCGACGGCTTCGCGCGAGCCGTACTTCTCGACAAGATCGGAAAGGATCGCGCCGTGGCGGTCGTCGAGCGTGACGGCCACCGGCCGCTCCGTCTCGGCGTCGATCTTTCGTGTGCGAGTGCTGAGGCCGGCGATCTCGGCGTCGGTCAGGTCGAGAGTGACGCAGGGCCGATCTTTGTCGGCCATCTGCATGAGCGACGGTAGGCCCTTCTCGACGATGTCCGCCACAGGACGAACTGATATCACCTTGCCGGGATACTCGTCAGGGTAGCAGTCAACTGAAGCAGTGACGTCTATCGACCGCATACGATTCCAACATTGCTCCTGAGTCTCCCCAATAGTCCATGACGCCGTGCGGTGGAATAGAACCTCTACGCGTCTCTTCCCGTCTAGGATTGGAGTCGCGTCAAGAACTCCAACGCATGCCATTATCGAGGCGAAGATAGCGACCGCGATAGTAGGGCCGGATTTGAATAGAGCTAGGAAGTTGGGAACGGCTACTGCATCGATAGCCCATGCAGATAGGCATAAGAGAGGCAGCACCGCAGCTATTGCTCCATAGCGGGGAAGTGAAGATAGAAGAGCCGGCTTCTGTGTATACTTTGCTTCCTGTGCAATGACTACCTGCCGCATTGCATGATGGCGCTTCTTAGTTCGCTCTGAGAACCTAGTGGCAATCTTATGATTATACATTAGTTCCTCCTGACTTTGAGGACGAGCTTTAACTCTGTGATACTGGTCACAGAATCGATATTTGGCATTATGATATCTCCTGCGGTAATCTGTTTCGTCCAACCTGTTAGGGTTGCGTCCGTACTTTTTGTTGCAGTGGTAATAGTCGGCTTTGCCGCGGAAGTTATCGTATCAGCCACTGTCGGTGGGAAGTTTGCGTACGTATCTTTCCAGAGATCAACGACTACTGAACCAGACTGGTCAGCAAGAAGCGTAACGGACTCGATCTCACAATCGTATGGAATTTGAATAGATCCGGCAGTGCTGGAGCCAGTGTTCAGGACAGCTCCTCCGTTTGAGAATGTCATTGTGAAAACTTCGGTTTCTGTAAAGACCGTACGGTTTGTTCCTAAGAAGCGAGTTGCCGCTGTACCTTCTCCAGAGAGTACATTGGCAGAGTACGTACCACCATCGCAATCAGCATCCTCATCAATATCGTATGCTGCCACGCCTGTTATGTCATTGTTGGCTACAAGGCAATCGTCTGAGTTAGTAAGAGAAATACCATCGCCACTACAGGTGTCAATGCTGTTGCCGTTGACGGTGCAGTTGTCAGAGCCTGTGTTGAGGTCGATACCTATAGTGGAAGACGTTATTCTGTTGTCGTTGATCACGTTGTCCGCACCAGTTACGCCGATGCCGTTGATGCCTGGGTTATTGATTGTGTTGTCATTGAGAACACAGCCTGTACCAGTCAGCGTGATCCCATTTGCTGCACCACCAACAAAAGTGTTTCCACTGATGTTTGAATCCGTGACGGTGGTGCAAAGAATACCCACGTTGCCAGGTGTATCAATGTTATTACTGCGCACAGAGGCACGAGCAGAACTTACAACTTGGATACCAATACCAGTGGAATCTTTGACACTATTGTCAGAGACGATACAGTCGTCGCTGCTAGCAGCGATGTTAATACCTATAGCGGCGCTTGTTATCTTGTTGTTGGAGATCGTGTTGTCAGCACCGGTTACGTCGATGCCGTTTGTGCCGGGGTCGTCAACGATGTTTCCATCGACAATACAACCTGCGGCATTTATATCAATACCTAGATTCTGGGCGCTGTAGACGTGGTTGTTTGTGCATACTGACCCGGCTCCATCGACAGTCAGACCGACGCCGGTTGGGTCATAGATTTTGTTACCATTAATTAGCGTGCGTGCCCCGGCAGTCGAAATGCCTATAACGGCAGACGTTATTCTGTTGTCGTTGATCGTATTATCAGCGCCTGCGACATCGACGCCGTTCGTTGTTGGGTTATCGATGATATTGTCGTTGATGATGTGGCCCGCGCCCGCCACAATAATACCGTGACTACCAGCCGCATAGACACTATTACCCAAGATGCTACACTCCGTAGCAGCCGCGAGGCTTATACCATAGAAGAAAGCATCGAACTGGTTGCCCTCGACCTGACAGTCCTTGACGGCTGTTGCTCCACCGTCTTGGAGTTCGACCGCCGCTTCGGGTGTCGCTGTCGCGGATGTGATGGCGCTGTTGTCCTTGATGAGCCACTTCTCATGCGTGCCACTGTTTGCGTCGAGACGCACGAGTGAGCGCCAGTGTCCCGAGATTTGGCAGTCGCGGACGCTGAAGTCTGATGTATTGCCAGATACATCTTTGTAGTCGATGAAGATTGCCCGATTACCAGCGCTCGTATTGATGGCCTCACAGTCGTCCCAAGTGATTCCACTGCTTAGCGTACCGTTGTCGAAGCCATAGACAGCACGATTTGCCGCATCAGACGTGATGGCGTGACGGATTCCGTGGAAGTGCAGGCCGACGTTATCGCCAAGCAGGAAGAGTGGGTCAAGAGCCGCAGATAGAGCAGCCGTTATCACGGCCCCGCGCCCGGCCATGATGCTGATGTTGCTTTTGCCACTCAGGTCGATCTGCGCACTCGGGACATGGCTCCCGTCGGCGAGCCAGAAGCTGGAGCCATCGGTCGCGGCGTTGAGAACAGTTGCTATGCTACCATCTGCTGGTATGACCGTAACGACGCCACCGGACATCGCGTCGAGTGTGTCGAGAGCTGCCTGTACGTCTGTGTCTGTCGCCGATAGATTGCCGCTCCAACCGCTTGCATCCGGGGCAATAGTGTCAGCCGGGTGCGCGTTCGCGGCATCACGATCTGTTAATCCAGCATGGCTTGTTGCAGCAGCGGCGATGGCTGGACCAGAGCTAGTATAGCGGAGGTCAAGAGCCTCCCTGTATGTTGGTGTTCCACCAACATTACGGTATGTGATACGGTAAAGTAGTTTCCACTCAGCTGTTGAAAGGAGTATTGATGGTAATGCTTCGTTACGTGCTGAACCCACGTTTGCATGTTGTGCCTGACCAACGACAACAACGATTGGCTCATCGCTGTTTGTCGCATAGACATAGTTGTTAATGTATCTATTTAAGTCAACATTCGTCAATGCACCAGCATTATCATACTGGATTGCTCCGGCATTATCTTTATAGGGTGTTGATGTCGCTGGCTCAACACGCATGTTACCGACACCAACATCACGATACCATAGTTGGCATGTCGTTTTTGTGTTGCTAGTGTCATACTCGATGTCTTCATCATGAACAGTGCCCTGTGTTATGGAGAAAGTCGCATCGAGGAATGTCCCAGTCAAACCGCTGCCATAGCGGGCGCCAATTGTCTCGTGTGTCCAATTATGCCAATTCAGGTCACGGATATAGCTGTGGCGCTCATCTGTTATGACATAATTAGCGCCGTCTTTGAAGACTGTTGCTACAAGTACATTGGCACTAACGAGATCCCACATCGATGTACTAATCTGGAGAACGCCGCTTGTGTCAAAATAGACGTAGTGTAATGTTTTATCGTTTGAAACTGTGACACCAACGGTGCCGGTTTTCGCAAATTTGTTACCGTTACTCCAGATATCGTATGAACCTGTGATCTCTAGATCAGCACCATTCATTGCGAGTGCACTGTCTACACGATTCACGAATCCAGTCAAAGGCTTACTACCAATAGCGAGCGGTGTGACTTCATCACTGCCGCCATCTGCGTGGCTCGTGGCATGGGCTGTTGGGGTTCGTGGATCACTAGAGTCGTCAAGAGTAGCATCAGAAATCTTCGTATTCAGATCCGCTAGTGTGTCTGCGGCATGTTGTGCTCCACCAAGATCATGGACCATAGGTAGGCCCGTTTCGATCTCTTTCCATACGAGCCCTGTAAAAAGAAAACAGTCATCGGCATCATCAACGTATGCGATATCACTCTCGACGGGTGTGTAGAAGCTCCAGCCACCAGATGTATAGGTCGCGATCTCGTTATCATGACCAGAAAATAAGCCGGTAGCACCTACGGGAACAACGTATATGTCACCAACGCTTGGGGCACCGGGTGTATCTGTAGTGATGCTTAAGGCATTTTTTGGCGTACGGATTGTTGTACCGCCGCCGCCTACAGCTGACGGACTGTTTATGATACTCATTAGAACACCATCACAATCACATTGTCACCCACTGTCCCCAAAAGATACAGGTCACTTAATACCGCGATTGGCATAACATCCGAGCTACCGCCGGGAGGTACGAAAGCAGGCTGCATTGCTGCGTCACCGAAGAAGACGTTTTCAGCGTTCACTGCGGGTGCCTGTAACGCGACACCCTTACCCCTGATTGTAGCATCACCGAGGAATGTAGCCAGATTGGTCGCGGTTGTTGGCACAGCCAAAGTTCTAACTAGCATCAGATTCTCCTAACTTACCGATGGCCGATAGTATGCGATCAGAGATAGTATTAAGGATTATTTCATCCGTGATTATCGAAGCGATGATGTCAATAGTCTCTGATGCAAACTGCAACAGTTGGCTACGATCCACGACGCGCTTTAACTTATCATCGAGTTTGTTACAAGACGTAACGATATGCTCAATCTTCATGACAAGATCGGCGATTTGCTGGCTCTGCATGATTAGTTCACTTGCGTCAGTACACTGATCTAGGCGCTCCTCCATAATGACTCGGAGAATCCCAATCTCTTCACGTAGGCTCTTGAGGCCAGATGAATCGGCATGTTCATGGATTTTGCTCAGCCACTTTGATTTGCGATAGTTACGGAGTGATGCTGCCTCTTGTGATTGTAATTGCTTGTTTGCCCCATGCGCTTCGCAATTTTTGCAATTGGGAACGGCTAAATTGAGACACTGCCCTTGTGATGTCACCGTCTGGCAGCGATTTGGATCATCTGGTTCGCATTTGATTACTGGCACATGATTCCCCAATCTTGCCAAGAATGATTACGCTCATCCATACGACCTACAGACATAAACACGATTTTTCTAAAAAGTTCAAAATAAAATAAATAAAATGTTCGGCGGGATGTTAGAATCATAGGGCATGTATGCTGACGCCAGCATGTATCCTGACGCCAGCATATAGGGTATATGTATCCTGACGCCAGCATGTAGTATAGCATATAGGGTATCCTGACGCCAGCATATAGCATATAGGGTATAGGGTATAGGGTATAGGGTATAGGGTATAGGGTATAGGGTATATGTATCCTGACGCCAGCATATAGGGTATAGGGTATAGGGTATAGGGTATAGGGTATAGGGTATAGGGTATAGGGTATATGTATCCTGACGCCAGCATAGGGACATATCTATGTAGCTGCGTATTGATGCCTGCGTATTGATTTTAATTTTCTAAAAAATTTTTTCTGAAAAATTTTCTGAAAAATTTTCTGAAAAATTTTCTGAAAAATTTTCTGAAAAATTTTCTGACAGAAAATTTTGATGATGCGGAATAGTATCCGGGATCCATACTATACTGGGATAGCTCTATCCCCTCTCGGTATTTGACCCCACCACCCTCTATTGGTATACTATGCTATGGTGTGTACTACTGTGGTGTACGACTAGATACTAAAGAGGGGTACGACTAGCGTACCCCTCTCTAGTGTTATACTCTAGCCACGTAGCGGTACTCTCGCGCTTGGATGCGTGATGGGTATACGCTTGACTAATGTGCGGAGTCTGTCACGTAGTTGGTTGACGCATTCATATGCGTTAACGCTCGACTGTCCGATGCATCCTTCGCCGCCGCGCAAGACGAACAAATACGTGACTAAAGGCCGAACGGCGCGGTTCATGATATCATCCAGTAGAAGCGCGGTCTCAGCGTCATCGATGCATTCTCGGATCATCCAGTCGATATGCGCGTGTAGTTCCGACAACTCATTATCGGCGTTCAACAAGTTGTCGCGGATACTTGTCAACAGGTTGTGCGCCGTCGCAGCTTGAACGTCAGAGACGCCGAACGTCGTCGCGTCACGACAGCCGTCACAGTCGGCCGCTCGGCCACCTAGATGACAGGTGAACCCGTCGCCTTTTCTCCAGTTTCGGCAGTTCGTGTTCGGCATTCTGTCAACTCCTTTCAAGAGTTATACTCTAGCCGCGTAGCGGCACTCTCGCGCTCGGATGCGTGATGGGTATACGCTTGACTAATGTGCGGAGTCTGTCACGTAGTTGGTTGATACATTCATATGCGCTGACACCAGCTTGTTCGACGCATCCTTCGCCGCGCAATACGTCCAAATGCGTGACTAAAGGCCGAACGACGCGGTTCATGATATCATCCAGTAGCCGCGCAGTTTCAACGTCATCGATGCATTCTCTACGCATCCAGTCAGTATGCGCGTGTAGTTTCGACAGCGCAATATCGGCGTTCACTAGGTTGTCGCGGATACTTGTCAACAGGTTATGCTCAGTTATGGCTTGAACGTCAGAGACGCCGAACGCCTTCGCGTCACGACAACCATCACGCACGTCTCTTGCGACTCGTAACGTATCCATATTCACCGCCTTTCATGCCTCAATTTACATTACACTGTGCGCGCCGTCAAGAGAATTCGCGGAATTATTTTCACGCCTTTTAACAGTAGACGGGGCCGGGGGCCGGGGCCGGGGGCCGGGGCCGGGGCCGGGGCCGGGG